>Ga0209023_10002219_pt1 | contig 24690 bp, 19 predicted proteins | sample LakOneMetagenome_FD_187468 | JGI IMG/M metagenome (GOLD analysis project Ga0209023, IMG submission 187468) | Freshwater and sediment microbial communities from Lake Erie, Canada (SPAdes) (version 2) | ecosystem: Environmental > Aquatic > Freshwater > Lentic | place: Lake Erie, Canada... | reverse complement strand
GAAACTGTATCAGCATGTTCGACCCCATTCGAATTTCTTGTGCCGGACGCCCTATGGCGCGCGAAACGCGCCTCGCCACTGCCCAACCTGACACCAGCCTGCAGTTTTCGCATGCCTGCCGTCATAATGGTCGGAAAACAGGGCGAAACGAGCCGAGCATTCGCTGGCAGATGTGAACTTTTCGCTAATGGTCATACTCTAGATGTGAAAGGAGATGCGCGATTAAATTGGACGGACTTCCCCAATGACACAGGCTGTGACCACCGTCTCGACGGCAGCAACAAAGCCGCTCATGAGCGCTGCCCAAAAGGAGAATCTTGTGTCGCTCCTTGTCGGAGCCCTGATCTGCGGCCTCCTGGTCTATGGCTGGATTCACCGCGCCGACCCGCGGATCAATCCGGAGCATGGCGTAGGATATAAGCTGGGAATCCTTGGCGGCAGCATGATGCTGCTCCTGCTCGTCTACCCCTTTCGCAAACGCATCAGAATCCTCTCGGCGATCGGCTCGGTCGGCTTCTGGTTTCGCTTTCACATGCTGCTTGGGCTGCTGGGGCCCGTCGCCATTCTCTATCATGCCCGCTTCTCATGGGGCGCTCTCAACAGCGCCGTCGCCCTCGGCGCCATGCTGGTCGTTTCGGGAAGCGGCCTGATCGGGCGCTATTTCTATTCGCGCATTCACAGGGGCTATTCCGGCCGCAAGCTGGAGGTTCGCTCCCTCCTGGTCGAGATGCACCGATTTCTCGACAGCCTCGCAGCGCTTGGCCATGATGGCGCGCTGGTGCGCGCCCGGCTCGAGCCGTTCGAGCAAAGGACCGTAGCAGCGGGCGCGGGGTTCTGGACCAGCGCGAAATCGGTCCTGAGCATTGGCCTTGGTACACGGATTGCCGAACGGCAATTGTATCGGGAGATTCTGCAAGGCCATGCCGCGGATGACAATACAGCCGCGCTATCGCTGCCGGGCCGTCAGCGGCTTGTCGATCACGCGCGCGAATATTTCGACGCCGTGCGCCGCGCCGCCGAATTCGCCTTTTACGACCGCATGTTTCGCCTCTGGCACCTTTTTCACCTGCCGCTTTTCCTGATCCTGGTAGTCACGGCGATCATCCACATCATTGCCGTGCATATGTATTGATGCAGCGCTGGCTGCGCCTCCTTGCCATCGCCTGGCTGGCATTGGCCGCGCATCTGGCCTTTGCGCAGGGCATTATGGAACGGCTCATCACGCCGGGCCCGCTGAGCAGCGCACACGCTCGGCTCGAAGCCAATTGCGCGTCCTGCCATGAATCCTTTTCCCGCCAGGCACAAAACGGAAAATGCCTTGCATGCCACACGGGAATCGGCGCCGATGTGCGCGGCGGACTGGGATTCCACGGAAAGTCGAACGCCCGGTCCCAAGCCTGCAAGGCCTGTCACAGCGAGCATCACGGGCGGGGTTTCGCGCTGGTACGTTTTGCAAAGACAGGTTTCAATCACCAGATGACCGACTATCCGCTGCTCGGCGGCCATGCCAAGGCCACCTGTGCGGGGTGCCATGGGACCGGCCGCCATTTTCGCGGTGTTTCGACCGCATGCGCCACCTGCCACGCGCGAAAGGACCCGCATCTTGGGAGGCTGGGCAAGAATTGCCAAACCTGCCATACGGTCAACGGCTGGAAGCAGCCCCTGCCCTTCGACCACCGGTCGACCGGCTTTACCCTGACCGGCGCGCACCGGACGGTTGGATGCCTCACCTGCCATGCAGGCCAGCGCTGGGCAGGAACTCCAGCCCAGTGCGTCGCGTGTCACGCCCGGAACGATGTGCACAAAGGCACGCGCGGAACCAACTGCGCGAGCTGCCATTCGCCGGCGGGCTGGAAGGCGACGTCCTTCGATCATGACACCGACACGGGCTTTCCCCTTGTCGGGAAACACGCGGCAACAGGCTGCGCCTCATGCCACGGCGTCGGCAACACAATCAGGAAACCGTCGCGGGCCTGCGTTGCCTGCCATGTGAAGGACGATGTCCACAAGGGCAGCAACGGCACCGATTGCGCGCGCTGCCACAATAGCCGCGACTGGAAGCAGAACAGCTTCGATCACAACACGATGACACGGTTTGCGCTTCGCGGCGCGCACCAGCCGCTTGTCTGCACCGCCTGCCACAAACAGCCGCCGCGCGTTGTGAAGCTTTCGGTAACCTGCGTAAGCTGCCATGCCGATGACGATGTTCACAAGGGCAAGTTCGGAACCGATTGCGCGAGTTGCCACAACGCGATCGGCTGGAAGGAAAAGGTGTCCTTCGATCACGCGCTGACCCGCTTCCCTCTCCTGGGCAAGCATGCGCCGCTCGCCTGCACTGCTTGTCATGAAGACAAGAGTTTTGCGGCCAAGGGCGTGACATGCGAATCCTGCCACGCGGACGATCATCATGCGGGGTCGCTCGGGACGCCCTCGACTTGCGCCCGCTGCCATACGGTCAACGGCTGGAAGATCTGGAATTTCGATCATGATGCTGCGACGCGCTTTCCCCTGACAGGGCAACACAAGGGCCTGATCTGTTCGGCCTGCCACGCAAAAGCGGGTGATCCTTCAAAGCTTCCGAGCGATTGCGTTGCCTGTCATCGGCATGATGACATTCATAAAGGCAGCTTTGGGGACAATTGCGAGCAGTGTCATGTTACGACAAGTTTCAATCAAATAACGATGAGACGATAGTTTAACATAGTCCATTTCAGCAATTATATTGCCATTACTTGAGTATATCTATCGCCCTGACAAAGCTGTCACGAACCTGAAAAATCAATCTATTGAGCGATAGACTGATTCAACCGCGCGATGAATGCCTCTAACACTCAATCAATATTTTCATTAACCATTCCTAATAACAATCTGTTGCAGTCCTGAGATTGAATAGAGGTTTATTGGGCGGTGGCTTGGCCACCAGGGTCGCAGGGTCAAAGGGAGAGCCGGCAATCCATGCCCTTCTTGAAGGAGGGAGTTCGGGTTCGCATGATCGGGAGATGGCTAGCAGCACTCCTGGCAGCGGTGTTCGCAATGGCGATCATCGTGGGCACCCCCGTATCCGCCGCGCGCAAAACGACGTTCGACCATTTCTCGACCGGCTTTCCGCTGACCGGTGCGCATGTGGCCGTGGCGTGCGAGACTTGCCACAAAGCCGCCGTCTTCAAGGGAACGCCGCGCAACTGCGCCAGTTGCCACAATGACGTGCGGACAAATGGCAAACCCGCAAACCATATCGTCACCCAGGCCGAATGCGACAGCTGCCACACAACCCGGCAATGGACGATCACCCGGTTCGATCATACCGGTGCGACGCAAAGCTGCATCACTTGCCACAACGGCATCAAGGCCACCGGCAAGACAGCAAACCATCCGCAATCGAGCAACGAATGCCAGGATTGTCACAGCACCAACAGCTTCGCCGGCGCACGGTTCGACCATTCGGGGGTTACCGGCTCCTGTTTCAGCTGCCACAACGGGACCAAGGCTGCCGGCAAGACCGCGAACCACATCGCCTCGTCGAATGTTTGCGAGGATTGCCACAAATCGACAAATAGCTGGGCTGGCGCCCGTTTCTCGCATTCGGGCATCACCGGCACCTGTTTCAGTTGCCACAACGGCACCAAGGCGCCTGGCAAGAGTGCAACCCACCTCGCCACGAATAACACCTGCGAAGACTGCCACAAGACCAGCGGCTGGACCCCCGCCACGTTCAACCATTCGGGCATCACGGGCACCTGCTTCAGTTGTCACAACGGCACCAAGGCAACAGGCAAGAGCGCAACACACCTTGCCACAAGCAACACCTGCGAAGACTGCCACAAGATCAGCGGCTGGGTCCCTGCCACGTTCAATCACTCCGGCATCACCGGCACCTGCTTCAGCTGCCACAATGGCACCAAGGCCACGGGCAAGAGCGCTACGCATCTGGCCACAACCAACACCTGTGAGGATTGCCACAAAACAACCTCGTGGATCCCTGCCACATTCAGCCATTCGGGCATTACCGGCACCTGTTTCAGTTGCCACAATGGCACCAAGGCCACCGGAAAAAGCGCAACCCACCTTGCCACAAGCAATACCTGCGAAGATTGCCACCGTACGACCGCGTGGGTCCCTGCCACGTTCAACCATTCGGGCATCACTGGCACCTGTTTCAGCTGTCACAATGGCACCAAGGCGACGGGCAAGAGCGCAACCCACCTTGCTACCAGCAACACCTGTGAAGATTGCCACAAGACCAGCGGCTGGGTCCCTGCCACCTTCAACCATTCGGGCATCACTGGCACCTGTTTCAGCTGTCACAATGGCACCAAGGCGACTGGCAAGAGTGCAACCCATCTGGCCACGAGCAATACCTGCGAGGATTGCCACCGCACCACCGCGTGGGTCCCCGCCACCTTCAACCATTCGGGCATTACCGGCACCTGTTTCAGTTGCCACAATGGCACCAAGGCCACCGGAAAAAGCGCAACCCACCTCGCCACGAGCAATACCTGCGAGGATTGCCACCGCACGACCGCGTGGGTCCCCGCCACCTTCAACCATTCGGGTATCACCGGCACCTGCTTCAGTTGCCACAACGGCACCAAAGCCACGGGCAAGAGCGCAACCCACCTCGCCACGAGCAATACCTGCGAGGATTGCCACCGCACGACCGCGTGGGTCCCCGCCACCTTCAACCATTCGGGTATCACCGGCACCTGCTTCAGTTGCCACAACGGCACCAAGGCAACAGGCAAGAGCGCCACTCACCTTTCAACAACCAATACCTGCGAAGATTGCCACCGGTCGACGGCTTGGGTTCCAGCGACGTTCAACCATGTCGATGCCAACGGGACGTGCGTGAGTTGCCACAACGGCACGCGCGTCCCCGGCAAGACCGCCACCCATATTTCAACGACCGACAGTTGCGACAGTTGCCACATCACAACTGCCTGGACGACCGTGCGGATGGATCATACGCAGGCGCTTGGCACCTGCGCTGCGTGCCACAACGGCACCAAGGCAACGGGCAAGCCCGCAACCCATATCCCGACCACGGCCGATTGCGGCGATTGCCACAAGACAGTCGCCTGGCTGCCCGCAACCTTCGACCATGCCAATATCGCCGGCGCTTGCAGCACCTGCCACAACGGCACCAAGGCAACCGGCAAGTCGCCAACGCATTTCCAGACAACCGTGGGCTGCGAGAATTGCCACCGGGTGACGGCGTGGATTCCGACAACCAATTATATCCACAGCTCACCGGCCTACCCCGGAAACCATGCGCAGCCGCTGGCTTGCATCGATTGTCACACCAGCAATTCGCAGGCCGTGCCCTACAAATATGCGGCCTACGCGCCCAATTGCGCCGCTTGCCATGCGGGCAACTACAAACCGGGCGAGCACACGAAGTTCGGCAATACCAGCTACACAGTCTCGGAACTGCGCGACTGCACGGGGTCATGCCACATCTACACAGACAGTTCGCTCACCACGATCAAGGAGCGGCGCAACAGCCATCACCGCGTCAGCGCTGGCAGTTTCGACTAAAAAAGGGGTTCGCTGCATGCAATCAAACCGGGGTAAGACTGCCTCCCTATTCGCGACGGCTGCCATTGCCGGCTCGCTCTACCCGACGGAAAACATTTATGCCCAGTCGGTGAGCGATCGCGTCCTTTCGGATGTCTCTGCACAAAGCGTGGGGACCTGCGCGACGGTTTCGATCGCCTTCAACGTCCGTGTCCAGATTCTCAGCTTCTTCCCGCAGACCGGCGGGCGCGAATTGCACATCCGCGTAAAACCCCTGGATGGAACGTCGCTGTCGCGCGAATCGCTGCGCGCGCCGACAGGAGTCCCGGCCCTGCGCTCGATCCAGTATGAGGGGGACAATGCCTCGGGGCCGGTCCTCTCACTCTTTTTCAACCGCGATGTCCGGTTCGACGTGGCGGCTGGAAAGACGCCGCAAACGGTCATAGTCACGGTCTCCGAAGCGGGCGACATGTCGTCCTGTTCGGCTGCGGGCACGGGCGGGACGGTCGGAACCGTGGCGGAGCCCGCCCCGGCGCCGGAGGCTGTCGCGCAAGCAAAGCCAGCGATCCCGATCCCCAGCGGCCTCTATGTCATCAATGTCCTCTCGCAGCCGAAAGATATTGGCGATCTCCCCGCCGCCCGCGCCGAGGCGGTGGCAGGAGCGACAACCTATGAAACCCGTTTCGAACGCGACGGCCAAACCTGGCACCGGTTGCGGGTCGGCTTTTTTGAAACGCGGGAAGCTGCCGACGCGGCGCGGGCAAGGCTGGCGAAACAGTTTCCCGAAGCGTGGGTGGTCAAGGTGACGGCCCAGGAGCGCGCGCAGGGCGTGGCGACGCGGCTCGACATTGGCGGCTCAGCGCCGCCCACAGCCACCCAGGTGGCCCCCGCCGCGCCTCTCTCTGCGGACCAGCAGCTTGCGGCCGCAAAGGCAGAGGCCGATGCGGAAGCCGCGCTGAAGGCGGGCGAAAATGATCGCGCTATCCAGATCCTGACAAGGGCGCTCACGCTCCCCGAGAACGAACATAGCGCCCGCGCCCAGGAATTGCTGGGGCTCACCCGCGAGCGCAAGGGCCAGGCGGCGCACGCCCAGGCCGAATATGAAGAATATCTGCGGCGCTATCCGACCGGCGAGGCAGCCGACCGGGTGCGGCAAAGACTGGCGGCGCTGCTCAGTCCGGGGTCGCAGGCGGGGCCGGAATTGCGCCAGGCGACTGGACGCGGGGCCACGGCGGCGGCCGGCAACACATGGCACTGGGGTGCCCGCGGGAGCTTCTCCCAATTCTATTTCCGCGATCAGAGCACATCGAAATTTCTCGATGCGACGCGCGTCGACCCGACGGCCGAGGTCGACAATTCTGTCAATCTCAACCAGCTCCTGACCAGTGCAGACATTTCCCTGACCGGCGGCAGCGACCGCAACCAGCTGCTGCTGCGCGCGGCCGGGTCATATACGCGCGATTTTCGCCCCCCAAGCACACACACCGACCCGTTCACCGGCATTCCGACCGTGCGCCGCAATCATGTCAAATCGATCAGCGCGCTTTATTTCGACTTCGCAGATTCAACGCTCAACATTTCGGGGCGGATCGGCCGCCAGACGCGAAACGGATCGGGTATTCTCGGGCGCTTCGACGGCGGCCTGCTTGGCTGGCAGGTCCGGCCGAAAGTGCGCGTGAACGTCGCTGCTGGCTTTCCGGTAACATCGTCGCGCATCACGCACATTCAGAATGACCGTTTTTTCTATGGAGTCTCCACAGACATCGGCTCGAAGAGCGACAAGCTCCAGACGACCTTCTACTGGTTTGACCAGCGCAGCCACGGGCTCATCGACCGCCAGTCTGTGGGCAACGAAATGCGCTATCTGAACAGCCGGTTCAACGCCTACACCATCTTCGACTATGACGTGCACTTCAGAAAAGTGAATCTCGGTCTCGTCACGCTCAACTATTCGATGAAGGACCAGTCGAGCGTCAGCTTCACGGCCGATTATCGCCAATCGCCGCTGCTGACGACTACCTCCGCGCTCAACGGCATTTTCGCACAGACATTGCCCGGCGGCACCACCCAGATCCGCACGCTCGCCGATCTGCGGGCAAGCCTGACGGACCCGCAAATCTATCAGCTGGCCAAGGATAATACGCAGGTCACCAAATCCGTGACCGTTTCCTATTCAAGGCCGATCAGTACCAAATTGCAGGGCAATTTCGATTTCACGATGACCAATACCGGGGGATATTTTGGATCCACCCGCGTCATACCGGCCGCCAACCCTCCGCTCAATCCGCTGCAACCCGCCATTGGCCGGGAATTCTATTATGGCGCACAGCTTGTCGGCAGCGGGATGATCTTTTCCAACGACATCTATATCGTGAGCGCGCGCTATGCGAACAACGAACGGTCGCGCACCTATACGGCAGACGTTAACGCCCGCATTCCCGTCACCAACAAGTTCCGCCTGAGCCCGCGCGCCCGGTATGGCTATCGCGACGACAAGCTGACGGCGAGCACGTTCCGCCAGTTCCAGCCCACCTTGCGGATCAACTATTATCCGATCCGCCAGTCGGAAATCGAGATCGAGATCGGCGGCAATTTTTCACGGCAGCACCAGATTTCGGCCGGGATCGATTCGGTGAACACCGAACGCGGCATCGTGTTGAGCGCGGGCTATCGGCTCGATTTCTGATCGCGGTTCGAAGGAGGACCAGCATGGACTACAGCAAGATTTTCACGTCTGCGATTTCTCGTTTGCACGAGGAGGGTCGGTATCGAGTGTTCATCGACATATTGCGGAACAAGGGGAGTTTTCCGAACGCGCGGTGTTTTGCGGGTCACAATGGCCCCAAGCCGATCACGGTGTGGTGTTCGAACGATTATCTGGCGATGGGCCAGCATCCCAAGGTGATTGCGGCGATGGAAGAGGCGCTTCACGATGTGGGGGCCGGTTCGGGCGGCACGCGCAACATTGGCGGCAACACGCACTATCATGTCGATCTCGAGGCCGAGCTGGCCGATCTGCACGGCAAGGAAGCGGCCTTGCTTTTCACCTCGGGCTATATCTCGAACGAAGCGACCTTGGCGACCTTGGGCAAGATCCTGCCCGGCTGCATCATCTTCTCCGATGAGCTGAACCACGCCTCGATGATTGCGGGGATCCGCAACTCGGGGTGCGAGAAGCGGGTGTGGCGGCACAATGATCTGGCCCATCTCGAAGAACTGCTCGCCGCCGAAGACCCGGATGCGCCCAAGCTCATTGCCTTTGAGAGCGTCTATTCGATGGACGGCGATGTCGCGCCCATCCATGCGATCTGCGACCTGGCCGACAAGTACAACGCGCTCACCTATTGCGACGAGGTCCACGCCGTCGGCATGTACGGCCCCAGAGGCGGCGGGATCACCGACCGTGACGAAGCGGCGCACCGCGTCACCATTCTCGAAGGGACGCTTGGCAAGGCGTTCGGGGTGATGGGCGGCTATATCGCGGCCGACCAGGTGATCGTCGATGTCATCCGTTCCTATGCCCCCGGCTTCATCTTCACCACCAGCCTCTCGCCGGTGCTCGTCGCGGGCGTGCTCGCCAGCGTCCGCCATTTGAAGGCCTCGAGCGAGGAACGCGACGCGCAGCAGGCCGCCGCGGCCTATCTCAGGAAAAGCCTTGCCGAGGCCGGCCTACCGGTCATGGCCTCAACCACCCATATCGTCCCGCTGATGATCGGCGATCCCATAAAGGCCAAGCGCATTTCCGACATATTGCTCGCCGAATATGGCGTCTATGTCCAACCCATCAACTATCCAACCGTCCCCAGAGGAACCGAACGCCTCCGCTTCACGCCCGGACCCGCACACACACAAACAATGATGGACGAACTCACCAAAGCACTCACCGAAATCTGGGACCGCATGGAATTAAGAAAAGCCGCGTAACCAAAAAAGGGGCAGCCTTCCCGACCAAGCATTTTTGATAGAGACAGCTGCGGAATCACCGTCACGGCGGCGTCACGGTTTGATGCCCATAGTGTCTCCACCCAATCGCGAAGCTACGGCGTCCCCAAGCATGAACGCGTCACATATCGCCGTCATTCTCCACGATTTTTCGTCGGGCGGGAGCGAGCGGATCGCCATACGGCTGGCCAATGAATGGGCGCGACTTGGGCGGCGCGTTACGCTGCTATGCGGAACCGAGGAGGGCGCTGCACGACCGCTGGTTGCAGCCGGCGTCGCGATCCGGGCCTGCTCCCCCGTAACGCGGCGCAGCCCCTGGTCGCGGCTCCTGCTGGGGTGGCGGCTGGCGACACTGGTCCGCAGCCATCAGCCCGACATTGTCTTTGCGCCGGGCAATTTCCACATGATCGTACTCTCGGTCCTTGGACGGATGCCATTTGCCCGCCGCCCGGCCTTTGTCTGCAAGATCAGCAACCCGATGGATCAGCGGGGCGACCGCAAGGTCCTCAAGCCCATGCTCGCAGCGATCATCCGTCGGGCCGTTGCCCCGATCGACATGCTAGTTGCAATGTCTGCCTCGCTGAAGGCCGAAGCCCGGCCTTATACAGGCGCCACGCCAATTGAGAAAATCGAGGAGCCGATCCTTGGCGATCGCGAAGTTCCCATTGCTCGGCCCGAGCACAACAGGCTTGGCCCCCTCATTGTCTGTGTCGGCCGACTTGAACCTCAAAAGGATTTCCTGACCGCGATCCGGGCTTTCGCCCAACTCAACCCCAGCCTTGAAGCGCGGCTGGTCATCCTTGGCGAAGGCTCGCAAAGAGCAAGGCTCGAGGCGGAAATCGTCGAGCTTGATCTAAGCAATTGCGTCATGCTCGCAGGCTATGTCTCAAACACGCGCGCCTATCTCGACCAGGCGCACCTGTTGCTGATGACCTCACGGTTCGAAGGGTATCCGGCCGTCCTGATCGAAGCGCTGGCAGCAGGCCTCGCCATTGTCGCCACGCCCTGCTCTCCAGCAATCGGTGAAATAATCTTCTCACCCGAAATGGGCATCGTCACACGATCGCGCGATCCGTCCGCAATAGCCGACGCGATCGAGGCCCAACTTGCCAAACCCAGGCCAAGCCTCGAAACGAGCGCCGCGCTGGTCGCGCGCCACCGCCTCGGCCCAAGCGCCGCGGCCTACCTGCAACTCTTCGATCGGCTGGCGGCGTGACGTCATCGCGCAGACTTCTGACGTCGATTCACGATGTCACGCCATACCATCTCGACCGGCTCGACCGGCTGGTCCCCATCGTCGAACAAGCCGTCGGTGTGGGGCGCTATGCCTTGCTGGTCGTTCCCGATTTCCATCGCTCCGGGTTGATCAGGGACAATATGGCCTTTGCGCGGCAGCTCCGTGGCTGGTCGGAAGCCGGATGCGAGATATTCCTGCACGGCTTCACGCACCTCGATGAGGTCCAGCATACGTCAAGAGCGGCGCGCCTCAAGGCGGAGCGAATGACGGCCGGTGAAGGTGAGTTCCTCGGGATCGACTATTCCGAAGCAGCCGGGAAGCTGGAACAGGGCCGAACGATGCTCGAAGACATGATCGGCGGTCCGGTTGCGGGGTTCATCGCGCCCGCATGGCTCTATGGCCCGGACAGCCTCAAGGCGATCGCCGATCGGGGCTTTACGCTTGTCGAAGACCATTTCCGCGTCTGGAATCCTCAATCTGGCGCTGTCCTAGCCCGAGGACCCGTGCTGACTTATGCGAGCCGCTCGCCGCTGCGGCTCGCCAGCTCGCTTCTCTGGTCGCGACTGGCCACGATTGCACTCGCGCGCGCAAAGACGGTCCGGTTCGCTGTCCATCCGCACGATATCGATTCCCCGGCTCTGGTTCACGAAATCGGCCGCGCGCTTGGGGCATTTTCGGCCTCTCACCGGCCTTCCGCGTATCGAGAACTGGTTGGTGAGTGATTTTTGCCTTTCGCGGTGCGGACATTGCCGTGCGGCGCCGTCTCAGGGGCAACAATCATTGTGCATGGGTGTTGGATGGCGTCGCAATCAATGACCGGAACGACCGGGACGACCACTTCGCAACTCCAAGCCCTGGTTCCCGACAAGAGAAACTGGCAGCGCTGGGTATCCGGTGCAATTTCCCTTGCGCTGTTCGCGACGATCATCTGGAAATTGCGCGATTTCGGCTTTGCGGCGGCGTTTGCGACCTTACCCGAGCGGCCGCTCTTCTGGGCGGCGTTTGCGGGCTATTACCTCGCCCTACCGGCGTCTGAATGGCTGATCTTCAGGCGCCTCTGGGCCTTGCCGTTCACAGGAATTGCGGCGTTGTTGCGCAAGCTGGTCAGCAATGAAGTGCTGTTTGGCTATAGTGGCGAAGTCTATTTCTACACTTGGGCGCGACGCCACGCACGGCTCGTGGCGGCCCCCTTCGGCGCGATCAAGGATGTCAGCATTCTTTCTGCGCTTGCCGGCAACCTGATGACTCTTGTCATGCTCGGCTTTGCATGGCCGCTGCTCGGCCGATTCTCGTCGCACGCCCATGCCCATGCGGTTGTCCTGTCCGCGGCACTTATCATCGGAATGTCGATGGTCGTCCTGGCCTTCAAGAGCCGGATATTTTCGCTTCCGGCCCCGCAGCTCCGCATGATCTTTTCGGTTCATGCGATGCGGCTGATGGCCACGACTATCCTTTCCGGAGTCATGTGGCATACCGCGCTGCCTGAAGTGCCGCTGGTCTGGCTCGTCCTCCTCGCGACGTTGCAGCTGCTCGTCACCCGATTACCATTTGTGCCGAACAAGGACCTTGTATTCGCTGGCCTCGCCATTTTCCTGATTGGGCATGATGCGCAGGTCGCCACGCTGATCGCGATGATTGCAACGCTTATCCTTGGCGTTCATCTTCTCATAGGCGGCGTCCTGATCGTTACCGAATTGATCGAGGTACCGGAGCAATGAGACGCCTGCTCTGGTGTGTGCTGGCGCTTGTGCCCAGCGCCCTTGCAGCTGTGACACCCAACCCGTCGCTCGGAAAGGCTGCCGCAGCCTGCCGCGCAAACGAATCAGGTCCAGCGTTGATCATTTCCGTGCTTGGAATGAAAGACCGCCATGGGATTCTCCGCGCCGAACTCTATCCGGACAATGACAGCGACTTCCTCCAGGACGACGCAATTCTCATCAATCAGGGCAAGACGTTTCGCCGGGTCGATCTCGATCTTTCGCAGGAGGGGCCCGCAACGCTGTGCATGCGTGTGCCGTCCCCTGGGCACTATGCATTGTCAGTTCTGCATGACCGCGACCGCAACCTGAAATTCGGTCTCTTTTCGGATGGCATCGGCTTTTCCGGCAATCCGCACCTGACGCGCTCGAAGCCCAAAGCCGCGAGTGCCGGTGTTACGGCTGGGGTCGGCCTGACACGCATCACCATCACCATGAACTATCTGCATGGGTTCATGCGGTTCGGGCCATTGGAGCGGAAATGAAGATCGTTGACGTCTGCGCCTTTTACACACCCCACGGCGGCGGGGTGAAAACCTATATCGAGCGCAAGCTGAAGATTGGCCAGGCGCTTGGTCAGGAAATAGTGATCGTGGCGCCGGGCGCCTGCAATCGCATGGAGCACCGCCCCGAAGGCGGCCGCGTCATCCATGTCGCCAGCCCGCAACTTCTGGTTGATCGCCGCTATCGCTATTTTGACGATGTTGCCGCCGTGCACCGGATCCTCGATTCCGAGCAGCCCGACCTGATCGAGGCATCCTCTCCATGGAGAACCGCCAACATCGTGGCCGATTGGAAGGGCGACGCGCCTCGCGCACTCATCATGCATGCGGATCCGCTCGCAGCCTATGCCTATCGCTGGTTCGGGAGGATTGGGAGCCGCGAATCCATCGATCGTGGCTTTGACCTGTTCTGGCAGCACTTGCGCCGGTTGGGAGGGCGGTTTGATCTTGTCGTCAGCGCCAACCGGAACCTGTCATCGCGATTGAGCGATGGCGGTGTGCGTGGTGTCACGACCGTCCCGATGGGGGTCGATCCGGGCATCTTTTCCCCCAGGCACAGAAATCTGTCCCTTCGCGCCGAATTGCTCGAGCGCTGCGGGCTGGCTGAAGACGCGGCGCTATTTCTCGGAATCGGGCGGCACAGCGCGGAGAAGCGATGGCCGATGGTAATCGACGCCTGCCGTATGGTCGGGCACAAGCACCCAATCGGACTCGTTTTGATCGGAGACGGGCGCGATCGGGCGAAGATTGCCCGGCATATCGCAGGGAACCCCCATGTCCAACTGCTCGCCCCGATCGCGGACCGGGTACTGCTGGCCAGCGTGATGGCAAGCGCGGATGCATTGATCCATGGCTGCGAGGCCGAAACATTCGGGCTGGTTGCCGCAGAGGCCGCGGCGTCTGGCCTGCCTCTCATCGTTCCGGACGAAGGCGGCGCTGCCGATATGACGTCGAAGCAGACTGGAGAATGGTACAAGGCCGGAGATACGGCCGCGGCCAGCGCGGCAATCGAGCGGCTCCTCCGGCGAGACCGTAGCGCACTCCGCGAGGCCGCAGTCTTGCGGGCCACTATGGTCGGGACCATTGACGCACACTTCGAAGCGCTTTTTGCGCAATATGCGTCGCTGTCGTCCGTTACACGGCGGGCCGCATGATGGTCGCGGCCATGCCGAGCCCCGCTCCCGTCGCAGATCCTCCTGCCCGGCACCGTCACAAAGGCAAGGATGGACCTCCGGCCAGCCGGGCTACGATCCTCACCATTCCGGAAAAAGGTCAAGCAATCAGCCCCCCACTCCGGCAACCCGTCCCGGATGAACTTCGCCCCATTTCGATGCGCGGCCTGCCGGTCTGGTGGAAACTGCTCATACTCGCGCGCCGGAATTGCCAACTATAAGCTCCCGATATCGACGACTATCGGCTGTCCCCAGGCAATAACTCCGCTATAGGGCTCAGCATGAGCCGAGCAGCCTTTCGCGACACATGAACCAGTCGTCCGGCCTCCAATCGGTCTTTCTGAAAAGCCGGGCGGCGCTTGCCCGCTACCTCCGCGCCCGACGGTGCGGCGACAGTGAAGCCGAGGACATTCTTCAGGACCTCTGGGTCAAGCTTTGCGGGCTGGAAACCGGCCCGATCGCGGAGCCCACGGCCTATCTATACCGCATGACGGAAAACATGATGCTTGACCGGAAGCGTTCGGCAATGCGCCGTACCAGCCGCGAGACGGAATGGACCAAAGGCCAGATCGATGGAACGATCGATAGGTCCATCGACACGCAGCCCTCGGCAGAGCGGCTGTTGCTGGCGCGCGATCATCTGCGCCGGGTCGAAGCTGTCCTCTCGGCCCTTCCCGAACGCACCGCCCAGGCCTTTCGCGCAGTCAGGATCGACGGCACACCTCAAAAGGAGATCGCCGCTCAAATGGGGATAAGCCTCAGCGCTGTCGAAAAGCATTTGCAAAAGGCCTATCGCGCCGTGCTTGATGTACGATATGCGTCAGGTGCGGATCGGGAGGAACCAGACCGTCATATCGTCATAGGGGTTGACGATGCCGAACAGTAACAGGAGGGATGACGCGATCGCATGGCATGTCCGCCTGTCGGATCGGCTTGCCTCTGCAGACCGCTGGGAGGCTTTTGCCGACTGGTTGGCATCCGATCCCGAGAATGCCGCAGCCTATGATGAAGTTGCGTTAGAGGACCGTGCCCTTTCCGAAACTCTGGGTCTGACGGGGGCGCCTCCATCGGCAGCGCAAAATGACAATGAGCAGGAACATCGGCCTTGGTATCGACGCCGGACCTATCTCGGCCTTGTCGCAGGCGGCGTGCTTGCTATCCTGGTTTCACCGGCCCTAATGCGCGGGCGTGACCTACTGACGATCGAGACAAAAGCGGGCGAGATGCATGAAATTGCGCTGGCCGACGGATCCCGGATCGTCATGAATGGCGCAACGCGACTTGCACTTGACCGGCGGACCGACAGGTTTGCCCGGCTCGACGCCGGAGAAGCAGCCTTCATCATCAAGCATGATCCAGCCCACTCTTTCGAACTGGAGATTGCTGGGTCAACTCTGCGAGATATAGGCACTATCTTCAATGTACGACAGGAGCATGACAAGCTCGAGGTTTCCGTCGCCGAAGGCGCCGTCCAGTTCAATCCCGAGGCGGAGGCCTTGACCGTCTCGGCTGGTCAAAAGCTTTCGGTTTCGGGCGATCGGACGCACCCACAGGTCACAAAAGCGGATCCGACGGCCGTCGCAGGGTGGCGACGGGGGCAGCTTTCCTATCAGGAGGCGCGATTGAGCGCGATTGCCCTGGACCTCACGCGCCTGCTCGGCACGCAAGTGAGCGTTTCCGAGGACATTGCCGATCGGCGCTTCACCGGCCTGATCCAGATCGAGCATGATAGGGAATTGCTGTTTCGCCGGCTGGAGGCCTTGCTTGGCGTCAATGTGCGGCATAGTGCCAAGGGATGGCAACTGACGGCCTGACCTTGTGAAACGAGCATGGGCCCTTGGACTGGCGGCAGCCTGCGCCCCGGTCTGCCCGGCCTACGCGGCGAACACCATATCGTTCAATGTTCCTGCACAGCCGCTGGACCATGCATTGATTGCGCTTGGCCAGCAGGCGCGAATATCCATAGGCGGGATCGACGCTCGGATCGGGGTTGCATCCAGCAATGCGGTGCGTGGAAAGATGCCGGTTGCGCGGGCGTTGCGGATCATGCTGCGCAATACCGGATTTGCCTTCGTAGAGGTGGATGCTCGAACGATCAGAATCGTCCGCGCTCTTCCCACCCCTGCATCGCGCGCGCCCAAACAGGAGCGCGACAATAAGCCTCCGCCGCCGCCGAATCCGCCTCCACCCGATATCGTCGTTACGGCCAGCAAGCAGCAGCAAGGACTTGATCGCTACGCCGGCACCGCGACTATCGCCAGGATCGGATACGCCGGTCTCTCCGAAACGCAGGCGACGGCGGCATTCGTCGCCCGCGTCCCCACATTGTCCGCAACCAATCTTGGCCCCGGGCGCAACAAGCTCTTTGTCCGCGGCATCGCGGACAGCAGCTTCAATGGCCCAACCCAATCGACGGTCGGGCTTTACCTTGGCAATCTGCGCCTTACCTACAACGCTCCCGAGCCGGACCTGCGCCTGTACGATATTGACCGGATCGAAGTGATCGAAGGCCCGCAGGGCACGCTCTACGGCGCGGGAACACTGGGCGGGATTGTCCGGCTAGTACCCAATGCTCCCGATTTGACCGGATTCCATGCCTTTGCCAGCGTCGGCACATCGGTTTCGCGGCGCGGCGCGGATGGATCAGATCTGGGTGCAATGCTCAACATCCCGCTCGTCGGCGATCGTGTGGCCCTGCGGCTGGTGGGCTATCGCCAGATCGAGGGCGGCTATATCGACAATGCGACCCTCGGTACGAAAGACACCAATCGTTCGCTCATCAGGGGCGGCAGAGCCAACCTGCTCGTTCGCCCCGGCGGCGGCTGGACCGTGAACATCGGTGCAATCAGCCAAAACATCGACACGCGCGATGGCCAATATGCGGAAACGGGCCGCGCACCGTACAGTCACGCCGCAAACGTTGAGCAGCCGCATGACAATGACTTCAGCGGCGGAAGCGTTGAATTCGGCAAGACGTGGAATGGCCTTACCCTGATATCGAGCACCGGCTTCATTCGGCACGACCTCTCCGAAACCTTCGATGCGACTGGATTTGGCGGTCAACCAGGCGTGCAGGTTTTCCGGGACAGCGAAAAGATCCACCTCATAACGCACGAAACAAGGCTTTCGCGCAGCTCGACGGACGGCAGCAGCTGGGTTGCAGGTGTCAGCTTCGTCCGAAACGTCGACCGGATAGGCCGATCCCTTGGCCCTCTGGGAAGCCCGCCGCCCCCTGCCGCGCTGCGTAACGCCAAGACAGAAATCGCAGTGTTTGGCGAGGCCACAAGACCAGTTGCCCGGGATCTTTTTGCGACCATTGGCGCCCGGCTTGTCTATGCCTCGACCGTCGGCGAACTTTTGGGCAGTGCAGGCTCAAATTTCGAGCCGCGCGGCGATCACAGGCGTATCCTGCCAACGGCGGCGATTTCGTGGAAACCCAGCCCCGGCGCGCTTGCCTTTGCGCGCTACCAGACGGGATTTCGCAGCGGAGGAATCGCCATCACCAGCGGCCAGACAAATGCCGCCCAATGGTTTGCATCGGACGAAATCCACACTGGCGAACTCGGCATTCGCTTCGGGAATAGTTCGGGTGAAAGGCGCCCCCGTTTTTCGGGAGGTGCTTCGGGCTTTTTCACGATCTGGAAAGACATCCAGGCCGACCTGATCGACATGAACGGCCTGCCCTTTACGGCCAATATCGGGCGCGGGCGGGTCTTTGGAGTCGAGGCGAATGCAAGCTGGCGCCCATATGATAGTCTGACATTGGACACGTCCCTCTTCCTGAACGACAGTGCCCTTGTGGGTCCGGCGCTTGGTTTTGAAGACACCAATGAACATCGCCTCCCAAACATTGCGAGGGCCGGAGGGCGGTTTGCCATCGGGTGGGAGAGGCAGGTCTCCGCGAGCTGGCTCCTGAGACTTAATGGCATCGTCCGCTATACCGGCAGGTCGAGCCTCGGCACAGCGGCGCCCTTGATCCTCGAGCAAGGCGAATATGCGCAATTTGACCTGTCGGCGAACCTCGGCTCCGGTGCCTGGCAATTCTCGCTTGATATCGCAAATCTGACCGATGCGCACGGCAACAGCTTCTCCTACGGGAACCCCTTCAAGGTGTCGGAAGGCAAGCAAATTACGCCTCTCAGGCCAAGGACCATCCGCCTCGGCGTGCACGTAGAATTCTAGTGCGGGGCTCGGGCGGTGACAGAAAAAAGAAGAAATTTGCCCCTCTCATCTCGGGAAAGCCGGATTTCACCCGGAAAGGCAGGCGGGTTCATCAAATATTCACCATGTTCTGGAACAGGGGAAACGCTTCCAGCGTGGGAAATCTTAAGGTAGCTGCCCCCAAATGAGAACATTCAACCAATTCATTCGCGCGGCATTGATGTTTGGCGCGATGACTCTGCTCGCCTCTTGCGGCGGTGGCGGCGGCTCCGCGACAGGCACAGGGGGAGCTACGGGCGGCGGTTCGAGTTCGTCGGGTGGCGGAACAACTCCTCCCGGAAATGTCACTTCGCGGATTTCCGTCGACCATAATCGCCCCGGCCAGGTGCTTGCCGGATGGGAAGTCACGCCGCGATTCTGGGAATTCGACAAGGCGAACAATCGATATGACGCATCATGGCTCACCAGCCGCGACGCCATCGTGCAAAAGCTGGTGGACGAAGCCGGCATTACGCGCGTCCGCGTCGAACTGCGCAGCGGCGTGGAGAATCCAGTCGATTACTGGACCCAATTCGTGAACGGTCAGCTCAGCTATACCGCCGGCCGCGACCACTACTATGAAAAGATCAATGACAATTCAAACCCGGCCATCGCGAATGCCGCCGGTTTCCAATGGTCGTCTTTCGATTATTATATCGAGAATTTCGTCCTGCCGATGCGCAGCCGGTTGGCCGCGCGCAACGAGACGCTTTCGATCAACCTTTGCTTTGTCGATTTCAACTGGACTGCGCTCAAGGGCACGCTTTCCTTTTCAGGCGCGGCGGACGAATATGCCGAACTCATCACGCTTGCCGCGATGCGGATGCGCGACAAATACGGCATAAATGTCGATGCACTCGAGATCATCCTTGAGCCCGACAATGGAGACGGCTGGTCGGGCCAGGCGATTGCGCGCGCCATTCTTGCCGCCAAATCGCGACTGGCGGCGGCTGGCATCAATCCCAAGATCATTGCGCCATCTTCCTCGGCGGCGGGTTCCACGATCGGCTTTCTTGACGGCATCGCCAGCATCTCTGGCGCGCAGGCCGGTATCAACACGATATCCTATCACCGTTATGACGGCGCCTTGGCCGACCAGGCCCTGAGCGCAATCCGCCAGCGCGCGGCCGCGCTGGGTGCCGATACGGCGATGCTCGAATATGTCGACGCCAGCGTCGAGAATTTCTTCAAGGATATGGAATTCGGCGGGGCAAGCGCTTGGCAGTCCTATGCCGCTGCAAAGATTGCCAGTTCCGCCAGCGCCGTGGGGAATGGCGCTATCCTGTGGCGCGACCCAAGCGGCACGCTTGCGCTGACGCCGCAGTTCTCACGCATTGCGCTTGTGCAAAGGGAAACGAGGCCGGGCGCCAGAGCCTATCGGGCCGCATCGCTGCTCGGCTCGGACATGCCGCTCGACTTCCAAAATCCCGACGGATCGGAAGTAATCGCCATTTATTCGGCCGGCGGATCCAATGTCGAAATATCGGGCGCAAGCCATACGGCCTACAACCTCACCTTTGCCGGCCCGGGCGGCGCGCCCTACACGACCACCACGGCGACCGCCAACAGCGCGGGGCTGGTTTATGTGACGATTCCCGCCGGGACGGTGGCGGTCCTGCATAGCACGAACTAAGGCGAAACCTGCACTAGTTGGCCGCGTAGAGAAGGCGGCCTGGCCCCAGGCGAGCCAGCACCATATCGAGCTCGTTTCCGGCAACGGCAAAGCAGCCCTGGGAGCGGCCGATCCGGCCATGCTCCTCGGCTATGTCATCACTGACATAGGATGCCGAATGAATAACGATTGCCCGGCGGGCGGCCTGATCGTTCGACGGCTCCAGACCATAGAGGCGCCGGGAGCGCCCATGCTTGCCGAAATAGGTATCGCCGGTCAGGAAGCTGCCTTGTGAAGAGGCTTCGGAACCCGGCCGGTTGGAAAAGGATTGGAGCCATCCGCTATTGCCCGGATCGGAGCCGCGGCCATGGGAGACCAGCAAGCTGGTCGTCCGGCCACCCACAAGGTCGACCAGGTAAAACCGCCGACTGCGAGAGGCCATGCCGAAATCGACGATTCCGATCCAGTCGCGATGCGCGATTCTCGGGCCGTGCCGGTCAAGCGCCGCAAGCGCCCGGGGCAAGAGGCCCGGGGCACGGTCTCCAACGACAGCGGCAAAAGCCCGCGGTACGCATAACGATGCCGATGCGACCGCACCGGCCGCTAGAAAACTGCGTCTATTCAATACTATCAACCCGATTTTCGATTTCTGTTTGACAGTTAGGTAATAGCCCTGATTGAGCCATTCAATGGAGCGGGGCAGGTCTTCGTCATGAGAAAGTGTCTATTGATCGCAGTTGCGCTCCTGACATGCGGTGCTGCAGCCCCCGAAACCGCCCCCGTTCCCAAGTGGCCGGAGGACCAGGTGAGGATCCTTCGCCGCTGGGCCCTAGCGGCGCCGCTTGACGCTCTTCCGCAGCCGTCGACCGATGCGCTCGACAAGGCTCTGGCCGGTGGGAACGAAGAGGAAGTCGACAAGGCGGCAACGGATCTGGCGCTCCGCCTGGCCCGGATGCACCTACTGGGATGCGCTTCGGAGCAGGCGCGCAAGCGCTGGCATATGCCCGAAGTCGACGATCAATACGACCTGCCGTCATACCTGACGTTCATGCTCGCGAGGGAAGACATCGACCTCTTCTTTTCACTGCTGATTCCGCACCACCCCGATTATGCTGCGCTCAGGGCAGCCTATTCGGCGGAAACCGACCCGGCCCGCCGCGCGAAACTCGCGCTCAATATGGAGCGCTGGCGCTGGCTTCCGGTCGATCTCGGGGGAAATTTCCTGATCGTGAATGCCGCCCGGTTTGAAGTGAACTATTGGAAAGATGGCAGGAAGTTCGGAACATGGCCGGTGATCGTGGGCAAGCCCAAGACGCCCACGCCGACTTTCGCCGCCTTCGTCAAGGGCGTGACCTTCAATCCGTGGTGGAATGTCCCGCAAAGCATTGTCGCCGAAAGCGTGGGTGCCCTTGTTCGCCGCAACCCGGCCGAAGCCCGGCGCCGCGGCTATGTCTGGAGCAAGGGCAGCTATCGCCAGAAGCCGGGACCGAACAACGCGCTCGGCCAGATGAAGCTGGATATGCCGAACCAGTTCAGCATCTACCTGCACGATACGCCTTCGAAGGATTTGTTCCTGAAGGAGGTCCGGGCCTTCAGCCACGGCTGCATCCGGGTTGGAGACGCGCTGGGCTTCGCAAGCGCACTGCTGGGCAGCAGCCTTCCCCAGGAAAAGATCGACGCAATCGTTGCGGGCCGTGAGACGCAGACCTACGCCCTGCCGAAAGCAATGCCGGTCTACGTTACCTATTTCACGGCCGATGTCGGCAAGGATGGGCGCGTCGCCATCCTGCCGGACATTTACAATCGCGACGGCAGCGGAGCCGCGGCCAACAAGGGCTGTGCCGCCCAATAAGGGGGCGCCGCCTGGCCAGCGGCCTGCGCCCGCCTCAGTGCGCGAGCAGCAGCGGAATTGGCGCGTCCTTGAGCAGGTCGCGGGTCACGCCGCCGAACAGATATTCGCGCGCGCGCGTATGCCCATAGGCCCCCATGACGAGATACTGCGCGCGGAGTTGCGCTGCTGTTGCGATCAACGCCGGACCAACCGGGCCTGCCGCACCGCTCTTTTCATGAAGCTCAGATTTGATCCCGTGGCGCGCCAGATACTCCGATGCCGCAATCGACGGAAATTCGTGATCCCGGCCTTCCGTTACCGAAATGATGTGGACATTGCCCGCCATTGACAGAAGCGGCAACGCCGCGCGGAGGGCATGAGCAGCCTCATAACTGCCGTTCCAGGCGATTGCGGCGGCGCCAGCGGTATTGAGGCTCTTCGAAGAATCCGGCACCAGCAATACTGGTGTCGCTGCCGCCATGACGACATCGCCGACCAAGGCATGAGCGATACCCTGCGGCTTGTCGCCCAGCGGATGGCTCATCACGATAAGATCGGAGAGCACCGAATTGCTGATCACCGCTTGGGCAGGGTCGGCGGTCGACTCCACATAGTCCCAGGAAATATCCTCGATCTTCAGGCGCGCTTCCACGCGCCCCTTCAGTTCCGCCTTGTGCTTCTCAAGCTGCTCCAGCACGTCGTTCATGACGAACACGCCGCCGAAATTATCGAAGGCGACATAGGCATTGATTGGCGTCACATACAGGCAGGTGAGGTGCCCGCCCGACGCGCGCACGACGTCCAGTGACGTTTGGAGCCGGGCCTCGAAGCCCGCATCGTCCTGGATATGCAGCAATACCGATTTCATGTCCTTGCCTCCTCGTTACCCTCAATCGCAGCTAATCATTCTTGTTATCAGACTATCGGGCCGCATGGGCCCACCATATCAGGGACTATACGGATGCTGTTTCATGGCACGAGTACCGCTGCGCCGTCGAACCGGCCTGCACGAAGATCGTCCAGTGCCCGGTTGGCGTCGCGCAGCGCGTAGGGCGTCGTCTTCGTATTCAACCCGATCCTTGTTGCCAGGGCCAAGAAATCGACCCCATCCTGCCGTGTGAGGTTGGCGACGGACACAAGGCGCCGCTCGCCCCAGAGAAGATCATAGGAAAAAGCGGGGATCTCGCTCATATGGATGCCGGCGCAAACCACCGTCCCGCCTTTTCGAATAGCCTTGAGCGCCATTGGAACCAGCATTCCGGCCGGCGCATAGATTATGGCCGCATCAAGCGCATAGGGAGGAGCCTCATCCGAGCCACCGGCCCACACTGCGCCCAGCGTTCGCGCAAAACTTTGGGTTTCGGTGTCGCCGGGCTGTGTGAACGCAAAAACCTCACGACCCTGCCATTTGGCCACCTGCGCCACAATATGCGCAGCCGCTCCGAAACCATAAAGGCCCAGCTTCCGCGCCTCCCCCGCCATGACCAGCGAGCGCCAGCCGATCATTCCCGCGCAGAGAAGCGGCGCCAATTCCACGTCGCTACCGTCTTCGCCCAGAGGGAAGGCATATCGCGCATCGGCGACCGCCGCCGTCGCATAGCCGCCGTCCCTCGTATAGCCGGTGAAGAGCGGCCGGTCGCAGAGATTTTCATGGCCGGTCCGGCAAAAGATGCAGGCGCCGCACGTATGACCAAGCCACGGAATGCCGACCCTCTGGCCGATGTCGAGCGTCGAAACGCCTGCCCCCAACGCGTCGATGCGACCGACGATCTGGTGCCCGGGAATGATGGGCAACCTGATGCCGGGCAATTCTCCGTCGATCACATGAAGATCGGTTCTGCAGACGGCGCAGGCCGAGACTCTGACGCGGATTTCACCCGGCTCGGGCTGCGGGTCTGGCCGCTCCGTCCATGTCAGGCGCTCTCCCGGCCGGTTCAGGACCATTGCGTGCATCGAGGCCCCTAACCCTGCACGGCGGCCTTGTGCGAAGCGGCCTCCAGAAGCTGGACGACTTCCTCATCGGAGGTTTGCGAGAAATCGAGATAGTGCGCGCCAACCGCATAGAATGGAGACGGGCTCATCAGGCATATGAGTTCGTCGCAAAGCGTCCGGAGCGCGGCGAGGCTATCGGCCGGTGCAACCGGAACGGCCAGGACCAGCCGGGCGGGACTTGCCAGGCGCAGGCCCTGCAACGCAGCCTTTACCGTTCCGCCCGTGGCAATGCCATCGTCGACGACAATGACTGTCCGCCCTTTCAGCTCCACAGGATTTGCCCCGCCGCGATACGCTTTTCGGCGGCGTTCAAGCTCCGCCAGCTGCCGGGCGGCTTCAGCGTCGATATAGGCCGGCGTGGCGCCGGTCATGCTGACGATCTGATCGTTGAGGACAATCTGGGGGTTGGCTCCGTCCACAATGGCGCCGATTCCCAGCTCCTCATGGCCGGGCGCACCGATCTTGCGGACAAGCAGGACATCGAATTCGGCACCGAGCGCCTGTGCCACCTCGAACCCGACAGGCACCCCGCCGCGTGGAAGCGCCAGGACGACCGGGTTGGCGCCCTTCAGGTGCAGCACCGCTTGTGCCAGGTCTTGCCCAGCCTCGCGCCTGTTACGAAACGGGCGGTGTCGATCAGGTCCCACGGCTCTTCTCCTTCACGGCATGCAAGTGCGAAACGAACCAGTCCCGTGCGAGTATGACGACTTCATCCAGCGTGCCCGGCTCCTCGAACAGGTGGCTGGCTCCCGGCACGATGGCGATTTGCCGTTCGCAGCGCATCCGTGAATCGGCAAGGCGATTGAGCTCGATCACTTGCCCGTCGAGGCTGCCGACGATCAGCAGCGTCGGCGCCGCGACATGAGGAAGCGCAGCCCCGGCAAGGTCGGGGCGGCCGCCGCGCGATACCACGGCGCCGATGCGACCTTG
>Ga0209023_10002218_pt1 | contig 24698 bp, 26 predicted proteins | sample LakOneMetagenome_FD_187468 | JGI IMG/M metagenome (GOLD analysis project Ga0209023, IMG submission 187468) | Freshwater and sediment microbial communities from Lake Erie, Canada (SPAdes) (version 2) | ecosystem: Environmental > Aquatic > Freshwater > Lentic | place: Lake Erie, Canada... | reverse complement strand
GGACGATGATAAACGGCACGGCCTCGCGGGCCAAGGCGCTATGCCGTGGCATGTCCGGTTGAACGAAGGGTTAGGCGCACGTTGGATTGCGAGACGGCAAAGGGCAAGGATAGCGCAGGCGGCCCGCGCCACTGCACGTGGGGACGGTCGCTCCTTCAGGGTGCGGGAGGTCGAACTGCAGTGGCGCCTTGTAGGACTGACTAACATTTGGTCTCGACGGCGCGAGAGCGCCGGCGCTGGCCGTGTTTGACTGCGGTGGCAACGCGCGTCGAGGAAGCAAAGATGCGCGCAGCACACGGCAGCGAAGAAGCGCGGGGAATTGGAACGCGGGTATTCGGGGGCCTAACGTTTGAGTTAACCGGCGGGCCACAGCAAGGCGCTTGGGCCGCACGAGGCATGATAGCAATGTGACTTGTGCGGCCCAAGCGCCTTGATGTGGCACGTCCGGTTGAACGAAGGGTTAGGCCGAACGAAGCCGCTCATGTAGCTGAGCCACAAACTCACGGCGTTGGGCGCGACCGGAGAATGCTCGGTTGGGGATGATGTGTGCGGCATGCGCGTTGGTAGCCAGGGCGCGCCACCACTTTGGCAATGCCAGGCCAGTAGTGGTACGACTTGCTGAACGGATTTTCCTCGTAGAAGGCCTCTTGCTGCAACTCCACGACGTGCCGTGTTAGGAGCGACTTGTTCTTCTTTGAGTAGAGAACGAGAACGTTGACAGCGAGCTGAAGCAGCCATGCAAGCACGTAAGCAGCGAGTGCGGCAACCAGTGCGCCGGCGGCTCCACGTTGCGACAACTCACCCAAGAAGACAAGCAAGCCGAGAACAAGGAATGCGATCTGATACGTCACCACGAGGAACTGGTGAATCGCATTGAACCAGAAGTAGTCACGAAACCGAAGCTCGTACTGGATGCGCAACTCGCTCTCCACGGGGCCTAACGTTTGAGTTAACCGGCGTGACGCGGCAAGGTGCTTTGGCCGCACAAGGCATGATAGCGATGTGACTTGTGCGGCCAAAGTGCCTTGCCGTGGCACGTCCGGTTGAACGAAGGGTTAGGCGGCACCTGACACCTAGAGGTTGATGACACGGTTGGCGGTGATGAACGCCTGCAGACCGACGCGCTCAATCGTGCCGCAAAGAACGCGCCCATCATCCAGCCATTCGACTTGCCGGGGTACGGCAGTTGGATCGACAGCCTTGATGACGAAGAATGCGGCTTCGCCGCCATTCTCAAGCGCATACTCGACCCATCGCTCCTGGTTATTCACTCCTGCCTTGTTCAACCACGCCGGGTCTGAGACAAGCACTCGTGTCTTGCCGTTGACGCTGCGCGTGTGATCTTGCCAACCGGTGAAGACGGGAAGGCTAAGGCGGCGTGAATAACCGCCCCACTCGTTGCGAACGTTGATGTTGCGCTCTGCGCCTTCCTTGGCAGTGAGGGTGTGCGCGTCGAGCTTCTGCCACATTTGCTTGAGCACAGATTGGGCTCCCGAAGTTTTGGTGACGCTGCGGTTGTGCCGCCTAACGTTTGAGTTAACCGGCGTGCCGCAGCAAGGTGCTTGGGCCGCACGAGGCATGATAGCGATGTGCCTTGTGCGGCCCAAGCGCCTTGATGTGGCACGTCCGGTTGAATGAAGGGTTAGGCCACGGGTGCCGGGTAGGCGCGAGGCCTGTGACCCTCGCTCTCTCGGCGGGTTGCATGGAGTTTACTTTGAGCGAGATATGTGCCGACTCGAAAGCGCGCGCCATACGTAGCGTGAGAGCAGAGGCGAAAGTACGAGGAAAAGCGGCAGGCCCAGCAAAACCGTCAGGCCGCCGAAACCGAAGTCAGTGACTGCCGCCTGTTCTCCGGGGAGTCCGGAGTTGTGTACAGCGACGGCAATCATCCCAAGTACAAGCTCAATGAGTAAGGTGGCGGCTACACCACAAGTCACAGAGAGCAGCACGAGAAGCACACTCCGAGGAGACGCCATACGCAAGTGGCCTAACGTTTGAGTTAACCGGCGGGTCGCGGCGAGGCGCTTTGGCCGCGCGAGGCATGATAGAAATGTGCCTTGTGCGGCCAAAGCGCCTTGCCGTGGCACGTCCGGTTGAACGAAGGGTTAGGCGCCACGCTACGCACGACGACGCTCCATGGCAAGCGACGACTGCTCGAAGCCGAGCTTGGCGAAGAACGCTGGGGCTCCCTCGCGCCCCGCGCGCAGAACCCACGTGACATTGGGATTGGTGCCCATTGCGTGCTCGACCAGGCGCCGACCGATGCCTTTGCCTCGGTGCGATGACGCGACGACGAGCATTGAGAGATAGCCATTAGATTGACCATCTGTGATTGCGCGAACGAAGCCGACGACGTGATTCTCGACAACGGCAACGCTTGCAATTTGCGAGGCTTCGACGAGAGAGGCGAACTGCTCTGCGCTGCCGATACGCTCACGCCAGCCGTTCGCAGCGAGCAACCCGTGCACAGAAGAGAGCTCAGAGGCTTGAACTCGACGCAGTTCCATGGCGCCTAACGCGTTTTAGACATCACGGCAGACTCCCACATATGGTCAGAACTTGCCACAGCCGGAAAGACATTGCCATTTCGCGCTGCCACATATGGCACTTTTCTAACGCATCACCTCGAACTCTCTCAAGGGTAGAGAAGCCGCCTACCCCGCGTTCAGTCGCAACCGCTCGGCAGCCGCGTCGATCTGCCGGGTCAGCTCGGCGTAGCTGCGCGTCACCGGGAACTGCGGGAACTGTTTCGTGATCGACTCGGGCGGATGGATGAAGAAGCCGGCGTGTGCGGCTGCGAGCATGCCGGTGTCGTTGTACGAATCGCCCGCGGCGATCACCTGGAAGTTCAGCCCGCGCAGCGCGTTGACCGCGTGGCGCTTCTGGTCCGGCATGCGCAGTACGTGGCGGCGCACGAGCCCGTTGGCGTCGACCTCGAGCCGGTGGCACAGCAGCGTCGGCTGGCCGAGCTGGCGCATCAGCGGCTGCGCGAACTCGTAGAACGTGTCCGACAGGATCAGCACCTGGTAGCGGCTGCGCAGGTCGTCGAGAAACTCGCGTGCGCCGGCCATCGGGCCCATGCCGGCGATCACGTCCTGGATGTCGGCGAGCTTCAGGCCGTGCTGTTCGAGCAGGCCGATGCGGAACATCATCAGCTTGTCGTAGTCGGGCTCGTCGCGCGTCGTGCGGGCGAGTTCGGGAATCCGGGTGCGCTTGGAGAACTCGATCCAGATTTCGGGGACGAGCACGCCTTCGAGGTCGAGGCAGACGAATTGCATGGTGGCTCAGTGAAGTTCGGCCACTATGGTAGCGGGCCACCGGGCGGCGCCGATCGGGCGCCGTGGCCGTAACATCGAGTCGATGAGCAATCACCAGATCCTGTTCGGCTTTCACGCCGTCACCGTGCGGTTGAAGTCGGCACCGGCCTCGGTCATCGAGATCCACGCCGAAGCGACGCGCCGCGATCAGCGCATGCGCCAGTTCGTGGCCCGCGCGCAGGAGGCGGGCGCGAAGCTGATCGAGAGCGACGACGCGCGCCTGACCAAGCTCTGCGGCACGCACCGCCATCAAGGCGTGGTGGCGCGCGTCAAGGCGGTCGCGATGAGCCACTCGCTCGACGACACGCTCGACGCGGTGGAGGGCGCGCCGCTGGTGCTGGTGCTCGACGGCATCACCGACCCGCACAACCTCGGCGCCTGCTTGCGCGTGGCCGACGGCGCCGGCGCGCATGCGGTGATCGCGCCGAAGGATCATGCGGTCGGCGTCAACGCCACGGTCGCGAAGGTCGCCAGCGGCGCCGCCGAGACGGTGCCGTACTTCATGGTCACGAATCTCGCGCGCACGTTGAACGAACTCAAGGAGCGCGACATCCGCGTCGTCGGCACCTCGGACGCCGCGACGCAATCGCTCTACGAGCTCGACCTGACCGGGCCGACCGCGATCGTGCTCGGCGCCGAGGGCAGCGGCATGCGCCAGCTCACCGCCAAGACCTGCGACGTGCTGGTGCGCCTGCCGATGCACGGCGCAGTCGAGAGCCTGAACGTGTCGGTCGCCTCGGGCGTGTGCCTGTACGAGGCGGTACGCCAGCGCACCAAGTCCCACTGAACCCATAAGCCCAGGAGCCGCCCATGTCCGTGATCGATGTGAAACACCCGCTCGTCAAGCACAAGGTCGGCCTGCTGCGCGAGGACAGCATCTCGACGAAGAAATTCCGCGAGCTGACGAACGAGCTCGCGCGGCTGCTCGCATACGAGGCGACGGCCGACTTTCCGCTCGAGAAGACGACGGTGCAATGCTGGAGCGGCCCGGTCGAGGTCGAGCAGATCAGCGGCAAGAAGGTCACCGTGGTGCCGGTGCTGCGCGCCGGCCTGGGCATGCTGGACGGCGTGCTCGACATGATCCCCAGCGCCAAGGTCAGCGTCGTCGGATTGAGCCGCAACCACGAAACACTTCAGCCCGAGAACTACTTCGAGCGCTTCGTCGGGCAGCTCGACGAGCGCACCGCGATCATCATCGACCCGATGCTGGCCACCGCGGGTTCGATGATCGCCACCGTCAGCCTGCTCAAGGCGCGTGGCTGCAAGGACATCCGCGCCCTCGTGCTGGTCGCCGCGCCAGAGGGCGTGAAGGCGCTGAACGATGCGCATCCCGATGTGCGTTGTTGGACGGCCGCCATCGACAGCCACCTGAACGAGGTCGGCTACATCATCCCTGGGCTGGGCGACGCCGGGGACAAGATTTTCGGAACGAAGTAATCGCAGTGCAGCATTCGAGCCCGGGCGGTTACGCCTGGCTACGATTGTTCAAGCAACTTGACACGCGCTGTCTTGTGCTTGAAACAACCGGCCCCTAACGTGCCCGGATGACGAAGCAGCCCCAGCCCGCCGCGCTCGAGCGCCGGCACCCGTTCCGCCTCTGGATGACCGGCAGCATCGCGGTCGTGATGGCGGCGATCATGCCGATCCGCGATGCGTCCCAGACCGAGCGCCAGCAGATGATGCGCTTGCTGCGTCACACCCACCTTGGCGTCAACGAGACCGTTCGCCGACTCGAGGAGAGCGCGCGTGATCAGGGCCTGCCGGTGCTGGCGCTGGTGCGCGGCGAGCGCTCGGTGATGGTGCTCGGCTCGTCGGCCGGTGGCACGCCGGTGGTGATGGAGCGCGCCGACTCGATGCCGTCGATGCCGCTGAGCCTGATGGTGCGCGAAGGCCGCACCGGCGGCGCCGATGTGTTGGTGTCCGCCAGCCCCTGGCTCGAGCTGCCGGACGATGTGGAGATCGAGCTGGCGGCGCTGCCGCAGTTCGTCGATCGCGCACTCACCTGATCGCTCGGCGGCCGGGTCAAATCCAGCCGAGTGCGCCGGCGGCCATCCCGATCACGACAAGCCAGATCGGGCTCAGCTTGGTGCGCATCATCACGACGATCGTGAAGCCGATCAGCACCAGCGCGCCCCAGCGGTGCGCCGAGTTGATCAGATAGGGCTGCGCGAGCACCCAGCCGGTGGACAGCAGCAGCCCGAGCGTCAGCGGCATCAGCCCGGCGGTGAAGGCGCGCACGCCGCGCGTCTCGCTGCGCTGGCTGCCCCAACGCGTCGCAAACAGCGACAACGCGGTCGAGGGCAGCAGGCTGCCGGCCATCGTCGCGAGTGCGCCGAGCGGCCCGGCGACGTTCCAGCCCAGCACTGCGACGAACAGCACGTTCGGGCCCGGCGCCGCCTGCGCGATCGCGATCGATGCGGTGAACTGGGCATCGGTCAGCCAGTGGTGGTCGACGACGATGTAGCGGTGCATGTCCGGCACCGTCGTGATCGCGCCGCCGACCGCGAGCAGGCTCAGGACCAGGAAGTGGCCGAGCAGCCCGAGGAGTTCGCCGCCGGTCAGGTCGTGGCTCATGACGACGAGGGCGGAGGCGGCCCCAGGCGCACGTAGGCGACCGCGATCGCCACTGCGCCGAGACCGAGGATGACCCACACCAGCGGCACGCGCAGCCACGCGATCGCGACGATCGTCACGAGGCCGAAGCCGATGCAGAGGGCCAGTCCCATCACATTGCGGCGCAACGTGCTCGCGAGCTTCAGCGCGGTGGCGATCACCAGGCCGGCGGCGACCGCGCCCATGCCGCGCAGCGCGCCGGTCACGACCGGATCGTCGGCGTAGTGGCCGTACAGCGCCGTCAGGATCAGCACGATCAGCGTCGGCACGACCAGCATGCCGGCGAGCGCCGCGAAGGCGCCGCGCAGCCCGAAGCAGCGGTCGCCGTACATCAGCGCGAGGTTCACGACGTTCGGCCCGGGCAGCACCTGGCTCACCGACAGCATCTCGACGAACTGCTCGCGCGTCAACCAGCGCCGCTGTTCGACCAGCACGCGCTGCGTGATCGGCAGCACGCCGCCGAAGCCCTGCAACGACATGGAGGTGAACGCGGTGAACAGTTCGCGCTTGTTGCGCGGCGCGGCGAGTTCCGCGGTCGGATCGGCGTCTTGCGTCATGCGAACGCGACCCGCTGGCGACCGGCCCATCCGCTGACGCCGATCGCGATCGCCATCCACACGACGCCGGCCCAGTTGAGCCACGCGTAGCCGGTGTGCGCGATCAGCCAGCCGCCGCTGGCGGCGCCGGCGGCCTGGCCGAGATAGATCGCCGAGGTGTTCAGCGCCATCAGTGCCGGCGCGAGTGCCGGCGCGGCCTGCCCGAGCCGTGCCTGCTGCGCCGAGTTGGACGCGAAGCAGCCGAGCCCCCACGGAATGAGGACGGTCGCCACGGCGACGAAGCTGGTGCCGCCGAGCGGCCACAGCGCGAGCGACGTGGTCATCAGGATCATCGCGACCGTCACCGCTGCATTCGGCCCGACGCGATCGATAACGCGCGTCAGCACCACGTTGCCCACCAGGCCGAACAGGCCGAACCACATCAGCAGCAACGTGATCTGCTCGGCACTCGCGCCAATCTGGGTCTTGTAGTAGGGCGTGAAGTACGAGAACAGCGTGAACTGGCCCGCGCCGAACAGCGCGGTGACGCCGACCATCGCCATCAGCACCGGGTTCGTCAGCACGTCCTTCCAGGCGCGCAGCGAGAGCGCCGCGGGCCGCACGCCGTCCGGCATCGCCGCATACACCCAGACGGCGGCGACGAGCGCGAGCCCGCCGATCGCGTCGAAGGCCACGCCCCAGCCGAAGGTCTCGCCGAGCCAGGCCGCCAGCGGCAGACCGAGCACCGACGCGATCGACCAGCCGAGAAAGATGAACGTGATCGCGCGGCCACGCTCGTGCGGCGCGGCCATGAAGCCGATCGCCGCGGCCGCCTGCGGCGTGAAGACCGCGGCGGCGAGCATCGTCACCGCACGCACCGGCCAGAGCGCGGCGTAGCTCGGCATCAGCGCGCTCACGGCATGCCCGACGCCGTACCACAGCAGCGCCAGTGCGAGCAGCCGGCGCCGGTCGAAGCCCGAAACCCAGCCCGCGAGCAGCGGAGCGCCGAAGGCCATCGTCGCCGCCGCGATCGCGATCAGCTGGCCGGCGAGCGCGACCGAGACGTCCAGCGAACGCGAGATGTCGTTCAACGTGCCGGCGACCGACATCACGCCGCAGCCGATCACGAAGTTGCCGAACATCAGCGCCCAGCGCAGGTTGGGCGTGAGTGCCAGGCTGGCAGTCACGACCGGGCCCTCAACGCATCACCTTCAGTGCGTCCGGGTTGAGGATGTGGGTCGGCGAGCCGTTGATGAAATTGACGACGTTCTCGAACGCCGCGCGGAAGTAGAGCTCGTAGCTGTCTTGCTCGACGTAGCCGATGTGCGGCGTGCACACCGCGTTCTCCAGCCGCAGCAGCGGCGTGCCCTGCAGGATCGGCTCGCTCTCGTAGACATCGATCGCCGCCATGCCGGGGCGGCCGCGGTTCAGCGCGGAGACCAGCGCGCCTTCCTCGATCAGTTCGGCGCGCGAGGTGTTGACGAGCAGGGCGGTGGGCTTCATGCGCGTCAGCGCGTCGAGCTTGACGATGCCGCGCGTACTCTCGTGCAGCCGCAGGTGCAGCGAGAGCACGTCGCTCGCCTCGAAGAATGCTTCGCAGTTCGGTGCCGCGACGAGGCCGTCCTCGGCCGCGCGTGCGCGCGCCGACTCGCTGCCCCACACGGTCACGTGCATGCCGAAGGCCTTGCCGTAGCCGGCGACGATCTGGCCGATCTTGCCGTAGCCCCAGATGCCGAGCGTCTTGCCCTGGAGCACCATGCCGATCCCGAAGTTCGGCGGCATCGACGCCGCCTTCAGGCCGGACTGCTGCCAAGCCCCGTGCTTCAGGTTGCCGATGTACTGCGGCAGGCGGCGCATCGCCGCCATGATCAGCGCCCAGGTCAGCTCGGCCGGCGCGACCGGCGAGCCGACGCCTTCGGCCACCGCGATGCCCATGCGCGTGCAGGTCTCCACATCGATGTGCGAGCCGACCTTGCCGGTCTGCGAGATCAGCTTGAGCTTGGGGAGCTTCTCCAGCAACTGGCGCGGAAACTGCGTACGTTCGCGGATCAGGACCAGCACGTCGGCATCGCGCAGACGCACCGACAACTGGCCGATGCCCTTCACGGTGTTGGTAAAGACCTTGGCGTTGAGCTGCTCCATGATGCCGGCGCACTTGAGCTTGCGCACTGCATCCTGGTAGTCGTCGAGAATGATGATGTTCACTGGCGTGATTCGGGTCCAGGGAGCCCTGGATTGTGCACGGCTCGCCCGGGGCGGGTAGCATCCGCGCTCGCACATCCCTGCACTCACACCTCGTTACTGCTTCAGGAGACATTCGCATGTCCAGCATCACCATGTCGTCGGCCAGCGTGCCCATCTTCGTCCGCATGCTCGCCAACGCCGACCAATGGCTCGACAAGGCCGAGGCCCACGCCACCGCGAAGAAGTTCGAGCCGTCGGTCTATCTCGGCGCGCGCCTCGCGCCGGACATGCTCGCGTTCACGAACCAGATCCAGATCGCCTGCGATACCGCGAAGTTCTGCGTCGCGCGGCTGGCCGGTGTCGACTCACCGAAGTTCGAGGACAACGAGACGACGCTCGCGCAATTGCGCGAACGCATCAACGCGACGATCACGTTCCTGAAGTCGGTGCCGGCGGCGAAGATCGACGGCAGCGAAGCGAAGGAAATCACGCTGCCGCGCCGCACCGGGCCGATCACGATGAGCGGTGAGGCCTACCTGAAGCACTTCGCGCTGCCGAACTTCTTCTTCCACATCACGACCGCATACGCGCTGCTGCGCCACAACGGCGTGGAGGTGGGCAAGATGGACTACCTCGGCGCGCCGAAGGACTGAATGGACGGTGCCCCTCGCCGAACGAGTACGTTCGGCGATCCCCAATCTAGACGGACCCGAAGAGGGCCTTGCGCTGCGCGGTGTAGTGCCACCACGGCGCGGCTTGCGCGCCGCGCATGAAGTCGGTCGCGGCCATGAACGTGTCCAGCACGCAGGGGTCCTGGCGCTGGCCGGTCGCGGCGCACAGCTTCTGATACAGCACGAACGCGTCCTTGCCGCGCAGGTCGGCAGGGCGCTGGATGCCGATGCTGCGCAGGTCTTCGGCCAGCGACGGCCCGATGTTGGGCAATTGCTCGAGCGTCTTGCACTCCGCGGCGGTCGCCGCCTTCGGGGACTTGATCGACGCCATGACGATCAAAGCATCATGTTGTTGCGGATCAAACCGACCGCCAGGCCCTCGAGCTCGAACTGGACTTCGCCCGCGTCCGCACCGCTCGTCGGCACGACGATGGTCTGGAAATCCGGGTTCTCGGGGATCAGCTCGATCGCGTGGCGGGTGCGACGGAAGCGCTTCACGGTGACCTCGTCACCCAGCCGCGCGACGACGATCTGGCCGTTCTTCGCGTCCTTCGCGCGCTGCACCGCGAGCAGGTCACCGTCGATGATGCCGGCGTCGCGCATGCTCATGCCGCGCACCTTCAGCAGGTAGTCGGGGCGGCGCGGGAACATGCTGGCTTCCATCAGGTAGCTCTGGTCGATGTGCTCCTGCGCGAGGATCGGACTGCCGGCCGCAACGCGCCCGATCAGCGGAAGCGTCAATTGCGCCAGGCTTGGCAGCGGCAGGGCGAACTGCTTGCCGCGCTGCAGGTTGAGTTGCCGCAGCGTCTCGGAGCGCAGCCGGATGCCGCGCGAGGTGCCGCCGACGAGTTCGATCACGCCCTTGCGCGCCAAGGCCTGCAGATGCTCCTCCGCGGCGTTGGCGGACTTGAAGCCGAGTTCGCTCGCGATTTCGGCCCGTGTCGGTGGAGCGCCGGTGCGTTCAATCGCGCTCTGCACGAGATCGAGAATCTGTTGCTGGCGGTCGGTGAGTTTGGGCGCTTCGTACACTGGCGTTCCTTTGGGATCACGCGGACGGCGGTCGAGTCCAGACGGACTGACATTCCATCCAGTACCTGTATTTTCATCCAGCTTCGAAAAAAATGCAAAGCATGCGCGAGCGCGTCGTGATTCTGGGCACCGGGGGCACCATCGCCGGCACGGCGGCGCAGTCGGGTGACAACGTCGGCTACACCGCGGCGCAGCTCGGTGTGGCGCACCTGGTGGCCGCGGTCCCGGCGCTGGCGGGCGAGTCGATCGAGGCCGAGCAGGTCGCGCAACTCGACAGCAAGGACATGGACCACGCCACCTGGCAGCGCCTGGCCGCGCGCGCGTCGCATCACCTCGCGCGGCCCGAGGTCGCCGGCGTCGTCGTCACCCATGGCACCGATACGCTCGAGGAGACCGCCTACTTCCTGCACCGCACGCTCGCACCGGCGCGCCCGATCGTGCTGACCGCGGCGATGCGCCCGGCCACGTCGCTGCAACCCGATGGCCCGCAGAACCTGCTCGATGCGGTGCGCGTCGCACGCAGCGACACCGCGCAAGGCGTCGTCGTCGTGTTCGGCGGGGAGGTGCACGACGCGCGCGACGTGCGCAAGCGCCACACCTACCGCCTGGATGCCTTCGGCTCCGGGGACGCCGGCGTGATCGCGCAGATCGAGGAGGGGACGTTGCGCATCCATCGGCCGTGGCCGGCCGGCGAGGCGTTCGGCCTCGACGCGTTGCCGGCCGACGTGGCCGCCTGGCCGCGGGTGGAGATCGTGCACAGCCATGCGAATGCCGATGGCCGGATCGTGCGGGCGCTGTGCGCCGACGGGGTTCGCGGGCTCGTCGTCGCCGCGACCGGCAACGGCACGCTGCATCACGCGCTCGAAACGGCGCTGCGCGAGGCGCGCGCGCAGGGGGTGGCGGTGCTGCGCAGCTCGCGCTGCCTCGATGGCGCGCTGCTCGACGCGCCGCACGACACCGACGCCTTGCCGAGCGCCGGCGCGCTCACGCCGGTGAAGGCGCGCATCGAACTGATGTTGCAGTTGATGCGCGCGCCCTGACCGGTCGGACGCTCAGGCCACGTTCAGCGTGACCTCGATGTTGCCGCGGGTCGCGTTCGAATACGGGCACACCTTGTGCGCGGCTTCGACGATCTTCTGGGCTTGCGCATGCTCCATGCCCGGGATCGTCACGTTCAGCGTGACCTGAATGCCGAAGCCGGCGGGGATCGGGCCGATGCCGACATCGGCCTTGATCGAGGTGTCGGCCGGCAACGCGATCTTCTGCGTCATCGCGACGTACTTCATCGCGCCGATGAAGCAGGCTGAGTAGCCCGCCGCGAACAGTTGCTCGGGGTTCGTGCCGACCGCGCCATTGCCGCCCATTTCCTTCGGCGTCGTGAGCTTCAGGTCGAGCACGCCGTCGGACGACTTGGAGGTGCCTTCGCGCCCGCCGGTGGACGTGGCGTGGGCGGTGTAGAGAACTTTGTCGAGCTTCATGCGGTGGGTCCTTGCGGTGGTGGGTAACGGTGAAGAAAGGGTGAGGAAGGAGAAATCGAAGCGGCGCGCGTCAGGCGGCTTCGGGGGACAGGTGAGCCGCCACGCTGTCGCGCAACGTCTGCAGGCGGTTCGTCAACGCGACCAGCTCGGTCAGCGTGCAGCCGCTGGCGCAGGCGACCTGCTCGGGCACGCCCTCGGCCTTGCGGCGCAGCCCGCGCCCTGCGGCGGTGAGCGTGACGATCACGCGCCGCTCGTCGTCGGTGGCGCGCATGCGTGTCAGCAGCCCGGCCGTCTCCATGCGCTTGAGCAGCGGCGTCAGGGTGCCGGAGTCCAGGTACAGCCGCGCGCCGAGTTCGCCGACGGCGATGCGATCGGTCTCCCACAGCGCCAGCAGCACGAGGTACTGCGGGTAGGTCAGGCCCAACGGCGCCAACACCGGGCGGTACAGCTTGGTCAGCATCAGCGAACTCGAATAGAGCGCGAAGCACAGTTGCGCATCGAGACGCTGCAACGCGCGCGGATCGGTCGGGGGAGAGGTTTTGCTGCTCATGGTGCGTATCGATTGCTCGCAATTATATTGTGTGCAATATAAATGTCAAACAAGTCCCTGCCGGCGTCAGGCCTTCGGCAGCCAGACCGTGAAGCAGGCGCCTTCCCCGGGCGTGCTCTGCACGTCCACGCGCCCGCCCATCTGCTCGCACAGCAGCTTGACGACGACCAGCCCGAGCCCGGTTCCCGGTACGTCGGCCGTGGTACCTAGTCGCTTGAACGGCTGGAAGAGCTGGAGGATCTGCTCCGGCGCGAGCCCGCGTCCCTGGTCGGCGAACGACAGGGCGACCTCGCGCGCCACCTCGCGATAGCCGAGCACGAGGCGCCCACCGCGGCTGTTGTACTTGCAGGCGTTGCTGAGCAGGTTGACGAAGATCTGCTGCAGCCGCTTCGGATCGACCATGACCTGTGCGGTCTGGGCCGGCCAGCGGTCGTCGATCTGGATGTCGAACGCCGCACGCTCGGCCTCGATCAGCGCCAGGCTCGGGCGCAGCACCGCGCGCAGCTCGACCGGCGTGGGCCGGATCGCCAGCGTGCCGGCGTCGATGCTGGTGATGTCGAGCACGTCGTCGACGAGGTGCAGCAACTGCCAGCCGCCCTGCAGGATCATCTCGACGCGCTGGCGCTGCAGCGGCTTCAACGGCTCGACGGTGTCGACTTCGAGCACCTGCGCGAGGCCCAGCACCGCATTCAGCGGCGTGCGCAGTTCGTGGCTCAGGCGGGAGAGGAACTCGTTGCGGGCGCGCGCAACGCGTTCGGCGGCATCCTTCTCGTGCAGCAGGCGCGTCGCGGTGATCTCGTCGGTCACGTCGCGCAGCACGCCGAACATGCGGCGCTGCGCGGGCGGCGCCGACGGATCGCGCAGCGAGCCGGTCGCCTCGAGGTGGCGCACGTCGCCGTTCGGCATCAGGATGCGGTAACGCGTGCGCATCGTCTGGCCGTCGATGGCCGATCGCGTGACCGCACTGACGCCGTCGCGGTCTTCGGGATGCATGCGCTGCGCCACGTCGGCGCGCGGCATCAGCCCGGCTGCGTCGGGTGCGAGTCCGTAGAGTCGCCGCGAACGTGCGTCCAGTTCAAGGCTGTCGTCGACCGGGCGCCAGACGAACACGCCGATGCCGGCCGCTTCGGCGACCAGCTCCCAGCGGTCGTTCGCCTCCTCGAGCGCCCGGCGTTGCGCGAGTTGCGCACGCAGCGAGCGCATCGCGTACCAGACGCTGCCGCCGACCAGCAACGTGGCCAGCAGCACGATCGTCGTCGACAGCAACTGCTCGGCGCGCCGCGACGCCTGCCCGAGCGTGGCCGAGAAGCGGCCCTCGGCGGCGAGCAGGTCCGCGTCCAGCCGTTCGAGGGCGGCCAGGCTGTCGGCGCGCACGGTCTCGTCGCCGCCGCCGGCCGGCCGCGCGCAGATGCTTTCGCCCAGCGTGCGCAGTTGCGCGATCAGGTCATCGCCGTGGCGCCAGGCCTCGACCGAATCGCGCAGCAGCGGCAACGTGCTGAAATTGCGATAGAGGTGAATCATCGCGTCGACGTCGTCCGGCGAGTTGCCGCCGCGCACGAAGCCTTGGCGGACGATGTCGAAGTCGGGGTCGAGCTTGTCGAGTTCGAGGCGCGCCGCACGATCGCCGAGCGGAATCTCGAGCCAGTCGGTCAGCGGCGCGCAGCGTTCGGTGGTGGTCGTCGCGGTCAGCCGGGCGCGCAGGCGCGCCACCGTCTGGCTCGCAGCCTTGGACCACAGGCTCTCGCCACCGACGTAGGCGCGCGCGCCGGACAGTGCATGGAACCCACCGGCGCTGACGATCACCAGCGTCAACACGGCCAGCAGCAGCGGTGCCAGCACCCGCAGGTAGATCGTCCGCTCGGTGCGCGCCGTCAGCACATCCAGGTCCTTCCTGAGGCCGAGCGGCGACTGTAGCAGCGTGCGAGACCTCGCACGCGTCGCGTCGATGTCAGGTGATCGAGGCGCCGTCGAGGCGTGTACTCAGCTCGAGCCAGCGCGCTTCGAGCGTGTCGATCTCTTCGGTGAGTTGCTTCAGCCGCCGACCGAGCTCGGCGCGTGCATCGGCCTTCAGTCGCGGTGCAGCGAGGTCGATCTCGCAGGCGTTGCGATCGGCGGTCAGCGCGGCCAGCCGCGTGTCCACGCTCGTGAACTCCTTGCGCAGGGCCTTGACGTCGAGCGGGGCCGCCGGCGCCGGCGTGCGTGCGGGAGAGGCAGCGTTCTTGCGCTTGGCCTTGCCGTCGCGCGACTGCTCGCGCGCGGCCTCGCGCGATTGTTCGAGCAGCCACTTCTGGTAGTCGTCGAGGTCGCCGTCGAACGGCTGCACCGCACCGGCGCTGACGAGCCAGAACTCGTCGCAGACCTCGCGCAGCAGCGCACGGTCGTGGCTGACGAGCATCACCGTGCCTTCGAACTCGTTCAGCGCCATCGACAGCGCCTCGCGCGTCGTCAGGTCGAGGTGGTTGGTCGGCTCGTCGAGCAGCAGCAGGTTGGGGCGCTGCCACACCAGCATCGCGAGCACGAGCCGCGCCTTCTCGCCGCCCGAGAGCGTGCCGACCGGCTGCGTCACCATGTCGCCGACGAAGCGGAACGAGCCGAGGAAGTCACGCAGCTCCTGCTCTCGCCCGGCCGGGCCCTTGTCGCGCGCGAGGCGCACCATGTGCATCAGCGGGCCGTCGTCGAGCGACAGCACGTCGAGCTCCTGCTGCGCGAAGTAGCCGATCGTCAGGCCCTTGCCTTCGGTGATGTCGCCGCCCAGGCGCGGGATCTGGCCGACGATCGTCTTCACCAGCGTCGACTTGCCCTGGCCATTCGCGCCGAGGATGCCGATGCGCTGGCCGGCGAGCACCGAGCGGTTGATGCCATCGATGATGCGGATGTCGTGGCCGCGCTCCGATCGGTATCCACAACTGACCATCGAGAACGCGAGCATCGGGTTGGGCAGGTTCATCGGCTCGCGGAACTCGAACTGGAAGTCCGCGCTCGTCAGCACCGGCCCGAGCTTTTCCATCCGCGCCAGCGCCTTCACGCGGCTCTGCGCCTGCTTGGCCTTGCTCGCCTTGGCCTTGAAGCGGTCGATGAACTTCTGCAGGTGCGCCATCCGCTCCTGCTGCTTCGCGTAGTTCGCCTGCGCCTGGGCGAGCCGCTCGGCGCGCATCTCCTCGAACGCGGTGTAGTTGCCGGTGTAGCGCGTCAGCTTGGTCTCGTCGAGGTGCAGCGTGACGCCGGTGATCGCGTCGAGGAACTCGCGGTCGTGGCTGATCACGATCAGCGTGCCGTCGTAGCGCTTGAGCCAGGCCTCGAGCCAGACGAGCGCGTCGAGGTCGAGGTGGTTGGTCGGCTCGTCGAGCAGCATCAGATCGGCCGGGCACATCAGCGCACGGGCGAGCTGCAGCCGCATGCGCCAGCCGCCGGAGAAGCTGTCGACGGGCGCATCGAGCTCGTCGAGCTTGAAGCCCAGGCCCAGCAGCATCGCCTGCGCGCGCGGCCGGGCCTCGAAGCCACCGGCGTCGCTGATCGCGTGATGCGCCTCGGCCATCGCGTGGCCGTCGTCGTCGGCCTCGGCCTGGGCGAGTTGCGCCTGAGCTTCCATCAGCCGGGTGTCGCCTTCGAGCACGAAGTCGGTCGCGCCCTGGTCGGTCTCGGGCATCTCCTGCGCGACCTCGCCGATGCGCCAGCGCGGCGGCATGGCGACATCGCCGGCGTCGGAATGCAGCCGGTTCGTCAGCAGCGAGAACAGCGACGACTTGCCCGCGCCATTGCGGCCGACGAGGCCGATCTTCTCGCCGGGCTGCAGCACGACGCTGGTCTGGTCGAGCACGACCTTGACGCCGCGGCGCAGGGTGACTTGGTTCAGGACGATCATGCGCCGGGGATCACTTTCGAGGCGAAGAAAAGGGGTTCAGCAGGTTCACGCCGAAAGGTTTGAAGTCGACCACGTTGCGTGTCACGACGATCAGGTTGTGAGTCTTCGCGGTGGCGGCAATCATCGCGTCTTCGTAGAGCGTGTCGGACATTCTGTGCATCAGGCGTGCCCACTCGCGAAATGCGCGAGCGTCCATCGCGAGCACGTTGAAGGCGGACGCAACCAGGTTCAGCCACTGCTCGAGTTCAGCGGCCTTCGATTCGTCCTGCTCGCGCGTCAATTCGATGCCCGCCTGGATTTCGCCGATCGTCACGGCCGAGATGTGCAACTCGGCCTCCGCAACGCCGCGTATCCATTGCAGCACCGCACCGTGCGGCTTGGGCTTGCGAAGTTCGGAGACGACGTTCGTGTCGAGCAGGTACATCGCGGCTACCGCATCGCCGGCGGCGTTCGCCTGCGGGCGCGTCCCCGGGCCGGCGCCGGAATCGCGGCGCGCGCCTGGTCCGACATCAGCAGTTCCTTGAGCGAGGGACGGGCGGCCGCCTGGAGTCGTTGCCACTCATCCGCCGCCACCAACACCGCGGCCTCGGCACCACGCTTGGTGACCATCTGCGGGCCTTCGGCCAAGCACCGCTCCAGGAACTCGCTGAACCGGGCCTTCGCATCTTGCACAGGCCATGATTGCATGGGTGACCTCAATCTGACTAGTTGAATGACTAGTTTATCACCGGCTCGCGATTCAGGCCCACCGATAGCCCGCGAGGGACGCGCGCGTCAGAAGCACCACCTGATCCTCGCCGGCACTGGTTTCGAGCCAGGCCGCTTCCAGGCGCGGGAACGCGCGCTCGAAGTTCCTGCGCTCGTGGCCGATCTCCAGCACCAGCACCGCGTCGCCGCTCATGTGGCGCGGCGCTTCGCGCAGGATCGTCCGGATCAGGTCCATGCCGTCGTCGCCGCCGGCCAGCGCGATCGCCGGCTCGGCGCGGTACTCGGCCGGCAGTGCCCGCATGTTGTGCGTCGTCACGTACGGCGGGTTGCACAGGATCAGGTCGTATGGCCCGCGCACCGCAGAGTACAGGTCCGAATGCAGCAGCGTGATGCGCTGACCGAGCGCGTGGCGGTCGACGTTGATGCGCGCCACCGCCAGCGCGTCGTCGGAGATGTCCGCGGCGTCAACCGTGACCTCCGGATACGCCATCGCCGCGATCACCGCGAGGCTGCCGTTGCCGGTGCACAGATCCAGCACCTTGTGGGTGCGGTCGCTGAGCCAGGCGTCGAGCGTGCCGCTGCCTTCGCCGTCGGCGAGCAGTTCGGCGATGTAGGAGCGCGGCACGATCACCCGCTCGTCGACGTAGAACGGCACGTTCTGAAGCCAGGCCTCGCGCGTCAGGTAGGCGGCCGGCACGCGCGTCTCGATGCGCCGAGTGATCAGCGCCTCGGCCGCCGCCTGCTGGGAGGTCGTCAGCACGGTCGTCGCGTGCGCCTCGAGCGTGTCCATGCCCATGCCCAGCGCCCACAGCACCAGCCACGCGGCTTCGTCGAACGCGTTGCCGGTGCCGTGGCCAAACGAAACGCCCGCCTGTCTGAGGCGGGCGCTCTGCGCAGTGATGAGTTCGATCAATGTCATGTCAGCAAGCGCACGAGCGTGTCGCGGTAGATGTTCTTCAACGGATCGAGCGACGCGACCTCGACGCGTTCGTCGATCTTGTGGATCGTCGCGTTCAGCGGCCCGAACTCGATCACCTGCGGGCAGATCTTGGCAATGAAGCGTCCGTCGGACGTGCCGCCGGTGGTCGACAGCTCGGTCGTGACGCCGGTGTTCGCGCGGATCGCGCCGCCGAGCGCTTCGCTGAGTTCGCCGATCGGCGTGAGGAACGGCTCGCCGCCGAGCGTCCAGACCAGCTCGTAGTCGACCTCGTGCCGGTCGAGCAACGCGTGCACGCGCGCCTTCAGCGATTCCGGCGTCGATTCGGTCGAGAAGCGGAAGTTGAAATCGATCACCGCTTCGCCCGGAATCACGTTGCTCGCGCCGGTGCCGGCATGGATGTTGGAGACCTGCCAGCTCGTCGGCGGGAAGTAGGCGTTGCCGGCGTCCCAGCTCGTCGCGACGAGCTCGGCCAGCGCTGGCGCGACCTGGTGGATCGGATTCTTCGCCAGGTGCGGGTACGCGATGTGGCCTTGCATGCCGATCACGCGCAAACGGCCGGAGAGCGTGCCGCGGCGGCCGTTCTTGATCATGTCGCCGAGACGTTCGACCGACGTCGGCTCGCCGACGATGCAGTAGTCCAGGCGCTCGCCGCGTGCGGCCAGCGCCTCGCAGACCTTGACGGTGCCGTCGACGGCCGGGCCTTCCTCGTCGCTGGTCAGCAAGAAGGCGACCGAGCCCGCATGATCGGGATGCGAGGCCACGAACTCCTCGGTCGCGACGACCATGGCGGCGATCGAGGTCTTCATGTCCGCGGCGCCCCGGCCGTAGAGCTGGCCGTCGCGGTGCGAGGGCACGAACGGGTCGCTGCTCCACGCCGCCAGCGGGCCGGTCGGGACGACATCGGTATGGCCGGCGAACACGAGCGTCTTGCCGGCCCTGCCCGCGCGCCCGCGGCGCACGGCCCAGAGGTTCGTTACCGTCGCCTGGTCCGGACCGTGGCGCAGCGTCTCGCATTCGAAACCGAGCGCGGCGAGCCGCGCGCCGAGCACGATCTGGCAACCGCCGTCGTCGGGCGTGACGGAGCGGCGGGCGATCAGTTCCTCGGTGAGCTGCAGCGTGCGCGACATCGGCGTGAGGCGTTCCGGGTCAGAAGCGGCGCAGGCTCGCGTGCGAAGTGCTGATCGGCTCGGGCCGCACGTCGAGCGCGATCTCGGTGAAGACCGCCTGGTCCTCGGCTTCGTCGCCCCGCTTGACGTTGGAGGCACCGCGCGCCACCGGCGTCAGGTCGTTCTGCAGACGCCACATCAGGTTGGTCGGCGAGTCGGCGTAGGCCAGGCCCTCGTCGCGCGAGATCACGCCGGTGTTGATCAGCCGCGCCAGATCCTGCTCGAAGGTCTGCGAGCCTTCGGAGAGCGACTTCTCCATCGCCTCCTTGACCGCATTGAAGTCGCCGCGCTCGATCAGTTCGGAGACGAGCTTGGAGTTGAACATCACCTCGACCGCCGGGATGCGCCCGCCGGCCGTCGCGCGGATCAGGCGCTGCGAGACGATCGCCTTCAGGCCGGCCGCGAGGTCGGCGAGCAGCGCGGGGCGCGCTTCCGGCGAATAGAACGACAGGATCCGGCCGAGCGCGTGGTAGCTGTTGTTGGCGTGCAGCGTCGACAGCACGAGGTGGCCCGACAGCGCATACGAGATCGCCGCGGTCATCGTCTCGCGGTCGCGGATCTCGCCGATCAGGATGCAGTCCGGTGCCTGCCGCAACGCGTTCTTCAGGCCGATCTGCAGCGACTGCGTGTCGCGCCCGACCTCGCGCTGGTTCACGACCGACTTCTTGTTGTGGAACAGGAATTCGATCGGGTCCTCGATCGTCAGGATGTGCCCGGCGAGCTGCTGGTTGCGCTGCTCCAGCATCGCCGCCAGCGTCGTGCTCTTGCCGGCACCGGTGGCGCCGACCATCAGGATCAGGCCGCGCTTTTCGAGCACCATCGTGCTCAGCAGGCTCGGCACGTTCAGGCTTTCGAGCGTCGGGATCACGAACGGAATGCAGCGGAACACCGCGGCGATCGAGCCGCGCTGCTTGAATGCCGACAGACGAAAGCTGCCGACGCCCGGAAGACCGACGCCCATGTTGAGCTCACCGGTGTCGTCGAGCTCCTCGAGTTGCGACGGCGTCAGCAGTTCGGCGAGCAGTTGGCGTGGCTGCGCGTGCGTCAGCGGCTGATCGCTGAGCTGCAGCAACTGCCCGTTGATCTTGATCAGGATCGGCGAACTCGCCGAGAGGTACACGTCGGACGCGTTCTTTTCGGACATCAGCCGCAGCACGCGTTCCATGTTTCCACCGCTCATGGGGATCCTCTCGGCGTTAGGTTGGAGACTTCGTTCGTTCGTTCGGTCGGCGGCTCGGTCAGTCGCGCAGCAGTTCGTTGATGCTGGTCTTGGAGCGCGTCTGCGCGTCGACCCGCTTGACGATCACCGCGCAGTACAGGCTGTAGGCGCCGCCGGCCTTGGGCAGGTTGCCGCTGACCACCACCGAGCCGCTCGGCACGCGGCCGTAGCTCGTCTCGCCGGTCGAGCGGTCGTAGATCGGCGTGCTCTGGCCGATGTAGACGCCCATGCCGAGCACCGAGTTCTCCTCGACGATCACGCCTTCGACGACTTCGGAGCGCGCGCCGATGAAGCAGTTGTCCTCGATGATCGTCGGATTCGCCTGCAGCGGCTCCAGCACGCCGCCGATGCCGACGCCGCCCGAGAGATGGACGTTCTTGCCGATCTGCGCGCACGAGCCGACCGTGGCCCAGGCGTCGACCATCGTGCCTTCGTCGACATAGGCACCGATGTTGACGAACGACGGCATCATCACGACGTTCTTGGCCAGGTACGAGCCGCGCCGCGCCACCGCTGGCGGCACGACGCGCACGCCGGTCGCGCGCATCTCGGCCTCGTCGAGGTGCCCGAACTTGGTCGGCACCTTGTCGTAGAAGCCGAGATCGCCGGCGCGCATCAGCTTGTTGTCGGTCAGGCGAAAGCTCAGCAGCACCGCCTTCTTGACCCACTGGTTGACGCTCCACTGGCCCACGCCCTGGCGCTCGGCGACCCGCAAGCGCCCGGCGTTCAGCTCGGCGATGACGGCGTCGACGGCCTCGTAGATCTTCGGGCTGTTGGCCGCGGTGATCGACGCGCGGCTGTCCCATGCCATCTCGATGGTGCTCTGGAGTTCGGGGTTGGACGCTGATGTCATGGTGGTGTCGTCGACTTCAAAGGGTACGGGTATAGGAGACGATGCGGTGCGCGGCTTCCAGGCATTCGTCCACGGAAGCGACCAGCGCCAGGCGGATTCGGCCCGCGCCGGGGTTCACGCCGTGCGATTCACGTGCCAGCAAGCTGCCCGGCAGCACCGCGACATTGTATTGAGCGAGCAGGCCCTGGGCGTACGCGACGTCGTCGCGTGCGGTGCGCGAGACATCGACCCAGAGATAGAAGCCCGCGTCGGGCAGTGCGACGCCGAGCACCTCGCCGATCAACGGCGTGACCTGGGCGAACTTGGTGCGGTACAGGTTGCGGTTCTCGACCACGTGCGCCTCGTCGTTCCAGGCCGCGATGCTGGCCTGTTGCACGACGGGGTTCATCGCACTGCCATGGTAGGTGCGGTACAGCAGGAACGGCTTGATCAGCGCGGCATCGCCGGCGACGAAGCCGGAGCGCATCCCCGGCACGTTGGACCGTTTGGACAGGCTGGTGAACGCGATCAGGCGCCGGAAGTCGCTGCGGCCGAGCGCAGTCGCGGCCTGCAGTGACCCGAGCGGCGGCTCGTCGCGGAAGTAGATCTCGGAGTAGCACTCGTCGGACGCGATCACGAAGCCGTGGCGATCGCTGAGCTCGAACAGCCGCTTCCATTCGGCGAGCGGCATCACGGCGCCGGTCGGATTGCCGGGCGAGCAGACGTAGAGCAACTGCGTGCGCGCCCAGACCTCGTCCGGCACGCTGGCCCAGTCGGCTGCGAAGTTACGCGCCGGGTCACTGTTGACGTAGGCCACCTGCGCGCCCGCGAGCAGCGCCGCGCCTTCGTAGATCTGGTAGAAGGGATTCGGGCACAGCACGGTCGCGCCGGGCTGCGTCGGATCGATCACCGTCTGCGCGATCGCGAACAACGCCTCGCGGGAGCCGCCGACCGGCAGCACCTGGGTGGCAGGATCGACGCGCACGTCGTAGCGGCGCGCGAGCCACGCCGCCATCGCCGAGCGCAGCGCGGGCTCGCCCGCGGTCGCCGGGTAGCTCGCCAGGCCCTGCAGGTTGTCGGCGAGCGCCTGCTTGATGAACGCCGGCGTCGGGTGCTTCGGCTCGCCGATGCTCAGGCTGATGGCCTTCAGCGCCGGGTTCGGAACGATGTCCTTGTTGATCGCGCGCAGCCGCTCGAACGGATACGGGTGGAGCTTGTTCAGCAGCGGGTTCATCCGTCGATTATCGGGGAGGCCGCCTACACTGACGCGCCATGGAACTGGTCGAGCGCGAAGGGGCCTTCCGGGTGCTGGAGCAACGTCTGCAGACGGTGGCCCAGGGCTGCGGTCATCTGCTGCTCGTCGCCGGCGAAGCGGGCATCGGCAAGACCAGCCTGCTGAAGGCGGCGCTGCAGCGGCATGGCGAGTGCGAGCCGTGGTGGGGCGCGTGCGACGCGCTGCAGACGCCGCACCCGCTGGCGCCGCTGCACGACATCGCCCGCAGCCGCCGCGTCGGCTTTCGCGCCTTGCTGGCGCCCGATGCCGATCGCGCCGCACTGTTCGAGGCGGTGCTCGTCGAGCTGCAGCAGAGCCGGCGCACGACGCTGGCCGTGATCGAGGATGTCCACTGGGCCGACGACGCGACGCTCGACCTCCTCAAGTTCCTCGGTCGCCGCATCGATCGCGCGCCGTGCCTGCTGGTCGTCTCCTACCGCGACGACGAGCTCGGCCCGGCTCACCCGCTGCGACGCCTGTTCGGCGAACTCCCTGCGAGCTTCGTGACGCGCATCGAACTGCAGCGGCTCTCGCCGGCGGCCGTGCAGTCGCTGGCCCACGCGGCGATGCGCTCGGCAGACGGTCTTTACGCGGCGACGCAGGGCAATCCGCTGTTCGTGACCGAGATGCTGCGCCAGGGCGCCGCCGGCGTGCCGCGCGGCGTGCAGGACCTGGTGCTGGCCCGCTACGCGCAGCTGAGCGCTCCCGCGCAGGGGGTGGTGCGGCTCGCGTCGATCGTGCCGGCGCGCATCGAACGGGCGCTCGTCGGCGGACTGCTTGCGCCCGGCGTCGACGTGATCGACGTGAACTCCGGCCTGCTGACCGTGGCCGACTCGTCGCTGTGCTTTCGCCACGAGCTGGCGCGCGTGGCGGTCGAGCACGTGCTGTCCGCACCGACCTCGCAGGCGCTGCACGCTGCGGTGCTGGCGGCGTTGGAGCGTGGCGACGTGCCGCAGGTGTCGCTGGCGCGCCTGGTGCATCACGCGATCCGCACGGGTGACGGCGCCGCGGTGCTGCGCTGGGCGCCGCAGGCCGCGCAGCAGGCGCTTCAACGTGGCGCGTACCGCGAGGCCGCGGCGCACTATCGCACCGCGCTGGCGCATGCCGACGTCGCAGCGGGCGCGGACCGCATCGCCTGGCTCGAAGCCTATGCCAGCACGTGCCAGACGACGGACCAGATCGACGAGGCCCGCAGCGCGCGCGAACGCCTCGTCGAACACCATCGCGCGGCCGGCGACGTGCTGCACGAGGCGGAGAACCTGAGCCAGTTGGCGCTCGTGCACGTGCTCGGGCTGCGCAACGCGCAGGCCGATGCGGCGAGCCGCCGTGCGATCGAACTGCTCGAGCCCTTGCCGCCGAGCGTGCAGTTGGCCGGCGCCTATCGCGTCGAGGCGCAACTGCGCATGCTCAACCGCAACTGCGACGAGGCGGTCGCCTGGGCGACGCGATCGATCGCACTGGCGCAGCAGTTCGGCCAGCGGGAGATCCACGCCGCGGCGATCGGCACCCTCGGCACCGCGATGCTGTTCATCGACTACGACGCCGGCTGCACGCATCTGCGCGAGGCGCTGCGGCTCGCGCTGGCGGAGGGCCAGCACTACGTCGCGGCGAACGCCTACAGCAACCTCGGCTCCGGCTCGGGCGAGGTGTTTCGGCTGCGCGAAGGGCGCGAGGCGCTGATCGAGGGCCTCGCATTCGCGCAGCGCCACGAGATCGACTTCTATCGCCACTACATGATGGCCTGGCTCGCGTTGTGCGAGATGTACCTCGGCCGATGGGACGATGCGCACGAGCGTGCGCTCGAGATCGTGCAGCAGACGGCGCACCGCACGACCAGCCGCGTGATGGCGCTGGTCGCGCTGGGCCGGCTGCGTGCGCGGCGCGGCGATGCCGGCGTCGGCGAGGTGCTCGACGAGGCGTTGGCGCTCGCGCAGGCCAGCGGCACATTGCAGCGCATCGCGCCGGTGCGGGCCGCGCGTGCCGAGGCCGCCTGGCTGCGTGGCGATGTCGCTGACACGGGCGCGGAGGCACGCGCCGCCTACACCATCGCCCTCGAACATCGCCATGCCTGGTTCATCGGCGAGCTGGCGCTGTGGATGCACCGGGCCGGCGCACTCGACGCGATCCCCGAGCCCTGCGCGCCGCCGTATGCGTTCGAGCTGCGCGGGCGTTGGCGCGAGGCGGCGCAGTGCTGGGCCGATCTCGGCTGCCCTTACGAACAGGCGGGCGCGCTCGCGCAATGCGCCGACGATCCGGCTGCGGCGATCGAGGCGCTGTCGCTCTGGGAGTCGCTCGGCGCGGCGCCCGATGCCGAACGGCT
>Ga0209023_10002217_pt1 | contig 24701 bp, 25 predicted proteins | sample LakOneMetagenome_FD_187468 | JGI IMG/M metagenome (GOLD analysis project Ga0209023, IMG submission 187468) | Freshwater and sediment microbial communities from Lake Erie, Canada (SPAdes) (version 2) | ecosystem: Environmental > Aquatic > Freshwater > Lentic | place: Lake Erie, Canada... | reverse complement strand
CCCATCGAATAGACCGCCAGCAGGCCAGCGCCCTTCGCCACCGTCTCTTCCGAACTCGCCACCGCGAGAATGGCCGCCAGGATCGGACCGATGCAGGGCGTCCAGCCGAAGGCGAAGGCGAGCCCCATCACATACGCGCCCCACAGTCCGACCGGCTTTTCCACATCCATCCGCTTCTCTCGATAGAGGATGTTGAGCTTGAACAGGCCGAGAAAGTGCAGGCCCATGCCGATGATGGCGACGCCGGCCAGGATGGACAGAATGTGCAGGTTCGCGCGCACGAATTGCCCGAAGACGGACGCTGTGGCGCCCAGCGCGACGAAGACGGTCGTGAAGCCCGCAACGAACAGGACCGCCGCCAGCAGCACGTCCCGCCGCGCACGCGCGGCGCCTTCCTCCACGATATCCTCGATCGTCGTGCCGGCGATGAAGGTGAGATAGGGCGGCACGAGCGGCAGCACGCAGGGGCTCAGGAAGGAGAGTACGCCAGCGACAGCCGCGGCGGAAATGGTGACATCGGAGGCCATGCGGCCTTTTAAGGGGGTTTGCCGCCGCGCGGAAGGCGGCGCGCCAGCGCAGCGATCAATTCAAATTGAACGCTTGCGCTTGAGCTTTCGGCAAGCGGCCGCGTTCATGCTCGCGCTCCCTTTTGGAGGTTTACCCATGAAATCAGCCGCAGTCGCCATTGCTTTCGGTCTGTCGATACTCGCCGTCCCTGCTGTTGCTGATGTCCGCGACGCCTGCCGGCAAGACAAGGAATCCTTCTGCAAGAGCGTCGAGCGTGGCGGAGGGCGGATCGCGAAATGCATGGCCGAGCATCGCACGCAATTATCGCCGAACTGCAAGCTCGCGCTCGCCGATCGCATGCTCGAGCGCCGCGCCGAACGCGGCGACCGTCCGCACGGTCCCGGTGAGAGGCAAGGCGACAGGCCCGGCGAGCGCCGCTAGGTCAGAACCGCTCCACGCTGAAGGGCGCGGGATCGGCGAAGGGCGCTTCGCCGGTCATCATTTGCGCGAGCAGTTGGCCGGTGATCGGCCCCAGCGTGAAGCCGTGATGCTGATGCCCGAAGTCGAACCAGAGGCCGGGATGGCGTGGCGCCGGCCCGATCACCGGCAGCAGGTCCGGCAGGCAGGGGCGACGGCCAAGCCAGGGCTCGGCGTCTATCCGCGCGCCGAGCGGAAAGGTCTCGCGCGCCAGCGGCTCGACTGCGTTCAGCTGGAATGGCGTCGGCGGCGCATCGCGCGGGGCGAATTCCGCGCCTGTGGTCAGCCGCAGCCCCTGCGCCATCGGCGCGACGAGATAGCCGCCATCGACATCCAGCACGGCATGGTTGAGCACACCATTACCGGCGGCGCGGTAGTGCATGTGATAGCCGCGCTTCACGCCGAGCGGAATGTTGTAACCGAGCGGTTTGAATAGATCGTCAGACCAGGGCCCGAGTGCGATCACGGCCTCGCGCGCTTCCACAACGCCGCCGTCGGTCGCGACGCTCCAGCCCTGCTGTGTCTGCGACAGGCTGCGGGCATCGCCTGAAAAAAGGCGACCGCCGTTGCGCGCGAAAAGTCCGGCATAGGCGGCGACGAGCCCGCCGGGATCAATGCAGGCAGCGGGATCGCGCAGCACGATTGCGCCGGCAAAGCCGTTCAGGCTCGGTTCGATCTCGGCCAGGGCGCGCGCGTCGAGCGCATCGAATGTCAGGCCATAGTCGCGGATGCGCCGCGCATCGGCGGCGCCTTCGGCGAGCGTTTTCTCGCTGCGGAACGCCTTGATCCAGCCGGACGGTTTGATCAGCGCCTCGGCGCCCGCGGCCTCCGCCAGTTTCATATGCACATTGAGGCAGCGCTCGATCAGCGGCAGCGCCGCGCGCGCATGGGCCTCGGCCTTGGCGGGGGCGCTTTCCAGGAAATAGCGGAGGATCCACGGCAGTGTCTGCGGCAGGCGCGCCCAGTCGATGCGCGCTGAAGGATTCGTACCGAGGATCGTGCGCAGGATCGTGCCGGCGTCGCGCGGGAACGTGTAGAGCTCGACGGACGCGCGTTCGATCAGGCCGGCATTGCCGTAGCTGGTTTCGCGCCCGGCCGCGCCGCGCCGGTCGATCAGCGCGACATCGCGCCCGCGCGCCTGCAGCGCCAGCGCCGCGCCGACGCCGACCATGCCCGCGCCCAGTACGATCACATCCGCCCGAATCGCCACGCCTGTCCCTCTGGCCCGAATTAAACTTCCCTACGCATTCTTATGCGACATCTGGGCCATTCAAAGGAGAGCGCCTTGGACGCTGGCCCGCCGCCGATCGTCATTTCCATGCCCGCCGAGGCGAAGATGAACCCGGTCACGATCCCGAAGGACTGGATCGTCGAGGGCGCGCCGCAGGCGCAGAGCGCCCTGCTCTCGCGTTCGACCGATGGCATGGCGGTCACGGTCGTCTGGGAGACGACAAAGGGCACGTTCCGCTGGTATTTCAACATCGACGAGACCGTCACCGTCCTCGACGGCGAGGTTTTCGTGACAGACACGCAGAATGTCGAGCGCCGCCTCGGACCGGGCGATGTCGCCTATTTTCCCGGCGGCGTCTGGAGCACCTGGCGGGTGCCGGGCCGGCTGCGCAAGATTGCGTTCATCCGCCACGGGGTATCCGGCCCGATCGGCTTTCTCGCCCGCGCCTGGGACTGGGTCGCGGGCTGGTTTCCGGCGGCGCGGGCCCCCGCGAAAAGCTGACGCGGACAAACGCCATCCGGGCGCCTATATGATGCGCGGCCGGCCTCCGCCGGCCAGATACTTCTGAAGTCAGGGCGCACAATGCACAACTGGACCTACGACACCGTCTGGACCTGGCCCTTCCATGGCATCGGCCCGCTCGGCGCCCTGTTGATCGTGGTTTTTCTCGCCTGGTTGCTACTGCGCGACCGGCGCCCGCGCGAGAAGACCGGCTGGAGTTGGCCCCAGCAATCCCAGGCGCAGTCCTTGCCGCCTGCCTTGGAAAGCGCGCGCGACATTCTCGACAAGCGCTACGCGCGGGGTGAAATTACCAAGGAGCAGTACGAGGCGATGAAGCGGGATATCGCCACGCCCTGATCGTTTGCGCGTGGACTTGTAGCGTGGAGTTTGCGACCAACACGCCTGCTGCGCCGCCGCCAAGGAGAGTTTCCGTGCGAAAAATCCGCATCCTTCCTTCGATCCTCTCGGCCGATTTCGCCGACCTCGGCGCCGATGTCGCAGCCTGCATCCAGGCGGGCGGCGACATGGTCCATGTCGACATCATGGACGGGCATTTCGTGCCCAACATCTCCTTTGGGCCGATGGTGGTGCAGGCGATCCGCAAATCGACCGACGCCTTGTTCGACACGCATCTGATGATCGCGCCGGCCGATCCCTATCTCGAAGCCTTCGCCAAGGCGGGCTCCGACATCATTACAGTGCACGCCGAGGCTGGCCCGCACCTGCATCGCTCGCTGCAGGCGATCCGCGCGCTCGGCAAGAAGGCGGGCGTCTCGCTCAATCCCGGCACGTCGGAAACAGCCATCGAACACGTCATGGACATGGTCGATCTGGTTCTGGTGATGAGCGTCAACCCCGGCTTCGGCGGCCAGAGCTTCATCCCCGGCGCACTGGACAAGATTTCGCGTGTCCGAGCCATGATCGCGGGCCGTCCGATCGCGCTGGAGGTCGACGGCGGCGTAACCCCGGCCAATGCGGGCGACGTCGCCGCCGCCGGCGCGGATTGGCTGGTCGCCGGCTCCGCCGCCTTCAAGGGCGGACGCGGGCAATATGCAGCCAACATTCGGGCGTTGCGGGAAGCCGCCGAAAGCGCGATCGGGCTCGCGGCCTAGCCGCGCCTACTTGCCCTCTTCCGTCAGCGGGCTCTGGCAGGCCGCGCCGTCGATGGCGGCGCGCGCGGCCTCGTTGGTCGGGTAATTGCCCTTCCAGCAGATTGCGCCGGCTTTCAGGGAAATGACTGCGAGCGCATTGCGGTTCTTGTTCGTCTCCGCATCCGTGCCCTGAAAACGGACGATCACGCCCTTCAGGCTGCCGCGGGACGGCTCCGCGCCTTCCGCAAAAACCCATTCGACCATGCCATTCTTGTTGGCGAGGCCTGAAAAGCCGCCGACGGCGGTCATCGCCCCCCAGGTCGAATACGACTTGCCGTCCAGCTTCACGTAGAGATGCTCGTAGTCGTAGCAAGACAGAAGCTTCGTGCTGACGCCCGCAACCGGCCCCTTGCAGGCGAATTCGCAGGATTCCGGCCCGCTGTCGCTGGCCTTGTTGTGCTTGTAGGCGCAGGCCTTCCGGTCGTTGACGCTCGTATATTTCGCGACATCCGCCGCCTGCGCCGCCCCGGCCAGCACGCCAGCCGCCAGCGCCAGAATTGCGATCCTCATGTCTCCCCCTTGGCTCGCGGCGAGGTTAAAGCCTCTGCGCCTGTTGGAAAACAGGCGGCGCGACTTGACCGGACGGCGCTCTCAGCGCAAGTCCTGCGGCTCAAAAGCCCGATGGGCCGCATCCACGGAAGCCAACCATGATCCCCCGCTATTCCCGCCCCGAAATGGTCGCCGTCTGGGAGCCGGAGACGCGCTTTCGCATCTGGTTCGAGATCGAGGCCTATGCCTGCGAGGCGCTGGCGGAAATCGACGTAATCCCGAAGGAGAGCGCCAAGGCGATCTGGGAGAAGGGCTCGAAAGCCAAATTCGACGTCGCCAAGATCGACGACATCGAGCGCGTCACCAAGCACGACGTCATCGCCTTCCTGACGCATCTGGCCGAATTCATCGGCCCGGACTCGCGCTTCGTGCATCAGGGCATGACATCCTCGGACGTGCTCGACACCTGCCTCGCGGTGCAGTTGCAGCGCGCCGCCGACATTCTCCTGAAGGACATGGACGCGCTGCTGGCCGCGATCGAGAAGCGCGCTTTCGAGCACAAGATGACGCCGACCATCGGCCGCTCGCACGGCATCCACGCCGAGCCCGTGACCTTCGGCATCAAGCTCGCGCAGGCCTATGCGGAGTTTTCCCGCTGCAAGCAGCGCCTCATCGCCGCGCGCGAAGAGATTTCGACCTGCGCGATATCAGGCGCCGTCGGCACCTTCGCGAACATCGACCCGCGCGTCGAAGAATACGTCGCCGAAAAGCTCGGCCTGAAGCCCGAGCCGGTCTCCACACAGGTCATCCCGCGCGACCGCCACGCTATGTTCTTTGCCACGCTCGGCGTGATCGCCTCGTCGATCGAGCGCGTGGCAATCGAGATTCGTCATCTGCAGCGCACGGAAGTTCTGGAGGCCGAGGAATTCTTCTCCGAGGGCCAGAAGGGGTCGTCGGCCATGCCCCACAAGCGCAACCCCGTGCTGACGGAAAACTTGACCGGCCTCGCGCGCCTCGTGCGCGGCATGGCCGTGCCGGCGATGGAAAACGTGGCGCTCTGGCACGAACGCGACATTTCGCATTCCTCGGTCGAACGCATGATCGGCCCGGATGCGACCGTCACGCTCGACTTCGCGCTGGTGCGCCTCACGGGCGTGATCGACAAGCTGCTCGTCTATCCCGCCAACATGCAGAAGAACCTCGACCGCCTCGGCGGCCTCGTCCACTCGCAGCGCATCCTGCTGGCGCTGACCCAGAAGGGCGTCAGCCGCGAAGACAGCTACGCCTTCGTCCAGCGCAACGCCATGCCGGTCTGGCGCGGCGAAGGCGACTTCCTGACCCTTCTCAAGAAGGACAAGGATGTCTCCGCCAAGCTGTCGGACAAGGAACTCGAAGACCTCTTCGACCTTGGCTACCACACCAAGCATGTCGACACGATTTTCCGGCGGGTGTTCGGGCGGGCCTGACTGGAACTGGACTAAATCCAGCGCTCAGCGCCTGACAAATCCGCAAGACGCGTTATCTTCTCCGGCAGAACAAGCGTCCGGGGCCATGATCGTCTGCTCGTGCAATCGCCTGACCGACCGCGCCATCCGCGCCTGCGCAGCTGCTGCTGCGGGCCAGATGTTACGTGTGCTCGACGTCTATGACCGGCTCGACTGCAAGCCCGACTGCGGGCGTTGCGCGCCGACCGTGGCGGCGCTGTTGCGCGAACAGCGCGAACTCGATTGCGCCTGTACGCCCGAATCCTGTCCCTGCGTGGACAGCGCGACGGGCGTCCAGGCTGCATTGCCGATCGACGAATTGAACTTACACAGGAGACTGGCATGAAGGGCGACGACAAGGTCATCGAATATCTCAACCGCGGCCTGCGCAGCGAGCTGACGGCGATCAACCAGTACTGGCTGCACTACCGCATTCTCGACGACTGGGGCTACAAGGACCTCGCCAAACAGTGGCGCGCAGAATCCATCGAGGAGATGGAGCATGCCGACAAATTCGTCGCGCGCATTCTCTTCCTCGAAGGCTTCCCGAACATGCAGAGCCTCGAGCCGCTGCGCATCGGCGAGAACATCGAGGAAATTCTAAAGGCCGACCTCGCCGCCGAAATCGGCGCACGCGCGCTCTATCTCGAAGCCGCGCAATATTGCTCGTCGATCAACGACCGCGTGTCGAAGAACCTCTTCGAGGAACTGGCCAGCGACGAGGAAGACCACATCGACTTCCTCGAGACGCAGCTCGAGCTGATCAAGCAGGTCGGCGTCCAGCTCTACGCGCAGAAGCACATCGGCAAGCTGGAAGAATAGTCACATCCTGGGGCGCGGCTCAGGCCGCGTCCCACAACAGTCGCGACAGGTCCGCCTCCAGACGGTGCCAGCGCGGCGCGCTCTGCACCCAGACATGGCCGTGCGGCGCGTAGAGGCCCGGTTCGTCCAGCGCGCCGGCGTTGACGGTCGTGCGGTCTGGATGCGCGGCGCTGCGCAGGAACAGATGCGTGCCGCAGGTCTCGCAGAAGAAGCGGCTGACGCGATTGCCGGCGTCGGAGAGCTTCGCATAGGCAGCAGGCGCGCCCTGCGTCATCTGCACGAGGTCCGTCGGCAGGACGATGCCGTGAGCCGCCCCGCCGCCCGCCATGAACTGGCAGTCGCGGCAATGGCAGGCGCCCTGCGAGATCGGATCGCCTTCGCAGATGAAGCGCACCGCGCCGCACAGACATCCCCCTTCGAAACGCGCCATATCCTGCCTCCGCATTTGAAAAGTCGGCGACGCGAATGTCGGAATCCAGCAAGGCGCAAAAGCGGCAGGGACGCGGCCATTCTCGGGCATGGCGGACAGCCTTTCCGAAGCGCTTGTTTTCGCTTAGAGAAGCCAGATGCGTGCGTCCGAATGCGATATCCTGATCCTGCCGGGAATGGGCGGCGGCACGCCCGATCACTGGTACAACCGCTGGGCGCAGAAGCTCTCGACGGCGCGGCGCGTCGAGCAGCGCAACTTCGATCATCCCCGCTTCGATGAATGGGCCGCGCGTATCCGCGACGAAGCAGCGCAGGCTTCCCGCCCCGTCGTTCTCATCGGCCATTCCATGGGCGCTGTCACGGGCTGCCTGATCGCGGCCGATCTGCCGAACATCGTCGGCGCCATGCTGGTCGCGCCGGCCTCGCCGCGCGTCCTGCTGACGCTCGACAATGTCGATCCGGCCTTTGCGCACCGCCCGCAGCGGCGCGTGGATTTTCCCTGCCTGCTCGTCGCCAGCCGCAATGACGACTATGCGACCTACGAGGAATCGACCGAGCGCGCCTCAGCGCTCGGCGCAACGCTCGTCGACGCGGGCGATTCCGGCCACATCAATCCCGACAGCGGCCACGGCCCCTGGCCCGAGGGCCTGATGCGCTTCGCGCATTTCCTGAACCAAGTGAAGCCGCGAGGCGGCTAGGCCTCCTGCGTCCGCGCCGCGATCGCCTTGGCGGCCATGAAGGCCGGCGGGATCGCGAGGACCGCGCCGAGGGCGAAGGCGATCGGGATGAACTTCATTGGCGCCAGCGACGGCGTCAGAAGAACGACGGTTACCAGCACGCCCGCCAGAACCGTTCCGCCCATGACCCACAACAGCAATGCCAGACGCCACATGATACCTGCCTCCAATTGTTCTTGTCGGCAGGAATTTGCTCTCGGACAGGGCAAGCGTCGTTGATCGAAAGCAATAAATTCCCTTTTGTGCATACGTCTTCTGTCGAACCCGCGCACGAGTATCTGGACGACGCCGCGTCGACGCGCCGCCCTACAACCAGGCATTCGCCCTCGCTTGATCGCGGATGAATCGACGCAACAAAAAACGGCCGGTCTCGCGACCGGCCGTTTCGCTTTCGCGCGATGAAAGATCAGCGCGAATAGAATTCGATGACGAGGTTCGGTTCCATCTGCACGGGATAGGGAACTTCGCTCGGCAGCGGAATGCGGGTCAGCTTAGCCACGCCCTTGGAATGGTCGACCTCGTAAAAGTCAGGCACGTCGCGCTCGGCAAGACCCTGCGCTTCCAGCACGATCACGAGCTGGCGCGAGGCTTCCTTGATCTCGACGACATCGCCGACCTTCACCTGGTAGGAGGCGATGTTGACGCGGCGGCCGTTGACCTTGACGTGGCCGTGATTGACGAACTGGCGGGCGGCAAACACCGTCGCCACGAACTTGGCGCGGTAGACGACTGCGTCCAGACGACGCTCCAGCAGGCCGATCAGGTTGTCGCCCGAGTCGCCCTTCATGCGGATCGCTTCTTCGTAGTACTTGCGGAACTGGCGCTCCGAGATGTTGCCATAATAGCCCTTGAGCTTCTGCTTGGCCTTCAGCTGCGTGCCGAAGTCGGAGAGCTTGCCCTTGCGGCGCTGGCCATGCTGGCCGGGGCCGTATTCGCGGCGGTTCACCGGGGACTTCGGGCGGCCCCAGATGTTCTGGCCCATACGGCGGTCGATTTTGTACTTGGATTCTGCGCGCTTCGTCATTTCATGTCCTGTACGGTCGCGGCGACAGGACGACGGGACGCAAGGCGGGAAAGCCTTCGTCGGATCCGCGATCCTTCCACCGCTCTGGGCGTCAGCCCCTGTGGAAGAACGCGCCCTCCTCTATCCCCGGCGGGGATCGACAGGTTGCTCACCTCTCACGAGGAAACGGGAGCAGCCACGGGTGCGAACGCTCGGATCGAGCAAGCCCGACCGAAGCGGGGCCTACCTACCCCCCGCGGCGCCTCAAGTCAAACCGACAGCGGAGGAGGCGCCCGGCCCCTTTGGTCGTCTTGCGGGCGCCCAGACAGGACCTTGGCGGCGCAAAACGCGGTCGCTTCACGTTGGTCGAGAAATAATATCATATCTTTCAGCTACATAAGCCAATACAACCACACCCGGAGGATATGACTTAAGTCATGTACAATAATTACGGATATGAGATAGATTACTTCCCGGCTTTCTCTCATTCGCAGATTCAAATTATTCAATGCCAAATATGCAAAATCCAATATTCTGGGCCTTGATCGCGTTGGCGCCAACGCTGTTCATCCTGTTACTTGCCTTGATTTTCAATGACTTGACTGTCGGCGTGCTCGTTATCGTCTTGCTCGGTTTCAGTGTCTCGGGTTTTTTCTTCCTGCGCGCGCGCCAATTGGCGCAGGAAGCCTACCGGCGCGACAATCCCTCGAGGCGTCCTGAGCGTAGACGCTCAAGGTCGCGCGCGAAGGAAGATTGACCCTCACGCCATTCTTCTCCCAGATAACAAAAACACTGGGAGAATAGGACATGACGACCAATGGTGGCTGCCTCTGCGGCAATATTCGCTACACGCTAAAAGCCGATCCGGCGTTGACCGTCGTCTGTCACTGCACCCATTGCCAGAAAGCATCTGGCTCCGCCTTCTCGACCAATCTCGTCGTCCAGCGGGCGGATCTCGATTTTACCGGCGAGTTGGCGGCCTATGACGACAAGGCCGATAGCGGCAACACGCTCAAGCGATCCTTCTGCCCGAAATGCGGCTCTTCGCTCATGAGCGAATCGAGCGGCAGGCCTGGCGCGGCAGTCTTGAAGGCGGGGACGCTCGACGACCCGTCGAGCGTGAAGCCTTCCATGCAGATATGGACGCGCTCGGCCCAACCGTGGGTGAAACTGGACGGCGAAATGACCGCGATGGAAAAGGGGCGCTGACGCGCCCCTCGTTCCTTAAGCTCAGAACAGCTTCACCAGCTGCTTGCCGAAATTCTTGCCCTTCAGCATGCCGAGGAACGCCGACGGCGCCTTCTCGACGCCTTCGGCGACAGTCTCGCGCCATTTGAGCTTGCCGGTCGAGGCGAGCGTGACGAGTTCGGAAAGCGCCGCCGGCCAGTCCGACAGGAATTCGGATACGATAAAGCCCTGCATCTTCAAGCGGCGAATGAGCATGATGCGCATGTCCGAGAGTGCGGTCTTCTCCGCGCCTTCATAAGACGCGATCAAGCCGCAGATCGCGATGCGGCCGAAGTCGTTCATGCAAAACATCGTCGGACCGAAGTTCTTTCCACCGACATTTTCGAACAACCCGTCGACTCCGTTTGGAGCAGCTGCCTGCAATTGTTCAAGGAAGTTTTCTGCCTTGTGATCGACGCAGGCGTCGTAGCCGAGTTCTTCGACAGCGAACTTGCACTTCTCCGGCCCGCCGGCGATTCCGACCGCGCGCGCGCCCTTGGCTTTCACCAGCTGGCCGACCACCGTGCCGACGGCGCCGGTCGCGGCCGAGCACACGACCGTCTCGCCGGCCTTCGGCATGATGATGCGATTGACGCCGACCCAGGCGGTGACGCCGGGCATGCCGAGCGGACCGACGAAGGCCTGCAGCGGCACCTTGCTGTCGTCCACCTTGCGCAGCAGCGCCGGATTCTGGAGCGAATAGAGCTGCCAGCCGCCGTTGTTGGAAACGACTTTGTCGCCGGGCTTGAAGTTCGGATCGTTGGACGCGACGACTTCACCCGCCGTGCCGCCGATCATCGGCTCGCCCAGCGCCTGATTGCCGGCGTAGGACCTGCCCTCGTCCATGCGGCCGCGCATGTAGGGATCGAGCGACAGCCAGAGGTTCTTCACCAGCACCTGGCCTGGCCCCGGCTCGCCGATCTCCTTTTCGAAGAATTTGAAATTGTCCTCGCTTGCCAGCCCCTGCGGACGCGAGGCCAGAACGAAACCCTTGTTGATCGGCATTTTTCTCTCCCAGATTGTGGCGCGGATAATAGGGCCCACGCTGCAAATGGCGAGCCCCTGCGCCGATCAAGCCTGACCCGCGCTGTCGACCTCGGCGATGAAGTCGCCGACCACGCGATTGAACAGATCAGGCTCTTCGAGATTCACATTGTGCGTCGTGCGCGGAACGATCCAGAGGCGCGCATCGGGAATGCAGCGCTTCATGAACAATGCGGGATCGATGCAGGCTGCATCGTCGTCGCCCGTCACGATCAGCGAGGGCGCGGAGATTTGCCGCAGGCCCTCTTCCAGTTCGTAGATCGTCTTGCGCTTCAGCTGGCAACCGCGCGCCGTCAGCGCGGTGCCTTCAGCAGAATGCTCCTGCAGTTGCGCGAGAAAGCGCGTGAAGCCTTTCGGATCGCGTTCGCGAAAACGTCCGCGCACCTGGCTCGCCATGTAGTCGCCCATGCCCGCCATACCCTGCCTTTCCAGCCGCTCCACCATGGCCGCGCTTTCCTTCAAGAAAGTCTCGCGCATCGTCGGATCGGAGCCGTGCCCTGCCCCAACGATGGTAAGCGAGAGCGTGCGGTCTGGATGGGCAATGCCGAAATTCACCGTCGCATATCCGCCCATCGACAGGCCAACGATGTGCGCGCGCGCAAAGCCGTAGTGATCGAGCACGGCGCGAATATCTTCGACCGCATGCGCCTGACTGTAGAGCGATGGATCCTTCGGCACGTCGGACGGCGGATAGCCGCGCGCATTGAAGGCGACGCAGCGATGCGACCGCCCGAGATAGGCCGCCGTACCTTCCCAGTTGCGGCAGTCGCCTGCAAATTCATGCACGAAGACGATCGGCGTGCCCTTGGCGCCCGTCTCCTCGGCATGGAGACGCGCGCCGTCTGAATTGATGGTGGCCATGTTCCTCCCGATCCCGTCTTCGCGGAATGTCGGGCGATCATAGGACGGGAGCGCGCCTACGATAATGCGCGGGCGCCTAGGCCCTGACCCGCTCTACGGGCATGGCGGCGAAGGCCGCAGCGCTCAATCCAAATCCTTCGAGCGCCTTCGTCAGTTCGGCGTCTGGCGCTGTTCCAGTTGTAAAGACCGCGCGCCATTTGCGAGCGCTGGCGCGATGGTCCGTATGCTCGAAGGATTTCTCCCGCAGCATGTGTTCGACACGGCGCGCAATGGCGGGCGCAGGGTCTATCCATTCGACCGGCCATGGCGCAAGCCGTTCGAAATGCGCAGTCAGCAGCGGATAATGCGTGCAGGCGAGCACAATCTCATCGGTTCGCCGTATGCCATCTTCGATGAAGCAGGGCGCGATCTCTGCAGCAATTGCTGCATCCGAAACAGAGCGGCCATGCATGAAATCTTCGGCGATGCGGGCGAGCGTTTTCGATCCCACGAGTTCCACCCGGCAATGTGCCGCGAAGGATTGGACGAGGTCGCGCGTGTAATCGCGCGCGACCGTGCCCGGCGTCGCCAGAACGGAAATCATCTGGCTACGCGAGCGCCCGGCCGCGGGCTTGATGGCCGGCACCGTGCCGACAAAGGGGATTTCCGGGAATGCCGCGCGCAGATGCGGCAGCACCAGCGTCGAGGCCGTGTTGCAGGCAATGCAGACAACCTGCGGCTCGAAATCCGCAATCAGTCGCCGCATGACGGCGACGACGCGCCACACCAGATCGTCCGCCGCCCAGTCGCCATAGGGAAAACCGGCGTCGTCGGCCGCATAGACGTGGTCGGCCTCCGGGATCAGCCGGGCGATCTCGCGGAACACGGTCAGGCCGCCGAGGCCGGAATCGAAGGTCAGGATGCGCGGGCGGGACATGCGCCCGAATTACCCCTTTTTCGCCAAAAGCGGAATGCGGCGCATTTCCGCCGCGTCGCGCAAGGCGCTAAAGAAGCCCGATGGACCACGATTCATGACCGGCGCCGGCACCGATTCCACAAAAGCCCCCCGCGAGGGCGGGCCGGCCATCGTGCTCGTGCGCCCGCAACTGGCGGTCAATATCGGCATGTGCGCCCGCGCCATGGCCAATTTCGGCCTGAACGACCTCCGGCTCGTCAGCCCGCGCGAAGGCTGGCCGCGCACCGGCGCGTATCGCAAGGGCGCCTATGCCGCCGCCGCCGGCGCAGTGCATCTCTTGGAAAACGCCAAGCTCTACGACAGCGTCGAGGCCGCCGTCGCCGATCTCAATTTCGTCTACGCCGCAACCGCGCGCGAGCGGGGGCAGGCGAAGCCGATCCTGCTGCCGCGCGAAGCCATGGGGACGAGCGCTGTCCGTATCGCGACAGGCGAAAAGCACGGCATTCTTCTGGGGCCTGAGCGCACTGGCCTCGACAATGACGATGTGGCGCTGGCTGACGCAATCCTCACCTTCCCGGTCAATCCGGCCTACGCTTCGCTTAATCTCGCGCAGGCGGTGCTGCTCACGGCTTACGAATATTTCTCCGCCGCGCACGGTCAGATCGCGCCTTTCGATATCGCCGAGCGGTCACCGCCCGCGCAGCGCGAGATGACCCTCTCTTTCTTCGAATTTCTCGAAGGCCAGCTCGAGGAGCGCGGCTTCTTTAGGCCCGTGTCGAAACGCCCGGTCATGCAGCGCAATCTGCGCAATATGTTTCACCGCATGCAGCTGACGCAGCAGGACGTACGCACTTGGTGGGGCATGATCGTGCGCCTGACCGAAGGTCCGCGCGAAAATCCGCAGACGCGCAAGCGCATCAAGCAGAAGAAGCCCGCCCCAACGGCAGAATGAGAGTTTTTGCCAGGGTTTAACCGACGATTAACCATGATCATCTGATTGCCGCAGCGGCATGACGCTGCGTTCTTCGGCAATATTAGTATTCCGTTCGGCAATGCCCGCGAGCGTCGGAACTGCATAGTTCCATCTGGGCGTTCGCATCATGCACGGCACATCAGGATTTTTCCGATCCGCCTCCAGGCGCCGTCTGGCGTACGCCGCGCGGGCTTTCGCGCGTGACGAGCGCGGCGCCATTGCGCTGCTCTTTTCGCTGACGCTCTTGCCGATCGTCCTGTTCATGGCGCTCTCCATCGACTACGGCGCCAACAATGCGATGCGTCAGCGGGTCCAGGACGCGCTGGACGCCGCCGTCCTCGCGGGCGCCTCGTCCAGCGGCCCATCGACAACGGCCGCGCAACGGATATCGGTCGCGCAGCAGACGTTTGCGAGCGCGGTCGGATCGGATCAGCCGTTCGTTTCGGGTGTGACATTTTCCGTCGACGCCACGACATCCAAAGTAACCGGCGCAGCCAACACGCAGCGCAAGTCGCTGATCAGTCCGCGCCTTGCGCCCGACATGCGGCAGAGCTTCGCCGCCAGCGCCCTGCCGACGGCCAATCTCGTGCGGGCGCTCGATGTCGTCATGTGCGTCGACGCCACGGGCTCGATGCAGAACACGCTCTTTGCCGTCCAGAGCAACATCTCGAATTTCAAGACGAACCTCGATGCGGCGATTTCGTCGGCCGGCTATCGTCCATTCGATCGGACGCGCGTGCGCGTGATCTACTATCGGGACTACGGCGGCAACGGTTGGCTGAACCTGCCCGGCTATTCCTGGTATACTCGCTACTACGGCTTGAGGAGCCCGGTGTCCGGCGAAGACCTCGGCGACGATCCCGCGATCATCGCGTCCAACTTCTACGATATGTCTTCCTCCGGGGACGTGAGCAACTTTCGCTCTTTCGTCGGCAATCAATATGCGAGCGGCGGTGGCGATCTGCCGGAAAGCGGCCTGGAATGCCTGTGGACCGCGATGAATTCATCCTGGACGAAAATTGGCGACACCCTGTCCAACGGCGCGAAAGTCACCGACGTCTTTCCCGTCGTATCGATCTATACCGACGCGGGCGCGCATCCGCCGGGGTTCGCATCGTCCATCCAGAACCCGAAATACCCAGCCGCCATGCCGCGGGATTTCGCTTCGCTTCTGCGCCAATGGAACGATGCCGCCGTGATCGACCAGAAGCACAAGTCGATCCTGTTCTACGGCGATCCGACGCTTGAGGACGATTACTACTTCGCCTACTCCAGCGGATGGCAGACCGTAAAAACCTGGCCGGGCTTTTCCAATCCGGCCTCGCTGACCAGCGCCAACAATGCGCTGGTCGCCTCGCTCGCCAAGGGCATACTCGGGGTGGGCGATCTGCGGCTCACCGATTGAAGGCAATCTCGCCGCCGCCCCAAAAGAGGGCTAGTCTCCGCCCAATTCAAGGAGACTGAAATGGCTCTGGAACATTTCGACGTGCTGGTCGTCGGCGCGGGATTGTCGGGCGTGGGCGCGGGCTACTGGCTGCAGAAGCTCTGTCCGAAAAAAACCTATGCGATCATCGAGGCGCGCGAGCGCAAGGGTGGCACCTGGGACCTCTTCCGCTATCCCGGCATCCGCTCGGACTCGGACATGTTCACGCTCGGCTATTCCTTCAAGCCGTGGACCGATCCGAAGGCCATCGCCGACGGCCCCTCGATCCTGCGCTACATCGAGGAGACCGCGCGCGAGAATGGCATCGACAAGAACATCCGCTACTCGCAGCGCATGGTCTCGGCCGCGTGGTCCAGCGCGGATGCGCGCTGGACGGTGGAGGTCGATACATCGCAGGGGCGACAGCAATACACCTGCGGCTTCCTTTACATGTGCTCGGGCTATTATCGCTACGATCACGGCTATCTGCCGGCCTTCGCTGGCATGGGCGATTTTGCCGGCCGCATCGTGCACCCGCAGGCCTGGCCGGACGATCTCGCCTATGCCGGCAAGCGCGTGATCGTCATCGGCTCGGGCGCCACCGCCATGACGCTGGTGCCGGAAATGGCAAAGACTGCAGCGCATGTAACGATGGTGCAGCGCTCGCCGACTTATGTGGTCGCGCGCCCGTCGAGCGACGCCATCGCCGACTGGTTGCGCGCGAAACTGCCGGCCAAGGCCGCCTATCATCTCGCGCGCTGGAAGAATGTTCTGTTCGGCATGTATTTCTACAATCTCTGCAAGCGCAAACCCGAGAAGGTGAAGGCCTACCTCCTGAAACTCGTGCGCGAGCAGCTGCCTGCCGGCTACGACGTCGAGAAGGATTTCACGCCGCGCTACAATCCCTGGGATCAGCGGCTCTGCCTGATCACCGACGGCGACCTGTTCGACGCGATCAAGGAAAACCGCGCATCGGTCGCAACGGATTCCATCGAACGCTTCACGCCGAAGGGCCTGCGTCTCGCCGACGGCCGCGAGATCGAGGCAGACATCATCGTCACCGCGACAGGCCTCGAACTGCAGATGCTCGGCGGCGCGACGCTGAGCGTTGACGGCAAGCCTGTCGAACCCGGCAAGACGCTCAACTACAAGGGCATGATGTTCTCCGATGTGCCGAACCTCGCGGCGACCTTCGGCTACACCAACGCTTCGTGGACGTTAAAGGCCGATCTCATCGGCGAATATGTCTGCCGCATTCTCAATTTGATGGACGCGAAGGATCAGAAAATCGTCGTCGCGCACAATGACGATCCCGATATGCCGATCGAACGCTTCGTCGATTTTTCAAGCGGCTATTTCCAGCGCGTGATCGACGACTTGCCGAAACAGGGCGCGCGCAAGCCTTGGAAGCTCTACCAGAATTACGCCAAGGACCTTCTCTCGCTGCGCTACGGCACTATCGAGGACGGCGTGCTGAGATTGTCGAACCCGCCGGCGGTGGAAGCTGCGAAGAAGGAGATGGAGGCGGCCTAGGAGCCGCCGCTACCCCATATTCTCCTTCACCGTCTCGATCAGTTGCTTGAGCGTGAACGGCTTCGGCATGAAGCCGAAAGCCTCGCCTTCCGGCAGGTTTTTCGAGAACGCCTCTTCCGCATAGCCCGAGACGAAGATGACCTTCGCCTTGATGCCGCGCTTGCGCAATTCGCCGAACATGGTGGGGCCGTCCATCTCCGGCATCACGACGTCGGACACGATGAGATCGACCTTGCCGTCGTTTTCCTCCACCACCTGCAGCGCCTCGACGCCGCTGGCCGCCTCCAGCACCGTGTAGCCGCGCGCCGAAAGGGCGCGGGCGCCGAAGGCGCGCACGGCTTCCTCGTCTTCCACCAGCAGGATCACGCCCTGCCCCGTCAGATCGGCGACAGGCTTGGCGGCCTCGACCTTGGGGGCGGATTCTTCCGCGGTCGGAATATGACGCGGCAGGAAGATGCGGAACGTCGTGCCCTTGCCGACGACGGAATCCACAAACACGAAACCGCCGGTCTGTTTGACGATGCCATAGACCATCGACAGGCCAAGGCCCGTGCCCTTGCCGACTTCCTTGGTGGTAAAGAAGGGCTCGAAAATCTTCTCCTTCAGCTCCGGTGGAATGCCGGTGCCATTGTCGGCGACTTCGAGCAGCACATATTCGGCGGGCGCCAGCAGCGGCTCCTTGAAGGCCGCGCATTCGCTGCTCGCAATATTTGCAGTCCGCAGCGCGATCTTGCCGCCCTGGGGCATGGCGTCGCGCGCATTGACGACGAGATTGACCACCACCTGCTCAAGCTGGTTGAGGTCCGCCTTCACCAGCCAGAGATCGCGCCCGTGCTTGAGTTCGAGCGCGACCTTCTCACCGGCCAGGCGGCGCATCAGCATCTGCAGGTCCGACAGCATGTCGTCCACCTGCAGCACCTGTGGGCGCAGCGTCTGGCGGCGCGAGAACGCGAGCAACTGGCGCACGAGGCCTGCCGCGCGATTGGCGTTCTGCTTGATCTGCATGATGTCCTGGAAGGACGGATCGGTCGGCCGGTGATTGGCGAGCAGCAGATCGGAATAGCCGATGATCGCGGTCAGCACGTTGTTGAAATCGTGCGCCACGCCGCCCGCAAGCTGGCCGATCGCCTGCATCTTTTGCGACTGCGCGAAATTCTCCTGCAGCGTGCGCTGCTCGGTCGTGTCCAGCGCCGTCAGCATCACGCCGCCGGGTTCGCCCGCGTCTTCGGCCGGCGCAAAGAACAGGCGCGCGGCGGGCCCGCCCTCCACGCCAATGTCGAGCGGCGCGGGATCGGCCTGGCCGGCCAGCGTTGCGTCGATCGCGCCGCGCACGGCGGTCGCGTCCCGATCGGGCAGGCCGACAAAGATCGAGCGCGCGGCTTCGGCGCCCTTGAGCGCGGCCGGCAGCAGCTTGGCGAAGGCCGCGTTGGAGCGCTTCACATGGCCCTGAGGGTCGAGCACGGCTATCGCCATCGGCGTCGAATTGAAGAAGCGCGCAAACCGCGCCTCGGTCGCCTGCGGATCTTCCGACGTCGACTCGCCGGTCGCACGGTTGAGGACGAGCGTGCGCGACTGGCCGGGCTGGCCATCGCTTGAAAAGGCAATGCGATGAACGAGCCGGACCGGCAGGCGCTGTCCGCCCCTCCGCTTGAAATCGACGTCGATCTGCTCTGTGCGCACTTCGCCCGGCCCGCCGGACACGACTTCAAGCAGTGCTGCGCCGGAACCGGCGACCAGCTGAGACAGCTTCATGCCGCCGGAGCCGACCTGCGCCAGATCGTAGTCCAGCCACCCCGCCAATGTGGCGTTCATGAAGGTGATGACGCCCTTCTGATCGGCGGAGAAGAAGCCCGCCGGCGCATGATCCAGAAAATCGATGACGTTCTGCAATTCCTGGAAGACATTTTCGTGCCGCTCGCGCTCACGCGTGATGTCCGAAACGCCCCACAAGGTCGCCCGCTTGGCCCCGAGCCGGTCGAGCGGGCGCACCCGGATGCGGTACCAGCCGACGCCCGATTGCCCGGCGAGCGGTGCGGCCAGCCGCACCTCTTCAACCGCGCTGCGGTTTTCGCGCGCAGCCTGGGCCAGGCGATAGATGGACTCGGAAACCTCCGGCGCCCCGGAAAACAGCCGCTCGATTGTCCTGAGATCGGCGAGCCCATGCGCGCCGGACAGCGCCAGATAGGCCTCGTTTGCGTAGATGACGCGTGAATCGCCTTCCGTGACAAGAAGTCCGTCGGAACCCGTGTCGGCGATGACCTTGGTGATGTCGTTCTTGACGGATTGGCCGGAAAACTGAAGAAACCCGACGGCGTAGGCAAACAGCGCGAGCACGCCCACCATGGCGAGCACCGCAAGCAGCGCCATGATCAGCCGGCTGGCCTGGTCGGGCGGCAGGAAGGAAAATGCGGCCGCTGTCGCCACCAGCGCGGCGGCCAGCAGCAGGACGAGGCCAGGGCTGCCCGTGCGTTCGCTGCGGTCGATGGCGGTGATCGGGGTCTCGCTCATGAACGACGGTCTTCTTCGGTTTCGCCACCCTGAAATCCACGGGGGCGCGCCGATTCGCAAGAGGATGGGGCGGACCGCCAATCAAGGCAATCGCGGGTCCGCGGCGATTCTCCCCTTATGCGCAGACCTTCGTTAACCATGCATTAACCTTCTGGCCAGCGGGGCTGCTGGCCATGTTATTCTGTGAAATGCGCCTTTCTCGGGCGCGATAGGGTTCGAGTAGATCAATGGGTTCCCTGAGCACGATTTTTGCGGACAAGCCTGCGTGGTGGGCCTACGCCATCGCGGCAGTCCTGATTTTGTTGGGCCTCGCTCTGGTCACGGTCATCTACCGCGCCTTGCGCGGCAACCGGATCCGCGCGAGTTCCGGCCGTGGGCGGCAGCAGCGCCTCGGCGTCGTCGACACCCACGACATCGGCGGCGACAGGCAGCTGATCATCGTGCGCCGCGACAATGTCGAGCACCTCATCATGATCGGCGGCCCGAACGACGTGGTCGTCGAACCCTCGATCGTTCGCGGGGAACTCCGCGCCGACACGCGTGGCCGCGACCGCGAACCCGGCGCCCCGGCCTGGGCCAGCGGCGAGACGCCGCCGCCCATGGAGCCCGCGCGCCCGCTGGCGCCCGAACCCGTGCCGGCCCCCATGCCCGCCGCCGAGCCCCCTCCCGCGCCTGCGCCGCGCGGTCCGCGCCTGCCCGATCTCTTCTCCCGCAACAAGCGGCCCGATAGCGCGCCGGCGGATGTGAAGCCGGCGCCCGTTGAAGCCAAGGCCGAACCTGCGCCGATCGCGCCCAGGCCCGCAGAGCCCGCGCCCGCAGAGCCGAAGCCTGTGGAAGCGGCGCCTGTCGTGGCGAAAGCCGTCGAGACGAAGGTCGTCGACATCGCCCCGCCCGCGCCGGCCAGGCCGTCCCTGCCGCCGGAACTCGACCTCGACAAGTTGGCCGCAGCGCTCGCTGCGCCGGAGCAGCCCGTCGCGCCGCCGACCAAGCCCGATCTGCCGAAACCGGTTGCGCCCAAGCCCGAGGCCCCCAAGCCTGAAGCAGCGAAGCCCGAGGCTCCGAAACTGGAGGCGATCCAGCCGGAACCGGCCAAGCCGGTCGCGCCGCCGATCGCACGGCCAGCCCCGCCAAGGCCCGAAGCGCCCAAGGCGCCGCCGCAGGCGCAGCCGACCGCGCCCTCGCCGGCAACGCCGCCTTCGCGTCCGCCGCCGCCCTTCTTCCGTCCTGCGCCGCCCCAGGCCGCGCCCGCGCAGAAAGCGGCTGAGGCCCCCGCTGCCGCGCCCAAGCCTGGCGATGCAGGCGCGCCCGCCGCGCCGCGTCCGGTCGCCCCGCCGCCGCCCCGTCCTGCGCCGCCGCCCGGCTTCCAGCGCCCGACAGCCCCGCCGGCCCCCGGCCAATCCGCTCCGCCGAAGCCCGTCGCACCGCCTCCCGCGCAGCCTGCGCCCAGGCCGCCCCAGCCGGCAGCCGCCGCGCCGCAGCCTGCCCCGCCGCGCCCGACAGCCCCGCCGCCCCCTGCTGCGCCCGTGGCCCCCGGGCCTGGGCCCGCGCCGGCCAATCCCTCCGCCGAACTCGACGCGCTGGCGTCGCTCGAAGAGGAAATGGCCAAGCTGCTCGGGCGTCCCGGCCCCGGCAGATAAAAACCTTCAAAATGCAAAGGGGCGGCTCGCGAGAGCCGCCCCTTTCGATTCGTGAAACGCGCAGAGCGCGTCAGTCGTCGCGGTAAACGCGTTCCCGGCGCTCGTGGCGCTCCTGCGCCTCGATCGACAGGGTGGCGATCGGCCGCGCGTCGAGGCGCTTGAGCCCGATCGGCTCTCCGGTCTCCTCGCAATAGCCGTAGGACCCCTCCTCGATCCGGCCGAGCGCCGAATCGATCTTGGAGATCAGCTTGCGCTGCCGGTCGCGCGCACGAAGCTCGATCGCGCGATCGGTTTCCGACGATGCGCGGTCGGCGATGTCGGGGTGATTTTCGTTCTCGTTCTGCAGCGAAGTCAGGGTTTCCCGGCTTTCGCGCAGAATGTCATCCTTCCAGACGAGCAACTTGCGGCGGAAGTAATCCCTCTGCCGCTCGTTCATGAACGGCTCGTCTTCGGACGGCTTGTAGGTCTCGTCGATATCGACTGCCATGTAAGGTCCGCTCCCAAACCCTTTGACTAAAGTCGCGGGCTTATACCGAGAGGTTTGCGACGACACAATGACCGGAAACGGTTTTTGAATCGTTGCGAACAATTACGCCATGCGTGGTGCGGGAGTTTCTGCCGCAGCGCAGCAGGTGGGGCGCGCACTCCCTCTCCCCGCTTGCGGCGAGAGGGCTGGGGTGAGGGGGCAAACGACCGGTATGAGAGCCGCGGCTTGGCCCCTCATCCTCGGACCGAAGTCGGCGACCGCCGACTTCGTGTCGGCCTGCGGCCACCTTCTCCCCGTTTCACGGGGAGAAGGGAAAACCTCGCCAGACTTGCGCCCTACCCCATCGCCTTCTTCAGATTCTCGTCGATCTTGTCCAGAAAGCCCGTTGTCGACAGCCACTTCTGGTCCGGGCCGACCAGCAGGGCCAGGTCCTTGGTCATGAAGCCGGATTCCACCGTCTCGATGCAGACCTTCTCCAGAGTGTTGGAAAACAGCTTGAGGGCGGTGTTGTCGTCGAGCTTGGCCCGATGCGCCAACCCGCGCGTCCAGGCGAAGATCGAGGCGATCGAATTGGTCGACGTCTCGTTGCCCTTCTGATGCTCGCGGTAATGGCGCGTCACCGTGCCGTGGGCGGCCTCGGCCTCCACCGTCTTGCCGTCGGGCGTCATCAGCACCGAGGTCATCAGGCCGAGCGAGCCAAAACCCTGCGCCACCGTGTCCGACTGCACGTCGCCGTCGTAATTCTTGCAGGCCCAGACATAGCCGCCCGACCATTTGAGCGAGGACGCCACCATGTCGTCGATCAGCCGGTGCTCGTACCAGATCTTGGCGGCCTTGTAGGCCTCGTCGAATTCGGCGTCGAACACCTCCTGGAACAGGTCCTTGAAGCGCCCGTCATAGGCCTTCAAAATCGTGTTCTTGGTCGAGAGATAGAGCGGCCATTTGCGCTGCAGCGCGTAATTGAGCGAGGCGCGCGCGAAATCCCTGATGCTGTCGTCCAGATTGTACATGGACATGGCGACGCCGGCGGAGGGGAACTTGAACACCTCCCGCTCGATCACCGTACCGTCGTCGCCCTCGAACTTCAGGGTCAGCCTGCCCTTGCCGGGCGCGAGAAAATCGGTGGCGCGATACTGGTCGCCATAGGCGTGGCGGCCGACGACGATCGGCTGCGTCCAGCCCGGCACCAGCCGCGGCACGTTGCGACAGATGATCGGCTCGCGAAAAATCGTGCCGCCCAGGATGTTGCGGATCGTGCCGTTGGGCGACTTCCACATTTCCTTCAGGCCGAATTCCTTCACGCGGCCCTCGTCCGGCGTGATGGTCGCGCATTTCACGGCCACGCCGTATTGCCTGGTGGCTTCCGCCGCGTCGATGGTGATCTGGTCGTTGGTCTCGTCGCGCTTCTGGACTGACAGGTCGAAATATTTGAGGTCGATGTCGAGATAGGGATGGATCAGCTTGTCCTTGATGAAGGACCAGATGATGCGGGTCATCTCGTCGCCATCCATTTCGACGACCGGATTTGCGACCTTGATCTTGCTCATGACTTCCCCTCGGCGCTGCGCGGCCCGTGTTTGAGGCGCCTATAGCATTTCGCACTGCAGCAAGCCTAGTCACGCTTTTGGCTCAGGCGCCCGTTTGTGCGGCGCCCTCCCGCGCATAGGCGGCCGCCAGCGCATCGGCCTTCATGCGATAGGCGGCGGGCAGGAAATAGCGCTGGAGGAAGGGCAGCTTGCGCCAGGCGCATTCCACCTTCTCGTCCACGCAGCTGCGCGCGCGCGAACAGCGCGGCTTCGGGCAATGGCGCCAGAATTCGACATGGTCCATCGCCAGCCGCAGCACCATGGCGTCGCCCCACCGCGCCACATGGTCGAAGCCCCGCGCACGGCGGACGCGCGAGGCCATCGGATATTCGTCCTCGAAACAATCGCGGTCCCAGTTCCAGTCGTCGGGGTGGGTGTCGGGATGCATGTGGGCCTCGTCGAAATTGCGATTCCAATCGCGGCGCGTGGCGCCTTCCCCCTCTCCCCGCGAGCGGGGAGAGGGCCGGGGTGAGGGGCCGGTCGCGCTCGAAACATGACGCCAATGGCCCGGGCCCCTCATCCGGCGCGTCGCGCCACCTTCTCCCCGTTGCACGGGGAGAAGGGATGCGGCGCCCGCGCGAAAACACCGCCGCGCCTCGCAGCGCAGGTTGAAACAGAAGGGTCGGAACCGGCGTCGCCGGCTTGTGAATATTTATGTGCCGGCGACGTCGGTCCCGACGCGGCGACTTTTGGGCCTGGCGCACCGCGCTTCCATGAAAGGACCGCATTAGCAGTCATCTCATCCCCAGCGAGCTCCTCGCAGACGGGTCGTAATGCCCGACGGTCGGTCTTGGCCTTGCCCTCCCGGGCCGCATGGTTCGGTCGACCACACGACGCAGGCGCCGCTCCCCGCCCACGCAAGCAGACCGCTCCGGTTGCGCCCTTGGCGGACGGGGATGTGAGCATCATGCAGGAAATAGGAAAATAGTCAATAGGCAAATTTGGATTGTGGGCCCCCAGACGTCGCCTACCGCTCTGGAGCTTCAGCTTGGAGACAAGCGACTACCATCTGTGGAAAGCTATATGAAACGTAATCCAGAAAAAGCTCGATGATCGCCAGTGACCTATCGTCTCCTGCCCGTGCCTCAGTAACAGACCGCGAGATGGCGTGTTGCCAGATTTGCGGCCGGTACCGGACTAAGGAACTCAGCACGAAACAGCCAAGAAATTGAAGACAGTATTCTGGAAGAATAACGTCAAAGAGTGGTCGCATCGTATACGTGGCCGATGATTGAACGTAGCCTCCTGATAACGGCGGAAGCATTTCCCTTACATCCCGGAAATTCTTAGCCAAACCCCTTCTCGCATTTACAAATCCAATTGGCCTCGCATCAGATATCTCAAGATCCATATTAGCAAAGTCGCTTGAATTGTCGAAAACTAAATAAGATTTACCCCACGCCTGGGAAGCCTCATAAAATTCCCATTTCGCTAAGAATGGGTAGCATGATCGCCACTTATTTATCTTATGTTTCAAATCATCAATGCCAGAAAATAATGCATCATCATACAATGTTATAGTACATCTATTGCCATAGAAGGCTTCAAAATTAAATTGTAATAGAGCAGCATTGCTTTCAATTCCATATGTGGGTGTAATCTTATCGCATATTGTCGGTATTCTGCTAATTATATCGATAAATGAAATAATTTTGTTTGCTAATTTGCTTGAGTCGTCAAATGGATTTTCGTACGA
>Ga0209023_10002216_pt1 | contig 24704 bp, 22 predicted proteins | sample LakOneMetagenome_FD_187468 | JGI IMG/M metagenome (GOLD analysis project Ga0209023, IMG submission 187468) | Freshwater and sediment microbial communities from Lake Erie, Canada (SPAdes) (version 2) | ecosystem: Environmental > Aquatic > Freshwater > Lentic | place: Lake Erie, Canada... | reverse complement strand
CTGCACCGCCAGACGGCGCGAGGCAGACAGCCAGGATGTTAAACGGGCAGGCCAGCGTCGCGGCCAGCCCGCCGGCATTGACCGACTTGACGTGACGATTCCCCCGCGCACTTTCCGTTAGCCACCGCCCTATCCTGGACGGCGGCCCCTCGACGCCAGGCGCGGCGTAAGTGTGCAGGTACACATCGAGCGGGAATTGCGCGATAGCAGGAAGCAACATCACCCAGCACCACCACGGTGCACCAACTACCCACAACGCCACGGCGATCACGCCCAAACATGCAGCTCTCCATAGCGGCAGCCGCAGACCGTCGTAATACACAACCCGATAAGTGGCGGTGCGCCGATGCCACTCGCTGAGCGGAGCCGGAGCCACGAAATCAGCGAAGGGTTGCATCCATCGCGAAGCGATCCGGCTGCTGTCATCGGGAAGCTGCCACCAATATTCCAGGTCCTGGTTGCGCCCAGTCTGAGCAGACAGCAGCCGAGCCCGCAAGCGTTGCAGCATCGGTCACCGGCCAGCGGCGACTGTGAACCATTCGTCCGACCGGTTCACAGTGGCACGAATCGCAGTCAAACTGACTCATCTCCTATGGCCGGCCGAATATCCCAATTTCGTGTGCCAGCAACTGTAGCGACGGAAATACTCGTCCGCAGTCCGTTAACCCGGGCTCGTCAAGCGAACTGAGAGGCCTCTACCCCCAGCCAGCCGGGAGACACCGGATCACCGGATCCAGGGTGTTGGCACCTGCCGAGCTGAAAGCTGTTGCCATAGAACATAGCTAGCTATATTTCACGCCGGTAATGCGTGGTCCAGCGGCGTGATCTCGGGCGCTGATTGCCCGTAGGCAATCGGGGCTGGCCCGAATTGTTGCATTCTTTGATCCTGCTGCGATACCTTCAGGGCCGGATTGGCCAACCCGCGTAGCGACTGCGGCGCAGCCGAGCATCGATCCACCTGATTAACGCCTCATGGAGCCTCTCGAGGGGAGAGGTCTGTCCGAAATCAGGAGGAATGGTTCGATGAGTGAAGTTTCGAAGTTGCGGTTCGCACTGGCCCTGCTCACTGGCCGACTACACCAAGCCCAGGGCGACAAGCGCTGTGGATGCGGCCCCTGCGCCCATCGGATAGCGCTGGCTGCCAAACAGGCGGGGGTTTCCCGTCAGCGCTTGGTGGCCGCGCTCCCGGCAGCCGCCAAGGCGCACCTGGCCCGACGGCCGCGGTCGGCCCACACGATGCAGGTACGGATCTGCGAGTCGAGCGCGATTCGGGTCCGCGGCGGCGATGTCGCCCCAGCAGACGGCCTGGCGGTCCTGCTGGCCCGGCTCCACGCCGAGGGCCGATGAGCCGCCGACCGGTGGGAGTGGTGTTGGACCACTCCCACCCCCCACCAAGTGAACTTCAGAACAGCAATTCAGGAGATACGTTGATGGAAGCCACACCCAAGGTTGTCGAGGAATTTGCCCGCCATCGCCTCATGCAGTCGGGCGCCGATACCGATCCGGTTCTCGTCGTCGTCCGTGATCATCGAGTTATTGCCTCGCTTGAGAGCACCGACTTTGGCGAACTCATGGACGTGGCACAGATTGCCGCCGTGGGTTACGGCGCGGACGCGTTGGGGATGGTGTTCGAGGGCGTTGCCCCGTTGGTCGAGACGAATCCGTTGACCGGCAGACCTTGGCGGCCCGGCGAAGCCGATGACACTCGACGCGAGCGCGATGGCGTTGCTCGAGGCTGGGTGCGAGAAGTCGCAATCACAATTGCGTCGGTACGCGGTGGGGCGACGCAGTGCATCCTGTACACGCTAACCCGGACCGGTGACATCGTGGAATTGACGTCACGCGAGGACCCGACGAACGGTGTCGGCCCTGAAAGGATCCTTCAGGAAGCACTGGCGAAGCCGGCGGCCGATCCGGCGAAAGTGCCTGACCCGGACGGCGACATGCGGGCTCGCAGCGGCAGCCCACTTCTGCCAGTCGAGGCAGGGCGCGTGTCGCTCGATATCGGATGCACGCGGGTCCTCGATGGCCGGCTCCGGCGCGGCAGCGCCGTGTTCGTCCCAAGGGACACAATAGAAGCCGACCAGCTGCGTTCTGAGGGTCTGATGGCGTGGCAAGTCCGGATGCCACCCGGTTGACGCTCGCGAGCCTTCATCCGTTGCGGCCGAGCAAGCGGCCCGCGTCACGGCGAAGGTCTTCGGTCAACTCGGCGAAGACCTCCTTGACCGTCGCGTGATAGGTCGGCGCGTTCACCTCTAGCCATTTGGTCGAGACGTAGCTGCAGACAATTTCCGCTTGCGGCTGCCCCTCCAACGCCACCGAGATGTTCTGGAAGAGCGGATCATCAAGGAAGTCAGGTACATTCGCGTCCAACCAGGAAAGGATGCGATCATAGTCCCGGTCGATGATCGATGCGAACTCCTCTAGTCGAGCGTCCGACATGGCGTCGGCCAGCCTGCTACCGACACGAAGCTGCAGTTCTTCGTAGATGCAATGAAGCAGACTCTGCTTCTCATCCACCGACAACGAGGAAAGACCCAGAGACTCGAGGAATCCGTCATCGAGTTGCACAACCGGGCCCGGTACGGTCATGGACACCTCCAGCTGCTCAGTGTTGTGGACAGTCGAAGTCTATTGGCTCGCCGACTGATCCGTTGCCCCTAGGCAATAGGACAATCAAGATGTAAGTCACTGCAGCGCAGGGGGTTTAGAGCTGGCCCGTTAGTCAGCGGACTCAATCATCAGCTCGCCTCCTGCAACCCCAATGGCAACGTCGCGCGATGCCGATCGCGCGAGCAGGGAAAGGAAGGTTCGCTCGATGTTGCGATGCAGGTGGCGAGCTCCGTACGCGGGGTCGTAACCGGTGTTCGCAAGGTAGTCGACGACGTCGCGGTCGTAGCGGATGCACCAGCCCAACTCGGCGAGCCGTTCCTGTGCGCGGGCCAGTTCTGCCGCGGCGATGTCGGTTATCGCGGCCATACTCAGTGGGTCGAACACGACTAGTTCATCGACTCGGTTCACCAGTTCCGGTGCCATCGCGTCCTTGACCGCACGGGTAGTCCGCTCGCGCGCTCGGTCGAGATCACCCGACCGCTCACCGAAACCCAGGGCAGGAGCCGCAGCGGCGGCGGCGCCAAGATTCGACGTCATCACGATCACGGTGCTCGAGAAGTCGGCTGTCGTGCCCCGGGAATCAGTCAACCGACCGGCATCGAACACCTGCAGGAAGGTGTTCCACACAACGCGGTGCGCCTTCTCGATCTCATCAAGCAGCACAACACATTCGGGCATCTGCGCAACCCGGGTTGTGAGCCAGGTCTCCGGCTCGGTGGACCCGACGAACCCGGGCATCGGCCCAACTAGTCGACTCAGCGCCCAGTCGTGGGCGTACTCGCTCATATCCAGTCGGATCAGGCGGTCCTCACTACCGAATAACGTGGCTGCGACGCCCCTGGCAAGTTCAGTCTTGCCTACTCCCGTGGGCCCGACAAACAGAAACACACCGTCAGGACGTTCTGGCCGCAGATCCAGTCGGGCCAATGTGAGCGCCAGACGTGCGGACACAGACTCGATGGCACCCGGTTGGCCGAGAACACGTCGGCCAAGACGCGCACTGAGATGCTCTGCCCCACTGGGAGTGGTACCGCCGGCGGAGAATCCCGCCAAGTGCTGAACGTCGGCTTTGCCATCCCCCACGACGCGCGCACGACTGGCGGCGGCATCGATCCGGTCGATCGCCAGGCCCGGATGAACGGTCCGGTCGTTTGCGCGAGCAGGCAAGCGCGCCAGCGTCTTCAGACCCGCAGCTACGGTCACACCATGTTCAAGCTCAACCACCTTGATCGCGCGGTCGAGTACCGTGTCCAATTCGCCCTCGGCAAGCGCATCGATCCGCACCGGCACCAGTTGGTCGACAAGCGCCTCTGCATGCATCTCCAGTCGGCGGTAGTAGCGACTGTTGCAGATCAGTACGGTCCTGGCGTAGGGGTGCGCCACTATCCCGCTAAGGGCGCGCAGTACTTCAAAGTTGGGATGGGCACTGTCCAACGCGGCCAGCCGATCGATATCGTCGATTGCGAGAACCGCTGGCGTTTCGCAATCTTGGAATATCCGTAAGATCGGGCCAGCGTCCGCAACCAGCGCGTCTGCATCAACCCGGTACACCGGCAATGGCTGCGCCTGCGACGCGCAGGCCTGCGCGAGCCCGCCGAGCAGGGAAGTCCGCCCGCTACCCGGCGCGCCCAGAATGACCGGTATCCGTCGGCGCGTACGCATCAAGACACTCGCCAGCTGAGTGATCGCACCTGCTCGGGCGAGCAGATCGTCTCTTGGTTCGACCACAGTGACGAAGCGCCGGGTTCGCTCCGGCCACTCGGCGCCCGTCGCCCCCGACAACTCGGGTTCGACGGAAGTGGGCTGCGACTCCGAATGCCGATCAGCCGGCTCGGCATTCGGAGCGTCGCCCGTCGCAGAATCCGCGGTTGCGAGTTCGGACGTTGCGGCCTGGATACGGTCGAGCAGCCGAGTGCGCAACTCGGACAGCACCGCCGCCTCGTCGCCGCCCTGCGTCAACAACTTTCGGATGTCCGATTCGTCGCCCACAAACTCCTTGCGCCGCAGCAAAAACTGGACGTCCTCGGCACCGTCCTCACCAAACACCTCGGCAAACTGTTTGTTCCACCGACTGCTCAGCACATATGCGAGATGGGACAACGTGGGCTCATCGCCACCGAACCGCTTGACCGAAGAGCAAGCGGCGTCGACCAGATAGTCGACTTCGCTCGTCGACAGCATCCGCTAGTCCTCGTGGAAGCGGGTTCCACCGAACTGTGTTTTGAGTTCGTCATCGATTTCATCGGCGACGCCGAGCATGCCACCGACCGCCCGCCCCAACTCGTCTTCGTCGAGATAGTCGCCGAGCAGATTGTGGCTCAGCCCGATCGCAATCCCATCGTCGAACCGGATCGCATGCAAGTGACCGAAAACGTAGTCATCGGCATGAAGTGCCACATACTCGAAGACCGCCGGCGTCTCCTTGACACCCCGTAGAACCGGCGCCCAGAGTGACACGTGGGTCCAATCGACGCCTTCCCGAACCACGACCCGCACGAAGATCCGCGCAGATCCGTTCCTCAGCGAGAAATCACCATCCTCATCGATGTTCACGCTACTGAAGTTGCGCGTCAAGTATTGCTGCACCTTGCTCCGAGTAACAGCACCCGAATCAGTACTCAATTTTCCCCCTGGTAACAACTGTTGAATTGACCAACCTGAACGCCCGGACCGATTCGTACGAGCGCAAATCTATTCGATGGAATTCAGAATCCGCAGCGAAATCAGACGGGCATTCGAGGGCTTCGCCAGCTTCTGTCTCATCCCGGCGGTGTACCGGCCGGATAAGATTCCTGCGAGCCTTCGGATCGCTGACGCGTTATAGATTGAAATTCTGTCCATAGTGGTCGACCCACAGCCCTTGGCTGATGTTGTATACCGGTGTGGTCATGCCCGCCCGGTACCAGGGCCGCTTGCACCAGATAGTGCCGGTCAAGTTATTTGCCGCGCGTGCCTTCGCGCCTATAGTGATCGACCGCCCCGTCGTCATCGGTACCGAGCCATACTGCGAGCCCATCTGAACGGCGGCGACCGAACCTCCGCCGGTGGTTCTGCAGCGCCAGTCACCGAAGCTCACGGTGATGGTGCCCGGGGCCGCCTCCGCTGGCGACGCACCACCGAGTCCGAACATACCCAGACTCAGCAGCGAAGCCGCTGCCCCAAGAACTTTCACAACCTGCATGTCCCCTCCTTCGACGGTTTCCTGCTCTAAGGCTGCCCACCCTGTCGTCAGTCCCGTTGCCCCCGGGCAATGGAGAAGCTCATATCGGATTCCGCTGTTCGGCCCATTGCCGCCATTCCGGATGGTCTGACATCGTTGGGAACCACACCATGAGGGGGTGACAAATCATGATGAAGGTGATCAAACTGCTCCGTGCTACCTGTCCGCGCTGCAACGGGACTGGTGGCCACAGCGACTTCGGCAACTGGGTTAACTGCTCGGCATGCCGAGGGACCGGACAAAAGTAACCCGCACCGCAGCAATGGCGATAACCCGCTTCGGAAGCCGAAGCGGGTTATCGTCGTCTGCCGGAACTTGCGGTGGCCCACCACACAGTCATCCACCTTGAGAGGCGCAGTCTTGATTCAGTTCGCCAGCCTCAAGCCGATTCTCGCGGTGGCCATCTCGTCGATCGTTCTGCTGTCGAGCGTGGTGTCACCCGAATCTGCGCACGCCGACGATGTCGATCTCCGCAATCTTCTGATCAGCGCAGAGCAAGCGAGTTCGGATGGAATCTCGTTTGACCGAATGCGTATTGAACCGTATGAGGCCGCCACGCATCTCTCGGGATTCGGTATGCGGCAAGGACAGCGGGCGTTCTATGTGGACACCGGCCAACAGGTCCAGCTACGGATCACCCTGGTGGAGTTCACCAGCAACCGGGCGGCGAACAGAGTCCGGGTGCATGAAACCGAAGACACTCCTGCCGGATTCCCGCAGGGGACGCGCTATGCCGTGAAGCAGGGTGATTCCGGATACACCGCCGTCGATGTAGACAAGGGCCGTATCACGGTACATATCACCCTTTCCCCTCTGCCTGGCGACACACTGACCCGGACCACCGTCGACGCCGTGCTTCGGAATGCGATGGCAGCCCAATTCGCCCAGATTCCAATGACCGTCGACCTCCAATCAGATGACGTCAACGTGTCCCGCATGATTCTGCTCGCATCTCCGCTGCTGGCCATTCCCTTGATCGCGCTGTGGCTGGTTGTTTCGACCACGCTGCGCGACATCGGCACGCTGGAACGTGTCTTCCGCAGCAGACGCCGGACCCCGACGACATTCCAGGACATCACTCCGAAGGTGCGCGTCGCCAGGCACAAGGGGGTGTTGCGAACCTCGCTGCAGTTGCTGGCAGCGACGGTTCTGGTTGCCGCGCTATTTGCGATCCCACCCCTGCTCGGGTTGACAAAGTCAATGCCCGGCGGAACGTTTCGGCCGCTGCTGGTTCCGCCTCTGACGCTGGGCCTCGTGATCGCAGTTCAGTCGTACTGGGCCAGTCGGAAGGCCAGTGGCCTACCGTTCAAACGGGAACCCCGATGGCCGTTGTTTGTCGGCACCACCGGGGCCATGGGTGTTCTGTTCGCCGCCGCGTATCTGTTTCTCGGTGTGGTCGCCATGCTGACGTTCATCGCAAGCTGGCCCATCAGATTGATCCTCTTCGCCATCTACGTACCAATCGGACTGAAAGTCCTCAGATACTCCGCACGTCCGCTCCGATTCGCAAAACAGCTGGCCGCCGGCGACGTGGCGCAGACGCTAGCCGCCGATCCACGCCAAGAAGTCTTGCTACTGCGTTCCTTTCAGGACGACTCACTGGTCGTGCGCATGCACCGAACTGCACGACACAGCCCCATTGAGCTTGCATCAACCGAGCTCTTTGATCGCTTCGAAGAGCTGATCGCGTGGTCGCTGTGGAGAATCGGACCTGTCGTCGCGATCGGCCAGCCCACCACCGAGGGGCACCTGCAACCGTTGGGCGCGGCGCGCGAGTTCTACAGTGACGACACCTGGCAGGTCGGCGCCCAAACACGAATGCGCTCGTCCTCCCTGATCGTGTTCGTGGTGGGCCGCTCGCCCGGACTGTGGTGGGAGGTCTCCAACGTGCGCTGGCATGGTCTGCTTGGCAAGTGCCTGTTCGTCTTTCCCCCCGTCGACTATGTCGAGTTGGGCCACCGACTCCGAGTGCTGGCGGGCGCACTTGACCTACGAACCGACGAGCTCCCCGCCGTCGACTCAGCCGGGCGGCGGCTCATCGGTCTGCATTTCGACGATGCCGGCAGACCGGTTCTCATCGGCGTCAACGGTCGCGACGACCTTGCATACCAAATGATGTTCGAGACGGTATGCCCAGCTCTTGTCGTCAGGAAGTCCTCCGCCGCAGCAGCAGCAACCACTGCGATGGTGTCCGAACCCAGTGCCGAAGTCGCAGCCAATCTCGAGACATTTGACCCGAACCGCAGCACACCCGGCGTACCGACGATGTCAGCAGGCCTGCTGTATCTGCTTCTGATGGCCACGCAGCGACGTCACAACGATGGACGCTGAGCGCTACCCGCCCATCCCGGCAGCAATGGCGCCCCCGATTATCGCTAGCACCAAGGCAGCGGCGGCGATGGCGAGAGCGACCATCACAAGAAACGCAACAAGAACAACGACCAACGGCAACAGGAAGACACCGCCCACCCCGCATGCCGCGTAGATAGCCATCCGCAACTGCTTGATATCGACGGCCGACAGGAAAGCTGCAAGCGCCAGAGCCCCCAGTGCGGCCACCCCGATGCCCAGCAGAACCTCCTGCACTTCAGCAGACGGCCAGTTCAGAAGATCGTGCCCCCTCTGCATCCATTTGTCCCTGGACTGCCAGCCGAATCTCGGGGCCAGCCACACGTGCGCAAATACACCGACCAAGCAGGCCAAGGAACCACACACAGCTATCAGGCCGACGCGGCGCCGTTCGGAACGCGCCGCCCGCTTCTCCTCCTCTTCCTTGGCAACTGCCTCGTCACGTCGTCGCCGCTCGGCAGCGGCCCGCGCTGCCGCACTGGCCTTCACGTAAAGGTCTGCAAGGTCGAAGATTCCGACCGCAAGCGCCAGCCGGGCGATACTCGCCGGTGAGTCGACCTTGGGTTCCCCAACCTGCGCACACAAATCGGAAAACCAGGCCGGCTGCGACTTCTCCTTACGTTCGAACTCCATTCGCAGCTCGTCCAGAACGGACTGTGAGAGCATCGCCGCGCGCGCAACAGCCTGGGCACGTTCGACCCGGCGTGGCATTGCGCTGCGCACGTCGGCGCCCACGTCAACACCTGCAACCTGCGTCCTCGATGCGTCCTCGACCTTCGCCGCGGCCGCCGCGATCTCGCGGTCGACGTCGGCAGCATTGCGGGAAAGCCGTACCAGAGCGCGATATTCGGGTGATTGACCACTTTGATCGGCAGAGTCGTCAAATTGGCTCTCCACCAGAGCGTCCATGACCTTGGGGTGCAGCAGCTTCAAGAGGGCGTCGTCATTCCAGCCGTCGCCCGCACGGAGGAATTGCAATGCAAGGTCCGTCGAAGTGATCCTGGTCCCCCGTAGGCGAACGTCACTGGGACCGCGGTAGTGCGACGTGAAGGCGATGATGCGAGCGTCCAGGAGCGCCGAGTTCCCGCCGACTGTCGCGAGCAAGTTTGCCGGGACGGTGTTGTCCCGCAAATCCTCCCGAACCCAGGAACGCACGATCTTGCATTCCGGCGTACTGGTGAACAGGTCGATGGCCTTATCCCAGTTGGTCACCATGTGGTCAGCGAGTTCGACGGGGTCGGTGAATGACCGGCCGGCGAACTGGAACTTGGCTCCGGACTGCGCCGGCTGCATCGGTGGTTCGCTGCTCACCACTTTCGGGGTCTCCCCGTCCAACCAAGCGCGAACCTGGTCAGCACCCCAACGATCACGGGGATGATGGGTGAGAAGTCCCCGGCACAACAGGTTCCATCGCTCGTCGGCGACGATGGACAGATCGATCTCTCCCATGACTATTGCCGTGCGGATACGTCCGTGGTCGCTCAGCGGATTGCCGCTGCTGTCCTTGAATGGATGTTGGCCGGTAAGCACCTCACACATGGTCATGCCCAATGCCCACCAGTCGCGCGCACGTCCAGCGTCACTGGAGTTCAGCGTCTCCGGGGACTGGTATACCGGTGTGCCCTTCACGCTGCCGGTGGTCTCCCGTCGCGACCGGGCAATCTCATCGAGCTCGGTGGCAATACCCAGATCCGCCAGGACCAGATCAAGCGGACTCTCTTGTTGGATAAGGATGTTGGCGGGCTTGATGTCGCGGTGGACCATCTTCAGACCGTCGTGGACGTAGTCCAACGCGTCGGTCATCTCGACAAGGATCTGCCGAGCTTCGGACGGCAGGCCGTGTGGGGACCCACGCAGGCGCTCTTCGAGTGAACGTCCGGGCAGGAAGTCCATCATCTCGATGAAACGTGGTGTGGCCCAACCTTCATAGACGGATCGCTCCACTGGCAACACGTGTCGCGGGTCGGCGCTTCGCAGCTTGTCGATGAACGATCGGGGCAATACGATCCCCTGCCGGTAGATCTTGATCACTTTGCATTGTCCGGTGTCACGGTGCTGCACTACCGCCACGGTGGCCTCGGCTCCGTTGCTCAGATCGTCGACAACGACGTATTCACGGTCCAGATAGTCCGGTAGGACGATCCCGAATTCACGACGGGCTGCAAACTCACCGTCGCGACGGGTCGCGTTCACACCGCCACCATCGCGGCTGGTGGCTGAGCCCGCATCGCGCGAGGTGGCGCTCACACCGTCCCGGTGCGCCGAACGGTTGTCAGTGTTGGACATCGAACTCCTCCAGAACTGGGCTTCGACTGTCGAGGTTCTCGACCGAGCGGTCGACCGACTCTTGAACCGCCGCCACTTCCTCAGCAGGGGCGGCAAGTTCCGGTACATCTGCAACTTCAACCAACAGGAACGAGAAGTTGTCGGTGGCCCCGTTTTCCCGGGTTGATTCGATGACGGCGGCGGCGCACACCGCGAGATCGGCGTTCAGCACGGCGGCTCTCAGACCGGCCGCCGGCATGACCGCGCTGACCCCGTCGGAACAGATTAAATAGGAGCCTGCCTTGAGCGGAAGTTCAATAATGTGCGGGTCCACCGGCGTGGGTTGACCCAGCGATTGGGTGATCAGATTGCTTGTGCGCCCGTACTGGTCGTGGACGGAATCGTCAACCGAAATCTGTTCCAGGAAACCGCCGTCAATTGAGTAGATTCGGCTGTCGCCGACGTTGAACGCGATGATGGCGGTCGCCGTGATGCTCAATCCGGCAATCGTCGTACCCAGCCCGTGTAGTTCGGGATCGGCACCGACACCGCGAATCTGATCGTTGACGTAGGCCAGTGCCGCCCCTATCTCATCCGACGCGCTACAGGTACCGCCCAGAGTGGAGAGGATGTTCAAGGCGAGGTTGCTCGCAAGGTGGCCGCCCGCGTGCCCGCCCATGCCGTCGGCAACCGCGCAGAGCGTCGGTGCCGTCACCTCGACCCGGATTGACGTGAGCGTTCCGGTGTGCGTTCGGCTCAGCCATCCACCGACCAGGATGGCGTCCTCGTTGCGGTCGCGACACAACCCGACGTCGGTGAACGCGTGGACCTCAATGGTGGTCATCGACGCCCCCTTCCATCTCAACCCGCGCACGCAGATGCGCGCCGAACCCGAGTGCGTCGCCCTCGCGGAGAACCCGCGGGCGGTATGCCGTGATCGGCTCACCGTTGACGGTTGTGCCGTTCGTGGACAGCTGATCTTCGATGACCACGTCCGCGCCCTCGACGCGAATGACAGCGTGCCTGCGTGACACATTGTCGAATTCTGCTATCTGACAGCCGCATTCGGCGCCAAAGTCCCGTCCAATGTTGAGACGCCCCGACGCCGGCAGCGCGATCGGCCCCCATGGGAACTGGAGCCGCACCAACACGCCCGTCGATGGGATCTCGATGAGCGGTTCTCGCGCAGCCATGTGGGCGCGGAGCTCGGGTTGTTCGGCGGCCTGAGGATGCAGAGGACACGGGCGTGGCATCGCGCAACCCGGCGCTTCACACACCCGCGGCGGTTCGGGGGCCGGTGGTAGGTATGGCCGCCAGAATTCCGTGCATCCGGCGGCCGGGCACCTCTCCCCTTCGAACTGGCCGTGCGCGTTGCAGGTCATCATGGTCGCCACGATGCATCCTCCAGGTACACGCCATCGGCGCGCAGTGCAATTTCCAGCTGCCGTAGGTCCCCGCGCCGTGGGATGCCGATCATCCAGACTTGGCCGTCGCTGACCGACAACTGGATCTCCGGATTCTGGGTGGTCCGGTCGATGTGGTCGGCGTAGACACGGTTGCCGCGGTCGGTCAATGGGACCAGACGTTGATTGGCAGACCCCCGCCACACCAGGTCGGTGGGGGACTCGATGCGGAACCTGCCCGTGATCACAGCGTCGATCACGTCCGGGGCCCAAGGACACCGGACCAGGAATTCCGTGAGCTCACATCCCGTATAGCACAGCACGTCACCGGCAAAGACGCCCACCTGACGAAGTGTCATGATCTCTGACATCAACGCGTGCAAGGCATCTGGCTGCTCCGTCGGCTCCCCTCCAGATACCGTCACGCCGTCGACGGAATCCCCGCTGCCGCAGAGGTCTGCAAGCCAGGAACCGATCTCCCGGACATCGTGCGCAGAGCCTGCTGCCGGCGACCAGGTGTCCCGGGAGACACATCCGGGACACCCGAAGCTGCACCCCTGCGTCCAGATTCCAACCCTGCGCCCCGGCCCCAGAGCGGTGACCGGATAGTGGATGCGCGACATTCGGAGAGTCATCGGAGCTCGAGTTCCCAGTTCTGGCCCGCCTGTTGCACTGACGCGATCTCGATCTGCTCGCCGGCAACAACTCGGCGGTGAAACAGTTCTCGCGACAGCGGGTTGATCAGGACGGTCTCGATGGCCGACACGACGCCCCGGGCGCCGTTGTCGGTGTCCGACATCGCTGCCCTCCGCACACAACCGCGGGCCTCGTCGCTGATACTCAATGTGATACCGCAGCGCTCCGACGCGCCTTCCAACGCTCGCACGATTGAGGTGTCCGCGATGTCCGACAGAATCTCAGGCGTCAGGAATTGGAACACCACGACCGCCTCGCGCAGCCGGTTGTACAACTCGGGCCGGCCGAGTTGCTCGCGGAAGAACAACTCGATGTGGTGGCGGACCTTACGGTCCATCTCGTCGGGCGGATCCCCGGCGGTGACGTTGTGCACGGGTTGACCATCGGGGCCTGGCACGATGATGCCCAGGTTGGTGGTGAATACGATTATCGACTCCGTGAAATACACTGTGCCGCCCCGCCCATCGGTAAGGCGGCCGTCGTCGAGGATCTGCAGGAACTTGTCGAGGATACGAGGGTGCGCCTTCTCGATCTCATCGAACAAGATCACCTGGAACGGCCGAGCCCGAACACCGTTGGTCAACTCACCACCGGCGTCGAAGCCGACGTATCCCGGCGGGGCCCCGATCAAGCGGGCCTCGTTCTGTTCTGCGGCGAACTCACTCATGTCGAACCGGAGGTACGCGCTGTCATCACCGAATACGATGCCGGCAATGGCTTTTGCCAACTCGGTCTTGCCCACCCCGGTGGGTCCGGCAAAGAACAGGACACCACGAGGACGCGTGGAGCGGCCACGCAACTGCGCACCGCCCAGCCCGACGACCGCTCGCTTGAGTAGGTCCAGAGATCTGGTGACGGCGTCGCTCTGGCCGAGAACCCGGTCAGGCAGCTCCGTATCGGCATCCGAGACTCGTTCTCGTAGTTCCGGTTTGGTCCACGGGTTGTCGGGTACTCCCACCCGATACGTGCGAACCGCGTCCCCGATCGCCGTCGCGGCGGTGCCGGTGCTGATCGCCAACGCCACGATGTCGCGAATGGATCGGCAATGCAGGCCGTGTGTTAGCTCGGCGAAGGTGGTGACCAGAGCGTCCGCCGCATCGGCTTCTGCGGGGAAATCGGGCATTCGTCGCATCATCACTTCGCACATCTGCATGCGTGCGTCGAGGTCCGGGGTCGGCACCACCGACGTACGCACCGCGTGGTTGCCGGAGCTGAACCACGCCGGGAGGTCGGCCGGTGCGTCGACCAGCCAGATGATCATGGGATAGCTGTCACCGTATCTCGCCGCGCAGTATGCCAATTGGTTTGCGGCCGAGAGGAACGTGCGCTGCTCCTCGGACGGCGGTTCGTCGAATAACCGGCCGGAATCGGGAAACACCAAACCGACCGGGGGACCCGGATCGACACCCGGTGACGTCGACGCAATGGCTTCGAGGAGCTTGCGCAATACGTCCCAGGACAACCGGCGGCCCAGCACGATCTCCGGCACTGATGCCAGCACTCGCTCCGCGGTCGGTTGCGCGGTGCCAGTCGCGTCCGGCACGACCCTCAGCCCACCGGAATGCGTGTAGGTCAGGAGCGCGGCAAACCCCTGTTGGCGCAAGACGAACCACAGCGCATCGTCGATTGGCATCGCCCACCGATTTCCCGACGGATCATCGAGCAAGTAGACATCGCGGACGTTTCCGGTGAGTATCAGCTGGGGATGCAGCCTGCACGCGAGGTCGACCTCGCGCACCCAAGGCGGCCGGGAGTCTGGTGCGGTCACGGGCGATCTCGCTTCCGTTCGGCCGGGCGGTGCCGGCTTGTGGCCACGGACCGCCGTGCCGCCACCTTTTCAGCTGCAACCGCTTGCACTTTGGCCTCGCCGGGCTGGAGTTCGATATCGAGATCGAGTTCGACCCCGTCGGCGCGAGCCAACGTCACCAACTCGTGAAAGTCATCGCAGAATTCGCGCTCGACTTCCAGGTCCTGCTCGCCGCTGGTGATGACCGCATCAGACTTCACCGCTTGCGCAGAGAACCGGTTGACTCCGGACTCCAGCCTGACCTTTACCCCGTATCCCGCCGTGGGACCCGCGACGACCGCTGTGCCCTGGTCACCTGCCAACTGCGTGTCGAACTCGGGGCCGAGGACATAGCCGAGTTGTTCCAGCGCGCGGTGCATCGAGGCGACGAGGTGCTGGCGGTCTGCCTGCGTGTCGGCGGCAGCGACCGCGCGATCCACATCGGCCTTCAACTCCGCTGGCACGTCCTCGACCTCGGAAGCCAGCAGATCGGCGACCCGGCGGCGGATCGAATCAGCCAGTGCGCCAACAATGCCGGACACACGCACCGAGATCTCCTGCAGGGCTGCACGGGTCTGCAGGACGGCAGCAGCGTGTGCCGCCGCATCGCGGCCGTTACGCACGAGCACGTCGAGCTCACTGATGAGCAGATCGATCCGAGATTCAGATCCCGCATTGGCGATGTCGTCCACCAGTACTCGAACGCGCTCCTGGTCATGTTCGACGGCAGCGAGCTCCGAGAGCCTGCGCTGCACGCGGTCCGCGACCCTCTTCCGATCGACGGTCGGTGCGGCGGCCGGCGCCGTGTCGGCTTCCTGCTCGCGCCGCACGACCGGGACCGGTGGCGCGGCCGCTGCCGTCGCGGCGGCGATTCTGGCGATCTGACCAGCAAATTGGGCTTCGGAGTGTTCCTCCAATGCCGTCGACGCCGCGTTGTTGGCCTTCTCCACCAGCGCCTCGAGCCGCGCTGCGGCGGCATCGTATTCCGTCGAACCGGCTCCAGAGCGGACCGCAACCGGTGTTTGGTGCGGCACCGGTTTACCGATCACCGCGACGGTCGCCGCCATTCTCAATTGCGCAGATTCCCAAAGTGATTGGACACGGGTGTAGCGTGCCTTCGCGTCACGCAGCTGCCGCGCTTCGATCTGCTCTGCAGATTCGACTCGGTATGATCCCCCTTTGGGGCCGCTCACGTCACCCGCCTTTCCTCGCTATCGAACACAGCCTGACGGTGTCCCCGAACGAGTTGTTGCCCCGCGGCAACGGCGCAGTCAAAATCGTCGCCTGACCACGGAGAGTGCCATCCGACTGATCAGGGCGGCACTCGCAACGTAGCCGAGAATCATCGCCATCGGCACGTAGGAACCCACACCTTCGCACGTCAACGGAATGGACGTATATGCAGCGACCACGCTGAACACTGCAAGCGTAAGTGCGCAGGTCAGCAGTACGACTCCAGGCGTTATACCGGTGAGCAATCCGATAACTGCTACACCCCAGAAGATCACGTTCACACCGGTCTGGCCGACCCCAAGACCGACGGGGCCCGCCGCGAGAACGACCACATCCAGTGCACCGAAGAGCGCGAGGCCGGACGACGGATGCCACCGCGACGCAAATCTGTTGATGAACACCGACGCGAGTCGTGATCCCAGGACACCGACGAACACGCTCAGCACCCAAACGACGATCAAGGCGACTACGACACCGGTCCGCAATGTCGAATGAACTCCCGAACAAGTGCCGTGATCTTCGAACAACGCGGTGAGCAATTTCGCCGAGGCAACTAGACCGACAACGCTGTACCCGGTTTGTATGACGAAGCTTCCCGGTCCAGAAACCAGACCAGCCAGCGCTGCGATCGATGCGACGAGGACCCCAATGAAGATTGCAGCTAGCAGGTCCGACGTACCGCCAACAATCGTGGCGACCGCGAAGAGCAACACCAACCCCTCGACCATGCCGCGCCACAGGCCACCTCGTTGCACGTATCTGAGGCCGAATCTGGTTGATTCCCGGCCCTCCCCGGAGAACATCTGCCGACCGAAGAACAGTGAATAGACCACCAAGATGACGACCAGCACCGAAACTATTCCGACGGCCGAACTCACCTGGAATAACCCTCCCCCGCATGCAAGATCTCGCACATCATAGGGAAGATCTGTCTCCGCCGCTCCGGATATCCGGGTCGCTGGAGCGCCGTGGCGCAACGACTATCTGGCGTCCTGGTCTACGCCGTCATTTCCGTGGACCAGTTCACGGGATCCGTTCAAAAGACCCACCCCGCATCAGAAGCAGTGGGAGAGAAATAGCCGCCATCGCCGTAGAGACGATGGGCACAACAGTCGCTCACTTGTCCCCGATTGGGACCAGTCGCACCGCCCGCTCCAAGGCGGACTACTTCCAGTGCCCACCATGCTGATTGCACTGCAGGCCGGTGTTGTTGCACTTGCTGCACGTCAGCTTGCCGGCGATACCGCTCGCTCGGCCGCCATTGCACCCAGAACAATCATGGAGCGGGCGATGACACTTTTTGCATTCCACGGCATGTTCCTCTGCTGTCGCGCTCATTGGACACTCACATCGTGGCGGTCTGAGGATTCCGGCGCAAGCATCCGTTTAGATGACACGGCGACCTGCCGTGTGCTAGCTGAATGGCATCGGGTTGTGTGCAGGCAATGCGTGTTCAACCGGCTGGGGTCCAATTGTTGGCCAGTGGGGTGCCCAACGTGCGCCCGAATTCCAGGAGGGGATGCCATGATGGTTTCAGTCGAGCAGTTGGTTGGATCATTGCGCACAGGCGCTCAGAGCGCGTTGGCAGCCGCGATACTGGCGGCTTCGGCGGTCGGCGCTCCTGCGCTGGCGCACGCGGACGCCGCCGCCACAGTGAAGGCCAAGACGCAGCGCATGACCGCAGCCACACTGCAATCGCAACAGGACGGCTGGTATCAGGTGGGTAATCGACTGACGTTGGTCTGCTCCATGCGAGGACAGGCCGTCAAGGGCTACTTCAGTCCGCACATTCCCGGCGGGTGGGACAACCTGTGGTACCGGACCTCCGACGGGCACTACGTCGCCGATGTGGACATCGAGACCGGAACCCTGAATGTTGTTGCACCGCCCTGCACCCAAGCACCTGCACCCGCTCCGGCTCCAGCGCCCGCGCCCGCCAGTGGCCGGACCAAAGGCGCTACGACACAGTCCAATCCGCTGGCGAACTTCAGGGGATACTGCACATGGGGCGCTCAAGAGAAGCTTCGCGCCAACGCTGGTTACTACATCTCTGCGCTGACCGGTAGCGCCGACCAGTGGGACGATCAGGCACGCGCCGCCGGATGGAAAGTGGTGCTCGATGCGCAGCCACGCTCCATCGTGGTCTTTGATCGTTCGCTGGTCGGCTCGGTAGGACACGTCGCCTGGGTGGACGCCGTCAACGGCAAGGAGATCACGATCACGGAGATGAACTACGGCCCTGGCGCGACAGTAGCCAATGGGTATCGCACCGTTGGGTTCGGCAAATTCACCACGCGTAGAGTCACCGATGTACCCGGGATGAGCTACATCTTGATTCCATGACGGCGGGCGCAAATGGCGCCCACCTTGCTGCATCGGCACTCGAACCGAGACTGGAGTCGGTAGGCTGTGCGCCGTGGCGGATGAGGAGTTCAGGGTCGAGGTCGAACTCGACGACGACGAGCATGGATTCTCCTTCTGGGAACGGCTGCGCGCGCTGGGGCTCGACGACGATGCACGCAAACGCCTCGGCGCCAACGTGACGGTGACCCGAGACGGCACACGCATGCTGCTCTACGCACATTCACTCTCCGACGCCAAAGAGGCCGAACGCACCGTAATCGAACTCGTGGCCGCGGAGGACCTGTCTGCGCGCTACTCCGTGACACGGTGGGACCCAGCCTCACAAGAGTGGATCGACGCGACCGCCCAAAGGCATCCCGACAACGGCGGCTCGCCCGCGGCAACCTCCGGCGACGAGGTTCCGGATCCCAATTACCTTCTGTTGCAGAGGTACAAGCCAGAATTCATTCGCGACCTCGGTTTGTAACGCACCGCGTCGCTGGACAAGTCCGCTCTCAGCCAGACGTCTCTGCCCGAAGTGCCGGCGCGGCTGATCCATCCGCCGTTTCCGCGAATGTCGCACTGCTCATGGGGTCGGCCCACGTCCGAGCAGGCGCAGATAGTGTCCGACCCACCTGGCGCGAACCTTTTCGGCCGGTTCCAGCCATTGGGTGGCTACCGGCGGCAGCGGGTAGCCGAGGTGTTCAAGGAGAAATTCGATGGGGATCCACGACCGGCCGCGAAACTTCTTAGCGCGAACGCCTTCCAACCAACCAACCAGGTCATCATCGGCATCACCACAAAGCACCTTGACGGCCAAGATCTCACCCAGCGTCGGTTTGCTCAACGGCGAATCGAACGCCGGCCATTCGAAGGGGTTAAAATCCAGCCCCGCGGCCAGGTCGTGCAGTGCGCACGCGGCCAACGTTGTGCGCTGGGCAGTCGCATGCCCCATTCGCGTTGCCCGGTCAAGGAATTCGGCGGCCTCGGCTCTATCGAGCCGGCCAGCTCTGGCAAGACTCCTGTGCAGCGAACCAGTGATTTCGAGGGCGTAACGCGGGTTCGCCTTGTGGATTCGCACCCGAAGGTTGTCGAAGTACTCGTCGTCCAGATGGCCATGGACGGCCCTGTCCGTCAGCAGATTGGTGTTCGCCTGGTCAGCATCCATCTGCGGCATTACATCCGCCGCGTCGCGGAACCGCCGCGCCATCGAATAGGTCACTCCGACATGCCGGGCGTACAGGCGGTAGCGCTCTCGAACTCCGCGATCCGAGGCACCATCACGAAGCGCAACGAATTGATCAGCGGCGTCCTGATACCGGCCGCAGTCGCGTAGACGGTAAGCTCGCCAGACGAGCGCATCCGACTCGACGACCGCCGACTGGGCGGCAAGATCTGTCAGCGCTTCGACCGCTTCGGACGCCTTACCCGAAACCGAAATCACCTCGATCAGTCTGACGATCGCCTTCGCATCGCTGTGCTCGATGCTGTCGCTCGATGGAATCAACGGCAGCAGACGTGCATTGGACGGAGCGTTGCGTCGCGCAACAACGACACCATCCACCATTGGGTCCGAAGTGTCGGGCACGCAGACACCGAACTCTGCGGCAAGGGTGATCGCCAGGCCGACAGCCGACAGATTCGCTTCGTCGTCGGATGCGGCTTTCGCCGCTCGGGCCGCCCCCAACGCATGTCCCAGTGCGATTTCCGCGCGCTGGCTCCAGTCCGCGGGCGTCCATCCGCCCTCAATGAATGGACCGGCGGCACGCACGGCTCGGCGAATCTCGTCGTGCACGCGGTGCGGGTAGAGGTTGCCGTGGTTGTCGAGTACCACCGCCCGTCGTGTCAGCCGTTCGATGGCGCCGCGGGTCACATCTTCGCCCGTCACGCTGTGCACGAACTCCACGTCAAAGTACGGGAGCAGACTGGCCGCCTGGAGTGCGGAACGTTCGTCAGCGGGCAGGTCCTCGAGCAGACGCTGGACGACGTCGTCGAATGAGCCGGAGAGGTCCTCGCGGGTCAGTACTTGCGCGCCGCCTTCTGATTTGACCCGGGCCAACTCGAAGACCGCATCGATATGGACGGGCCAGCAACCCGTGACTTCCACCAGATTGTCGACGACACCGTTAGCGAACGGTAACGCTGCGGCCTCCGCCTGGCGTCGAATCCACTCTCTCGCATCTCTTTTCGATAGTATTTCCAGCAGGTGCGGACGCGGGTTGGGTTCCCGATTGGGCAATAGGCATGGCCAGGTAGCAGTGCCAACGAAGGCCAGACTCGTCCGCTGCGGGAGGTACCAATCCAAAGCATTGCGTCCAGTCATCACGAACAGCGCGTGCGGCAGCGCAGCGACCAGTTGGTTGAGCAACCGCTCCCCCGACCGCGTATCGCTTCCGCCCTGGACCCGCTCCATATGGTCGACGAAGACCACCAGCAAGGGACGGCGCTCCGGCGCCATTTCCTTGATCGCGACGTCGATCAGGAAGAGAACGTCCCCGGCGAGGTCGGGCTGCACGCTTCCTGGCTCAGCGGCCAGGCAAGCTTCCAGGGTTTCGGCGAGATCCGGATAGGCCGTCAGCGTCTTGCGTGCCCTCACATGGCGGGTAATGCCTATCGCCAGGTCTCGGATACTCTGCGCTCCCACACCAGCGCCGAACCCGACGCCTGCTTCAATCGCCAACTCGGTGACCATCTTTGGAAGTTCGTTCGCGTAGTCCGATCGCGATGTATCGGTCGGCAGTGCCTGCCCAGGTCGAACCTGGGCAGCATAGGCAGCGAACGCCACATCGAATGCGCGCCAGGTCCTCTTCGACAACGCCTTGCCGGCGGCGCGATGTAGCGCCGCGCGGACCGAAAGAAGCAAGGTCAGTGGGTCCAGGTTCCCGCCGGAGTCGTTGAGGTCCCACCGCGCAGTCACGATCGGGCGAGCCAGTTTCGGAGGATCGCCCCAGTGCGCGGGAACGCTGCTGTCGCCACCCTTCACCGAGGCGTCGATCCAACTGTCGAGACCAAGGGACAGTTGCGTTTTGCCTAAACCTCCGAACCCATAGTAGAGAAGCACATTGTCGAAGGAGTCATCACGTACACGGCCAGCTGAAAGATCAGCGTCTCGCGCCAATACACTCTCCACGAACGCCTCGCTCTCCGTCTGTCGGTCAGTGAAGAATTGCGAAAGCGAGAGTGGCTTCCGTCGATTCCGACGACCGCGGCCATATTCGCCCTCATCTGTCATTGATCAAACCCCTCGTTCTCGCCCGGAAACCCTCCCGTTGGGCAATGCGCAATAGAATACCGAGGACATAGAGCGACTCGGATCGTGGTGGCGGTGGCACAGTTCCAGTCCGGCGACCTGAACCGCGACGATGCCGGTGGGGGTGTCGGCGACGAAGGCGGGTGGCCCCGGCGGTATCGCTGCGCACCAACACCTTCGGTCGGTCCGGATCATTGCCACCGGCAGGGTCGGGCCGCCACGGCTGCGGGAGAGCGGCCAGTGCCCGAGCGAGCACGATGACGTGATCGGGGCAGTATTGGAACCGGCGTTACCGTTGCGCAGCAGACCCGCCAGGGCCTCAGCGTCAGCAATCTCGGGGCGGTCCAGAAACGCCAGCAGCGGGTGGTGACCATAGGTTTTGTTCCAGGTCGGCGCCGCGCCGATCTTGTTGTCGGAGTGATCGATCACCAGGGTCACGTCAATGTCGATGTGCAGCCAGGTGCGCGGCGTCGATGCGCTGATCGACGAGCCGCCACATCGTGGTCGTCGTGGCCTTGGCCCCGAACACGTGCTCACGGTCGCCGCACAGCGGGCCGACCCCGTCGATGCAGTAGGCCCGTCGGCAATTGCAACCGCCAGATCGGTGAACACCTCGCCGGGTGCGTACACCCACTGGCCGCGGTAGATATCCGCCAGCGCGGCCGTGAGCTGCGCCGATAACCCAGCTCGGTCGGCGAGTTCACGCAGCATGCCCATCCCCGCATGCGACACAACGCAATGGCCGTCGGCGGACACTTTCACCTGTGATGAGACAGCGATATTCTCACCTGCGAGGTGCCTTACTGCTGGAATGATCCGAACCTTAGACAAGTCCGATTGTTCCTTGCAGGACAGGCACTTTCGCGTATCTGCACCCCGAAAATCACAACATTCCGCGAAAAATCCGGGTTAGAACTGAATTATTGACGGCCGGAATTCGACCGGCAATCGCATAATGTCAAGGTGCGGTTGCCTCAAGCGTCGGGCCATATTCACACACGACTCGCTGCCGGTTAACGCACGGTCCCAGGTGACCGAAACCCGTTGGTCAAAGCCGGATCGCAGACGCATTTCAATTTGGCCTTCGAATGCTGACCGATAGAATAGGTTGTTGAGCAGACTTCCACATTGCACCAATCGGATCCCCGCCGAAAGTTCCTCTGCGGTGAAGCGCCGACGAACGGCGACAGATGCGACATCCGCCAAATCCTCTGCAGCTGCCTTGACCAGGTTTTGCGAAGCCAAATCGCCACGTTCCGCAGCCCCGCACACGCTGGCTGTGAACCTGGCAATCTCACCTTTCATGTTCGGATCCGCAATTGCGAGATCGCGCATCTTGGAAATCAATCCGCGGTGGTCATTACTTCGGATGCCGTAAGCCTCGCGGAGGCGCTGAAGCAAAACGGACTCAGCTCCCGACTCATAGTCGCGGAAGGCCCGTCGTATCGCTTCCAAACCTATCCAGAAACCACTCCCGTAATCACAGGCGACCCACTCGTGACCGCCGGCTTGATACATCGCACCGTCGGCGGGACGGACGATGACACTCGACCCAGTACCGGCGATGATAATCCCGTCGGCACCGCTGCCGAGGAGGAGTGAAACGGCATCATTTGCCGCCCCAATCGCGACCATGCGATGGTGCAACGTCGGCCCCACCTCAAGAATCGCGGTGTTGAACTCGTCGCGAGTCCATGGGGTATAACCTGCTGCGCTTACCCAAATGTACGTCGGCAGGTCGCCGTCGGTGAGCTCATCAATCTGCATCGAAAGCGGGGCGAGCACACGCCCAAGGACTTTCGGAATCAATGCGTGTTCGAGTGCGCCAGAAAGACTATCCCCCGACTCATAAGTCGATCGACGAATTTGACCGCGGTCGTCCTCGACCACAATTTCGACATTCGTCCGGGTACCCCCGGAGTCCACGCCGACATAGACGCCTGCGGTCACCGCACCTCCAACCATTTGCCGTCGGGGACAAACTGGCCGTCGTGGCATAGCTTGTCGACCGCTTGCTCAACCTCATGCTTTCGATGCCCCATCGCGCAAAAATGAGACACCAGTTGACTTCTGTTCGCGCGGCCGTCGGCTCCCTGCGTATGACGCGCACGCAGGTGAAGATCGCGCAGTAACGACGGGTGCGGATCAGGGTTTACAGGCTCGCGTTCGCGCTCCGCTACGCCGCCAACGGTATAGATGGAGGCGCGCAAAGACTCCAGCTCGCGCTCCAATTCGGCAGCGTGTTCTCGTGACGACCTTGAACTGCGTCGTTCAAAGTAGTAGCCCGATAAAAGACCCAAGACAAGCCCAACCACCGTATTGATCAAATCGCCCAGCACCGCCACACCCCCCAGACTCCATTTGCTAGTTCTTGTCCACTGGCCGACACGACTCTAGCCGACTTCGCAGGCCTCAGACCTGCCGATGGTGGCAGGCATAGCTGAGGTCCTTTACTCATTCGGAGTGATCGGTCGGCTGCGGAGAGGGCATCAGCACCACTAATCCACGCCAGCCCTTGCCGGGCGGGTGGTCGGATATTAGCTCGTACCACGCCCGCCAGCGACACTCGATGCGGAGACGCCCTGCACTTCAACGCAATTCAAACCCGCCGTGGCCGGCGCCATCGAGGCTGAATTGCAGAGATCGGCCCTGCTCGGTCTTCAGTTCGACATTCGTGGCAATCGGATTCATCGGGACGGGTAGGCCGGTTTTTGTGCTCACCGCTCTGATGTCGCCGGAACCGCTGGTCTCGTACGGTTCGGGCCAACCCTCGTGATTGACGATCACATGCCCGGTGAATGTGTCACCGCCAGGCAGGTTGTACGCACCCACGAACGCCCACCCGCGATACACGTTAACTCGGTTACATCCGTCGACCCCCGAGTGCTTCAGCTGCCCCAGGTGCACCTGCCAGAGTTCGGGCTGCTCCAGTCCGTTTTCCGCCGAGATCTCCCAGCTGTTGCAATTCAAGAACCGCTTGGCGAAGGGATAGGGAGTTTCCCGCAGTTTGCCAATTGCTGTCTGTTCTGACTTGTGCCACTGTGACATCGCGTTCGGAATCAGAACAAGAAGTGCGGCCGCGATCGCGGCCCCGCCGATTGACCCATCCCGGCGAGTCCGGAGGCTGCATTCGTTGAATCACCCTGCCTTTGGTGGGGTGTGTTTGTGATCGTAGTGGAGCTTCTCGACGGCTTCGGGGGTGAAGTCGTCGAGGTACTCATGCGGACGCTCGGTGTTGAACCACACCACCCACTCGGCGGTGGCCAGTTCGACCTGGTTGGCGTCGCGCCAGGGGCCTTGCCGGCGGATGACTTCGTTCTTGAACGACCCGACGGTGGTCTCGGCCAGTGCGTTGTCCAGGGCGTCGCCGACCGAGCCGACCGAGGGATCGACACCCTCGTCGATGAGCCGTTGGGTGAAGGCCACCGAGGTGTATTGCCTGGATTCAATCGGTCCTTGCAACACCGGGTTGTTGGATTGAGCGTAGCTGCTCGTCGAACACTTCGGCAGGTGTTCTCCAGTCGAGGCTCTTGCGGGGGCGGTTGT
>Ga0209023_10002214_pt1 | contig 24708 bp, 17 predicted proteins | sample LakOneMetagenome_FD_187468 | JGI IMG/M metagenome (GOLD analysis project Ga0209023, IMG submission 187468) | Freshwater and sediment microbial communities from Lake Erie, Canada (SPAdes) (version 2) | ecosystem: Environmental > Aquatic > Freshwater > Lentic | place: Lake Erie, Canada... | reverse complement strand
TCCACCCCCGGCTGCGTGTCGCGTGAGGGTGTGCTGCAGCGCCCCGGCGGGACTCAGGTACGTGTTGGATGGGGCGCAGGTTCGAGCGCACCATGTGCCGCGAATCGCTGCGGACCACACGTGGTTCAAAGTGGGCCGGCCGGGTATCGAACCCGGGACCGAGCGATTATGAGTCCGATCCGAGCCCTCCGGCGAGTGCTCGAAGGTCCGTGGAACCCACTCCTGGCGGGGATCTCGTCCAACTGATGGCGGGCCGTGTCATCCAACATCACCACGTTTGTTGGATGGAATGTTGGATGCGCTCGCTGGTCGTGTAGGCCAACGCGATGCGGCAAACCGATGAGCAGGGCGCTCAGGTGGTTGCGAAGGTGAGGCGGTTGCGGCCCGCCGACTTGGCGACGTACATGGCGGCATCTGCGTGGCGCACCAGGTCATCGATGTCAGTGACGTCGGTGGACGGGAACGCAACGGCGCCGAGACTCACCGTGACGCGGATCTCCTGGTGCTGATCGCTGGTCACGCTGGCTTCGATCTCGCGGCGGATGCGGTCACCCAGCTGGTCGAGATCGTCGGTGCCGGCGCCGGGCAGTACGGCGAGGAACTCTTCGCCGCCGTAGCGCAGCAGGGTGTCGCCCTCTCGCAGGACGCTGCGTGCGGCATCGGCGACGGTGCGCAGCACCTTGTCACCGGCCTGGTGACCGTAGGTGTCGTTCACCGCCTTGAAGTGATCGATGTCGAACAGGATCACACCGAGCGGTTCCTTGGAACGCACGGCCCTGCTGAACTCCTCGCCGAGCCGTTCGAGGCCGAACCGACGGTTGACCAGTCCGGTGAGGGTGTCGATCGCGGCGACCCGCTGGAGCCGCTCATGGCTGAGCGCATTGTTCAGCGCCACGGCCAGGTTGGGCAACAGCTGCTGCACGAGACGCTCGTCGTTGTCGTCCACCACGCTGGTCGACGCCACCATGAGCACACCGATGGGCACCAGCCGGAGATGCAGCGGGAACGCGATCACGGTCCGGGAGCGGAACTCGACGATGCCCCCGTCGATCGGCAGGTCGTCGGGCAGATCGAGCCGGATCGTGTCCAGCGACCGGTAGGCGCGCTGGATCGGGTCCGACGACGCAAGCGTGGTCGGATTCGACAGTCCGTTCGACGCGACGGTGGTCATTTCGCCGTCGTGCACGATGCACAACGCCGCAGCGGCGAAGTCACCGGCATCCTGCAGGCACCGCAGTGCCGCTCCGGCGGGCGGGGTCAGCTCGATGTGCGACGACAGCGTGTTGGCGAAGTCCCGGGAGACCTCGGTGACCTGGTGGCTTGCCGACAACGCCTCGACGAGCCGATTGAACGACGCTGCTGCAGCCCCGAGCTCGTCATCGGAATCGACCGGGATCGAACAGGACTCCGGGGTGCAGGCCGTGGGGTCATCGGAGTAGATCGTCGCTCGTAGGTTCTCCTCCACCTTCGACATGCGCGACCGCATGAACCGAAGACGCGACCCGACCACCGCCCGGGAGAGCGCCTGGTTGCTCGCTCCGACCGCTAGCCCGGCCCCGACGGTTGCCAGGAAGAAGACAGGGGTCAGCACGTAGCGGGAGGGCACGCCGAATGCCATCACGAAGAACGGGAACGCCACTCCCATGACCAGCCCGAGTCCCATCATCCAGATCCCGAGATCCGTGAACACCCGACGCGTCAGCCGCGGTAACGGATCCCGATGCTCATCCAGCTGTTGCGTTGACGCTTTCGACATGGAACACCCGTCGGCCGACAGCGGCTCGAACTGAGCTGTGCGGCCAGCGATCCGGGCCGACGGAGACGGGAAAGTCCTGAGCGCCTCTGGCGGTCCTTCTCAATTCTCCCGACCCACGGCCGACGTGGACCCTGGGCAGTCAGCCCGAACAGCATTCATCTCGATCGACAGGACACCGGAAATGGCATCGCAGCGGAATCGGACAGCACGAATCGGAGCGGTCGTGCGGCCCCTCGTCGCAGTGCTCATCGTGGCGACGAACCTGGTGCTCGTGCCGGGCAGTGCCAATGCTGCCCCAGGGGATGCCCGGCCGATGCTGGCAGAGAAGACGACCCCGCAGACCACCGCCGGCCCCGGGGACACGGTCCAGTACGTGGTGAACTTCTCCTGCTCCAACAACGAGGCGACCGCTGATGGATGCGATGGGTCGGTCTTCGTCGACCCGCTCCCCAGGTTCACGGACGTCCACGGCAACCTCGTCCCGGTCGAGTACGTCAGCGCCAGCGGGCCCGCCTCGGTGTGGCCCGGCGGGTTCACCCTGAACACCGCCGACCCGCTCAACCCGTACGTGACCGGCACCGCCGGCGTGTGGCCCCCCGGCAACTCGGGTTCGATCTTCGTGACCGTGCGTGTCCCGAGGGGCACTGTGCCGGTCGCTCCCCAGGACATCGAGAACACCGCGATCATCACCGACCCGGACATCCCCGGCTACTCGGACGCGTCGACCACTGCGACGACCACCATTTCTGCCACTGCGCCCGACTGGACGATCTCGAAGATCGGGCCGACCTCGACTCGCATGAACCGCAACGTGACGTGGGTGGTCTCGGTGTGCGGGCCAGCGACCTCCGCGCTGTTTCCCAGCTACTCCGTGACCGACACGCTCCCCCCGGGTCTGCAGTTCGTCTCGGCGTCCAACAGCGGCAGCTACACCGACGACCAGGTGGAACCAGCCCCGGCCGACAGCACGTCTGACGGCGCCGGTGTCGTCACCTGGACCTTCGACGCGGCCAACCGGCCGCCGCTCGGCAGTGACGGCTGCTTCCGCATGAACGTGACCGGCCGGTTCCCCTCCGGGTACGTCGACCCGGCGAGCGCCGACCCGGCCAACGACGACAACATCGGCGACGCCCGCAAGACCGACCTGGCCACCGGCGTCGGCGGGCCGACCTCCGGCGACCCGACTGCAGGCCTGGGCGCCGCGACATGGACCACGACGCTGATCGGAGCGGTGTTCGGCATCGGTGACGGCGGGACCACCAAGCGGTTCACGGACACCTCCGGCGCCGACAACTTCTACACCGTGGTCGGCGACACCGGCCGGTTCAACCTCTCGGGGTCCATCGACAGCGACCTCCCGGCGGACCGCCTGGTGATCAGTGACGGTTCGTGGTCGTTCAACAACGGCGCCACGACGACGAACGGCACGGGCATGCCCGAGAGCTTCGCTCCCACCCAGGTGCGCCCCGGCACGTGGAACGCCCCGATCACCGCCACGATCGAGGGCTCCGACGACGGATTCGCCACCCCGGTCGTGATCGCCTCCGACGTCGAGTCGGGCGACCCGACGATCACGCTGGCCACACCGTTCAGGTCCATCCGATGGGTCTGGGGCGACGGTCCCGACAGCGTGCCGAACGACTTCGCCGCCACCGGGCTGCAGATCATCGGGTCACTCGGCACGCCCCCACCCACGACCGACGACTTCGGCCTCTACACGAACACCTCCACGATGACGGTGACGCGCGGCGAGGCGAGCTTCACCGACACCGACAGCGATCAGTACATCCTCGAGACACCCCAGCCGCACGCACGGATCGACAAGTCGGTCACCAACCCCTCTCGCCGGCCCGGTCAGACCACGACGTACACGCTGCGCGTCAGCAACAGCGCTGATGCGACCGGCGTGCTGACCGACCCCTACGTCGAGGACTGCGTGCCGGACTTCTTCACCCTGCAGGGCAGCCCGACGCTCGGCGCCGGCTGGACCGCCGGCACACCCTTGCCGTCGTGCGGCGCGGGACAGACACCGCTGCGCTTCGACTACACCGGCACACTCGATCCGGGTGACAGCACCAGCGAGGTCACCTACGTCGTCCAGGTCGACACCGAGGTGCCGGGCCCCATCACCCCGCCCGGTGCCTACACGAACACCGCAACCGTCCGCCCGCCCGGAGGGGGCTCCTTTGGCCATTGCGCCAACACGAGCCCGTCCTGCGCGGACACTGCCACGGTGACCGTCGACCCGGTCGTCGAGCTCAACTCACAGAAGTGCGTGCGCGGCGACCTCGACGACGGCGTGTTCCGCCCCAGCCCGAGCTGCCAGACCGACCCCTCCGGAACCGTGCTCGTCGCCGAGACACTCCCGGGCGGTCTCATGGAGTGGGAGGTGCGGCTGCGGAACTCCGGCAACACCGACGCGACGAACGTCGAGTTCGTCGACCTCCTGCCCAGGGTCGGTGACACCGCAGTGATCACCGAGACGGGCGGCGTACTCAATCCGCGCCGATCCGAGTACACCCCCTATCTGGTGACACCCATCACGGCTCCTCCCGGCTGGACCGTCAGCTACTCGACCAGTGCCAACCCGTGCCGGCCCGAGGTCGGCGGCGTGAACAACCCCGGCTCGAACTGTGAGGTGCCGAACTGGGTGACGAACCCCTCGTTCCTCGACCTCCCCACCTACCGGTCGGTGAAGTTCTCCTTCATCGGCACCCTGGCACTGGGCACGACCGCGTCCTTCGCCTGGAGCACCCGGGCACCCGTGTTCGACCCCACCTACGACCAGGGCGGCACGTCGAGCATCGGCCCCTACGAGTTCCTCGACGGCTGCACAGCGCAGACCCCGCGGACCGACCCCAGCCATTGCCCCCGTGCGGTCAACAGCTTCGCCTACGGCGCTGACGCCACGAACCTTCCGGTGGGCGTGCCCCAGCCGACCCGGCTGTTCGCCGAACCACCCCAGGTCGAGGTCAGGGTCACCGCGCCTCCGACACCCAACGGCATCGGCAACCGCGTCTGGTTCGACCGCAACTACGACGGCATCCAAGGTGCTGACCGCTCTGCCACGGGTGAGCCGGGCGTTCCCGGTGTGTACGTCGAGCTGTACCAGTACGACTCGGTGATCCCCGGTGGGGCGTACAACCTCGTCGGCTACACCTTCACCGACGCAGAGGGCCACTACCTGTTCTCCGGTGGCGAGGACGGGCTCGCGGACGGCACCTACAAGCTCCGTGTCGTGCCGCTGAGCGACTACTACGTGTCGCCCGCCGACCAGACCGGGTCGCCGACCGACCAGGGTGCCCCCGGCGCGGGCCCCAACCCCGGCACGAACACCGACGACGACTCCGACGTGCCGCGGTTCCCGACCGGTACCGGGCCGTTCGGCGAGTACCACGACACCGTCGACGTCGTGCTCGGCGACAACAACAACTCGCTGCCCGGCCTTTCCGTCGGGGAGTTCGACCCGACCTGGGACGTCGGCATCTGGAACGCTCGGCCTGCGGTCGAGGTCGTCAAGGTCACCAAGGACAGCGCCTGGCCCGACGTGCAGTCGGGTGACGGTGTGTCGATCCTGCGCGGCAGGCCCGTGACGTGGACCTACACCGTCACCAACACCGGCGATACCCGCCTCGAGGACGTGACACTCACCGACGACGGCGGCCCCGACCCCTCCTTCGGTGTCAGCAACTGCGCCATCACCACCCAGGGGACCAACGCGGATGGCCTCACCAGTTCGGCCAACGCACCGATCGCGCTGAACCGCGGCGCCACGATGCGCTGCACCGCGACCGGCACTGCCGGATCGGCGGACTACACGAACAACGCCGCGGTGGTCGGAACCCCGGTCCTCGACGACGACTCACCCATCCTCAAGGGCGATCCGCCCGCGACGGTGACCGATACCGACCCGTCCAGCTACCTCAGCGGCAAGTACGACCTGGCACTCGCCAAGACCGCCGGGACGCTCGACCTGAGCACCGGCAACGTGCCCTACACGATCACCGTCCGCAACGAGGGCACCGTGGCATCTGGAGCGTTCCAGGTCACCGACGTGCTCCCGGCCGGCATGTCGCTGGTCGGGAACGCGTCACCGGTCCAGACCAGCAGCGCCGGGGGCACGATCGTGTGGAACCGCCCGAGCCTGAACCCAGGCTCGAACGCGTCGATCACCTTCACCGCGCACGTGGACGACTACCTCGCCCGCCCGTACCGCAACCACGCCGAGATCAGCGACGACAGTGCCGACCTCGTCCAGACCGGTGGCGTCCCGACCCCCACCAGCGACTGGGACTCGGTCCCCGACGCCGACATCACCAACGACAACATCGGCAACGGCGTCGCGACCGGCAACGGGTACGGGCCCGTCGGATCGCCGAATTCGTCGGTCGACAACGCCAACATCACCCAGGCGGGCAGCCGCCTGAAGCCCGACAGCGGCGACGATCCGCTCGACGGTCAGGACGACGCCGACATCGCCGACATCTCACCGGTGATCACCTACGACCTGGCCCTCGCCAAGGTCCCGTCGAACGACCCCGTCGGTCTCGGCGCGGCACCGTCGTTCACCGTGCGCGTGTACAACCAGGGCAACGTGCCCTCAGGCCCCGTCACCGTCATCGACCGTCTCCCCACCGGCCTCACGTTCCGCGCTGCAGGCAGCACCGGTGGCTGCAGCGCCGGCACGGGCAACACCGTCAGCTGCGCGATCACCAACATCGCGCCGGGAGCCTCGACGGTCCTGACCCTCGCCACGACCATCGACGGCACACCCGACGACTTCTCGACGGCACCCTGGCGGAACTGGGCCGAGATCGCGTCGGACTCCGCACAGACCCTGTACGGCGTCGACGACACCGACTCCCAGCCCGAGCTCACCGAGAACGACGGCACCGGAGCGGACGGCACGCTGCCCGGCGACGCCTACACGGGAATCACGACTGCAGGCTCCACCTACGCCACACCCACCGGCCCGGACGAGGACGACAACGACGACGGCACCGTGACCACGACGGTCCGCTACGACCTGGCACTCGCGAAGACCGTCGAGAGCATCGACCCCGGAACCGGTCTGATGGACATGACCGTCACCGTCACCAACCAGGGCACCGTCGCCTCCGGCGGCTACTCGGTCCGCGACACCATGCCGCCCGGCGTGGACCTGGTCGACGACTCGGCCACGCCGACACCGACCACCACGACGGGTTCCCCCGCCACCGGCGTCGTGCTCGACTGGACCGACCTCCCCTCCCTCGACCCGGGCGACTCCACGACACTGACCTACACGGTCCGCATCACCGACTACCGCGAACGCCCCTTCCGCAACGTCGCGGAGATCACCGACGACGACGCCTTCGAGCTCTACCGGCTCGCCGATGCCGACTCGGTCCCCGACGACGCCATCGACAACGACGGCGACTACGGACCCATCGGCTCGAGCCCGATCGACAACACCTCGATCGGCGACGCCGGCGTCATCGGAGGCGACCCCTCCGACGACGCCGACATCGCCGACGCGATCGTGCCAGTGACCTACGACCTGGCCCTCGCCAAGACCGCCGACGCGACATTCGTGACCCAGTTCGACGAGATCACCTACACGATCACGGTGCAGAACCAGGGCAACGTGCCCTCAGGCGAGTTCACCGTCACCGACACCGTCCCCTCGGGCCTCGACTTCGCCCGCTCGGACGACGGCGGCAACCACACCCCTGGGGCGCCAGCGACGGTCACCTTCGATAGCGACGACCTCGCCCCCGGTGAGACCGCCACCTTCACCTGGGTCGCCGAGGTCACCGACGTGACCCTCCGCCCCTTCCGCAACGTCGCCGAGATCAGCAGCGACTCGGCTCAGACGCTGTACGGCGTCGACGACATCGACTCCACCCCGGACACCATCATCGACGATGACGGTGACTACGGACCGAAGGGCAGCATCAGCCCGATCGACAACACCTCGATCGGCGACGCTGGGGTCATCGGTGGCGACCCCTCCGACGACGCCGACATCGCGGACGTCGACCTGGAGGACCTGGTCTACGACCTCGCGCTGTCGAAGGTGGTCGACGCGCCGAGCGTTGCGTACGACGACGAGGTCACCTACGAGGTGACCGTGCAGAACCAGGGCAACCTCGCCTCTCGCGAGTTCGTCGTGACCGACTGGATCCCCGCCGGCATGACCGTCGCCGATCTCGGCGGAGCCACCGACAACGGCGACGGCACCGTCGAATGGACCATCGACGACCTCGCGCCGGGCGACAGCGTGACCCTGACGCTGCGGACACGTATCTCCGACATGACACAGCGGCCCTTCCGCAACGTCGCCGAGATCACCTCCGACGGCGCCGACACCTACGACGTCACCGTCGGCAACCTGGTCGATGTCGAGGACCAGGACTCGACCCCGGACACCGACCGCTCGAACGACGGCAACTACGGGCCCGTGGGCGGCCTCGACGCGATCGACAACGTGGGTGGGGACGCCATCGGTGACGCGGGACTCGCCGACGACCCCTCCGACGACGCCGACATCGCCGATGTCGACGTCCCCGTGCTCTACGACCTCGCACTGGTGAAGACCGGCCCGGCGTCGATGACACCGCTCGGAACAACGACCTTCACGATCCGGGTGCTCAACCAGGGCAACGTCCCGTCAGGACCCTTCAGCGTGCGCGACGCGGTGCCCGCAGGAATGGTCGCAACCGCGGCAAGCGACGGGGGCAGCCTGTCCACCCCGGACACGGCGGTGCTATGGAACGGGCTCCCCTCGCTGGACCCCGGCGCGACGGCCGAGCTGACGGTCACGATGCGCATCACCGACCTGACGCTCCGTCCGTTCCTGAACACCGCCGAGATCAGCGCCGACAGCGCCTCGCTCTACGACGTGCCCGAACGCGCCGATGAGGCTGGCCGACCGGCCACGCCCGACGAACTCGTCCCCGACGACGACTCCGCCCCCGACGAGGACCCCGCCAACGACGTCACCGAGGACCAGACTGCCCTGCCCGTCGAACGACGCAACGACCCCGCCGTCGACGAGGACGACCACGACATCGCGCCGATCACCACCTCGATCAACTACGACCTCGCGCTCGTGAAGACCATCCCCTCGGGCCAGGACTACGCCCGCGGCAGCGTCATCACCTACCAGATCAAGGTCCGCAACCAGGGCAACGTGCCCTCCGGCAGCTACTCGGTGAACGACGTCATCCCGGCCGGGATGTCCTTTGTCGGCGCCGACCGAGGCGGACGGAACCAGGGCGTCAGCGTCGTCTGGACCGATCTGCCGAGCCTCGCGCCGCTCACCACGACGGTGCTGACCTTGCAGCTACGGCTCGACGACGTCACCCTGCCGTCCTACGTCAACACCGCCGAGATCAGCGCCGACAGCGCCGACGACTACTCCACTCCGGCCGACCCGGTCACCGACGACGACTCGCGGCCCGACGACGACACCACGAACGACGACGTGATCGACACCGACGACGTCGACATCGACGTGCTCTTCGGTGACGAGGACGACCACGACATCGCAGCGCTCGACATGTCACTCGTGCTCGCCGCCAACTCGGCAAACAGCGCCGATCCCCCGACGACCCCCGCAGCCAGCCCTGCACCGCTGGCCATGACCGGGTCTGGATCCACCTCGCTGCTCCAGCTCGCCACGATTCTCATCCTGGCCGGAGCGGCGATAGGGCTCCTCGCCCGTCGACGGCGGAGTCACTGATCCGCATCGTAAGACGGTGGAAACTCGGTCGTGGTTCCTGCATGAACCTGGCGGATCGAGCGAGCTTGGTCGCATACGTCGCAACACCGTTGGCTCAAGGCGGGTGACGCCCGGCCGACAGGAACGTCATGCATGTGTTGCTGGTCGAGGATCAGAAGATGTTCGCCGAGAGCCTGGCCCGGCTCGTCGCCGGTCGACCCGACGTCGCGTCGGTCTCGGTCGCAGCGTCTCTCAAGGAGTTGCAGCGCACCGGCGTTGCACCCCCAAGTCGATGTGGCAGTGGTCGATTGGCACCTCGGTGACGCTTCCGGTGCTGCATCGATCGATGAGATCCGCCGTATCGCACCGGACGCGAAGGTGGTCGTGCTCACCGGTTCGGACCACGCGAGGGTGCTCGACGCGGCCCTCGCCGCCGGTTGTGACGGTTTCGTGTCCAAGAGCGCTCCGGTCGGAGCGCTCGATGCTGCGATCGACTCCGCGCTGAGCGGGGGCTGCAGCATCACGGCCCGTTCGATGAGACCGCCGATGGGCGCGGCGGCGAGCGATCCGGGGTTGTCGGGCCGCGAGCTCGAAGTCGTGGCGAGTCTCGTCGAGGGCATGTCGAACGCCGAGATCGGCGAGGCGTTGTTCATCAGCGCCAACACCGTGCGGAACCACGTGCAACGGATCAGCGCGAAGCTCGGCGCGTCCTCACGGCTCGACATCGCGATGTCCGCCCTCCGACGCGGCTTGGTCGAACTCCCTCGATGAGCATCATGAGGATCAAACTGGCGCCTCGTGGTGTCGGCAAAGCCACTCGCACGGAAGACTCGAGAAACCGCTGCACCAACCTGTGACCGGTCAGGTTGACGGGCCTAATCCGCAGGACGCTCGGGCAGGAACCGCCTCGCCATCCCAGACGCAGCGAGGCACTGACGTGGCTGCTCACCATCGAGCGCCCCGCTGGTCCGCAGCGCGCCATCCACGCTCGTAAGCAACGGCTTCGGCGAGTTCGCCGACATAGCGGCCGACCGTGAGTTCGACGTCGAGGGCCGCGGCGCGGATTGCGCTCCAATGATCGTCGTCGACATCGACGCGCAGGAACCGCTGTCGAGGCTTGAATTCAACTTCGCCCGGCGAACGGCGACGACGCGTGGAGGGCCTGCCCGACACCTCTCCCGCCTCAAGTTCCTCGACTTCGATTCGGATCAGGTCGCCGACCCACCACACCAACCACAGGCGCCGCTTCACCGCTTCCCGCTTCAGCGCCGCCCATGCCTTGTCGTCGACGTCGATGCGCACCGGTCGACCCCGACGAGACCCATCCTCGCTGACAGCACGCCGCTCCAACCGGCGCCGCTCCCGCTCAGCACGCCGCTCCAACGCCAGGACCTTCTGCTCCACCTGGAACCGCTCCCGCCGCAACCACGTCTGCTCCTCATACAACTCGTGGCGCCGCTCGAACAGCTCCTTGAACCGGGCCAACTTGGCCCGCTCCTCCTCCACCCGAGCCTCCACACCGACCAGGAGCCGTTCCTCGTCCGCGATCGCCTCACCGAGACGCTCAGGGCTCGACCAGCCCGACCCACCAGATCGCCGGACAGAAGCCGGCGGCGGCTCGTGATCATGGGATGGCCAGCTCACGACACACCCCCGATCGCAGGCTGCACACGCTTCCACCCGCTGCTTCCGCTTGTTCCGCCTGCGGAACTAGCCAGTCTGTGCTCATCCCTGACCACGCCGGGAACGACGACTCGACCGCACACGAACACCGAGCGGCACGCCCTCCGGGGACAACCGGGGCGAGGGCGGCGTGTCGAGCGTTGGCTGCAGGATCGCTCAGCGCTCAGCACGGCGACTCGGTTACACTCGGGGCCGCTGCTGCGCCTGACGTGCCGCCCAGGAGCTCCTCGAGCGCCGAGCGAGGCACCACCAACCGCCGACCCAGCCGCAGCGCCCTCAACTCGCCCCGCCGCACGCACTCGTACGCCGACGAGCGCGAGATGCCGAGCATCTGCGCTGCCTCCTCCACCGTCACCGTCCACCGATCCATCGCGACCTCCCAGGTCCGACACGCACCGGCGAACATCACCGGTACCCCTCCTATGCGCGCGGAACCGGCGACGGCGAGGAAGAAGCCCGGGAGAATCTGCCGATCGGCAGCAATGACAGGCTGACCACACCTGAACCCGAACCTGACCAACGTCGATGGTCAGCCCCAACCATCTCGACCGCACCCTCGACCAGAGTCTCGACCGCAACCGCCGTTCACCGGTCAACAGACCCCATTTCAGCGACGTTCACCGGTGACCACGCTCGACCAACAAGGGCGTTGAGGGTGAACGTCGCCTCGGGCAGGTCGGCGACGTGACCTTGGACAGGTCGAACTGCGAGTGCGACCGAGGGTTCACATGACCCTCGACTGACCAGACACCAGCTGGCCACAGGTCCGGCGCGTGGGGCGGGCGGGAATCGAACCCGCGCGCCTCCGATTATGAGTCGGGTGCTCTAACCACTGAGCTACCGCCCCGCGCCGACCAGCGATGCTACGGCAGCGGCCAGCGCACGATCGGCATCAGCGACGTTGCCGGTGTAGTACTTCGCCGCCACGGACGGATCGTGACCTGCGCGCATCGCGACCTGGGCGGCGGAGAACCCGAGATCCTGCCCGTAGGTCTCCATGAACTTTCGCAGCGAGTGCAGGTCCAGGTGCCCGAGCCCGCAGCGCTCGCGCAGTCGCACGAAGTACTGCGTCACGGAGTCGGGCTTCCACGGCTCTGACCCGTCCGGGCTGTCGGAGAACAGGTAGGCATCGGGGCGCAGTTCCGCGTCGACGTCGCTCGCCCGTGTGCGCATCATCTCGACGTGCGATTCGAGCATCGCGACCGTTCGGTCGTCGAGCGCGACGTGACGGACCCGACGGTTCTTCGTCGGGATCTCCTCGATCGGCCGGCCGGGGAGCGCAGCGATGCTCCACCCCACCCGCAGCACCTGGCCGTCCAGGTCGACGTCACGCCCCAGGCGCAGCCCACACAGCTCCGCTCGGCGCAGCCCGGTGACTGCGAGGAGCAGGATCACCGTCTCGTACTCCGGGCGGCGCGATCGGCGCGCTTCCTCCACGAGCTTCTGGACGTCACCCGGTGTGGGAACGACCGGTGCCGGGTTCGGGATGGCTGGCGGCTCGGCCCACTGCGCCGGGCTGGAGTCGCGCCACCCCCACCGGCACGCCTGGGTGAACATCGACGAGAGGCAGGCATGGATCTGGTAGACGCTGCGCGGCTTGAGCCCTCGCGCCTGGTGCTCTCGGTACAGGTCGGTCAGCGTCTTGGTCGTGACCTTCGTGACCCGCATCTTCGCCAACGTCGGCTCGATGTTGCGTCGGTACGTCCGGCGGTAGCAGTGGATCGTGTTCGGCGACCGGCCCTTTCGTTCGAGCTCAAGGATCCACTCCTCGAAGAGGTCGCCCACCGTTGCGTTGGTGCCGTCGTGCTGGCCGTGGCTCGCTTCGACCAGCAGCTCCGCCCGGGCGAGCTTCGCCTCACGCAGCGTGCCGTGGAACGTGCGACTCGTCTGGCGACGACGGCCGGTGACCGGATCGCGGCCCGACTCCACGACCAACTCCCACACCCCCGGTGACCGCTCACGCATCCCGGGCGCCTTCCTCAGCGCTGCCATGGAGGCAAACTACACCCATGAATGTTGGATTTGTGTGGGATTTCTTGGATCTGAAACTCGAAAACCCTGCAATTGCAGGCGTTGACGCGTATGTGTCAACAGATTATGAGTCGCCTGCTCTGACCACTGAGCTACCGGCCCGGGGGGAGCGTACCGGCCACCCAGGGGCGGGACGGAGTTCATGAATCTCGCCGATGTTCGCGACGCCGGACGACCGTGCAGCGGTCGACCGTACCGAGAGGGTGCTCCCGTAGCCTGAGCGGGTGCCGACCGATGTGCTGCGCGACCTCGACGACGACGTCGACGCGCACATGTCTCGCTGGCGGTTGCGCACGTTCGGCCCGGCGGGGGAGCAGCCGTTCCGTCGCCGTACGAGCGACTGGATCCGACTCGCGGTCGCCGTCGTGGTCGTCGCTGCACTCGCCGTCCGCTCCGGCACTGTCGGCCCGGTCGAACAGGCGGTGTTCGAGGCGTTCAACCAGTTGCCCGACTCGCTTCGCGACGTCGTCCGCCTGGCATATGGAATGGGCACCCTGTGGGGTCTCGGGCTGGTGCTGGTGGCAGCGCTGGTTGGTCGACGGTGGCGGCTCGCTCGGGATCTGACGCTCGCCGGTGTGATCGCGGCGCTGCTATCCCGCTTGATCGGCGCGGTCGCCGGTGGCGACACCGCCGCCGAGGCGTTGAAGGCCACCGTGCGCCTGGGTTCATCGAGCCCTTCGTTTCCGGCGACACGCCTGGCGGTGATCGTCGGGGTGGTCGCAGCCGCAGCGCCGTATGTGACGCGTCCGACTCGACGGCTCGGTCAGTTGTTCGCTTCGATCATGGCGCTGTCGGCGATGTACCTCGGCGTCGCGCTGCCCAACGCCGTGATCGCCGGGGCGGTGCTCGGATGGGGGTGCGGCGCCCTCGTGCACCTGGTGTTCGGTTCGCCGGGTGGCCGCCCGACGCTCGCCCAGATGCGCTCGACGTTGTCGGAGCTGGGCCTGTCGGTCTCCGGGCTGGACCTGGCCGCACATCAGCCCGCCGCTGCCACGCTGATGTGCGGCACCGACGCTGACGGCCGACCCTTGCAGATCCGGGTCCTCGGCCGGGACGAGGCCGACGCCCAGGTGCTCGGTCGGGCGTGGCGGTCGATCGTCTACCGATCGCCACCCGGTCGCTTGCACCTGAGCCGCATCGAAGCCGTCGAGCATCAGGCGTACACAGTGCTGCTGGCAACGCAGGCGGGTCTGATGGTGCCCGAGGTCGTGTGCACCGCAACCGCGGGTCCTGGCGCTGCGGTCTACGTGGAGCGACCGATCGACGGAACGGCGCTGGCGGACATGGCGGCCGACGACCTGACCGAGCCGCTCCTCGAATCGGTGTGGCGCCAGGTCTCGATCCTGCACGCCGCCGGGATCGCACACCTGGATCTGACGCTCGACCACATCGTGTGCGACCTCGGTCGGATCGGGTTCACCGCGTTCGATCATGCGATCGCTGGTGATCGTCACGACTACCGCCGCTACGACATCGCCACGCTTCTCGTTGCGACTGCCGAGGTCGTTGGAGCGGATCGTGCCGTGGCCGCCGCTGCATTCGGCCTCGGTCGAACCCGTCTCAACGAGGCACTTGCCGTCATCCAGTCGTCGGTGCTGCCCTCGTCGATCGGATCTCGTAGCCGACCTGATCGCAAGGCGTTGGCCGCTCGGATCGCGGCATTGCGCACCACGGCGGCTGCCGCGCTCGACGTCGAGGCCCCGCACCTCACCGAGTTGCACCGCGTCTCGGGCGCGACGCTCGCGATGGTCATCGGCACGTTCCTGGGTGTTGCGGCGCTCCTCAGCCAGGTCGGCAATCCGCAGGACCTGTGGGACACCATGTCCGAAGCGGACTGGTACTGGGTGAGCGTCGCGATCGTCGTGTCGCTGCTCACGAACTTCTCGACCGCGATCGCGTTGATGGGCAGCGTGCCGATCCGGATTCCGCTGCTGCGAACCGCAGAGCTGCAGCTGTCGCTGACGTTCGCGAACCTGGCGGTGCCGACCGTCGGTGGCCTGGCGTCGCAGGTCAGGTACCTGCAAAAGCAAGGAGTCGACCTCGCCGGCGCCGTGGCGGCTGGCGGCGTGGTGTCGGGCGTGGCGAACGTCGTGGTCACGAGCGCTGTCTGCTTGCTCGCCGTTCTGCTGTCACCGTCGCACATCTCGACTCAGCCGATCGAGCCGAGCCACCTGCTCGGCCTCTTGTTGATCGCCGCGGTGCTGATCGGCGTGATGTGCGGGATCCTCTTCGGAATCCCTGCCATCCGTTCCCGGGTGCTCAAGCCGATCCGCGACGCCTGGGCGATCATCAGCTCGGCGATGCGGTCGCCCCGACAGCTCAGTCAGCTGGTGCTGGGATGGGCGGCGAACGCGCTGATGTACGCCTTCGTCCTGTACTGCTGCGTTGCGGCGTTCGGACCGCCGGTGAACTTTTGGACGATCGTGTTGATCAACACCGGAGTGTCGACCTTGGCGTTCGCGGTGCCGGTACCGGGTGGTGCGACCGCAGTCAGCTCGGTCGGCGTGGCCGGCCTGCTCACCGCCGTCGGCGCCAGTCAGGACGTCGCGGTCGCGGCGTCACTGGCGTACCAGGTGACCGCGACCTTCATCCCCGCGGTGCCGGGGTGGGTGTGCTTCAAGAACCTGATGAACCTGGACTACCTCTGACCGCTGGACGCCGAATGGTGAGCGGTGCACCACGAACTGCGGGTCCTGGCGCTCAGCTTCCAGGCTGGCAGCCGATCACATGGTGGCCGGGATGGTGGTCCCCATCAGCGAGGATGTCCCACGATGAACGCTGACACGCTGCTGCTCGCCGTTGCGATCGCGCTGTCGCCGACGGGTGTCCTCGCCTGCGTCCTGCTGCTCACGACCGAGCGGGGCACCACCAAGGCGTGGGCCTTCGCGATCGGCTGGGTGGCCGCGATCGGCGCAGTCGGTGCGCTCACGCTGGTGGCGGACTCGCTGGTCGATTCCAGCAGCGATGCCGTTTCCACAGGATCGGCATTGGTCAGCATCGGGTTGGGTGCCGTGCTGCTCGTGGTGGCGGTACGTCGGCGTGCTCGAGCCGGTGACGGACCCGAGGAGCCGTCGTGGATGGGGCGTCTGGACCGGATGCCGGTGCCGGTCGCGTTGGGGTTCGGGTTGTTCATGCCGCCGTACGTGGTGGCAGCCGCAGCAGCGAACTCGATCGTGAAGTCGAGTGGATCAGGTGGAGCGACGACCACCGCGGTGTGCGTGGTCGTGGTGGTGGCGTCGCTGGGTGTGCTGGTGCCGTGCGTGGTGGCCGTCACCGCTCCGCAGTCGGACCGGTGGATCTCTGCGTGGAGGTCGTGGCTGCTGCGCAAGTGGACGACGGTGCTGTTCTGGCTCTTGATCGTCGTCGGCGTCTGGCTGGTCGGCAAGGGTGTCTACGAGCTGCTCTCGTAGCGATCTGTCGATCGTCAGAGCTCGCCGCCGTCGAGCCATGACGGTGCGCCGTCGAGGAGGAAGCGGCTGACCTCCAGACACCGCTCCAGGGTGTCGCACAGCATCTCCTCGCCCATGTACACCTGGCTGAGGCTGACGGGGACCCGAGCGACGACAGTCAGGGTGCGTTCGGACGGATCGGTGACCGACTGGAACGAGTCCACCGCCGACACCTCGAGTGGCAGGTCGGGTCCACCGATGCCGGCGAGCTCGGTTGCGAGCAGCAGGAGGTCGGGGCAGTGCGGCAGCGGTGGCAACGACCACGTGAAGGTCATGGGCATCTGGTGACGCTCTTCGGGCTCATCGCCTTCGGGGAGCTCCAGCACCTGGTCCTCGAACGCAAGGACGATCCGAGGGTCGACCTCGACCGCCAGGTGGAACTCGACCGGGCCACCGCACGCTTCTTCGGGGTGGAGGTCGACCTCCCACGCCTGACGCATGGAGTACGTCTCGACGAAGTGTCGCTCGTCGTGGATGTGGAAGCCGTGGTCGGCCGCGTGGTTCTTGAGGTCGGCTACGAAGCCGGCGACATCGATGACTGCCATCACCCACCAGATTGCCAGCCGATCCGCCTGGTGAGAAACCACGTTGCGAGGGGACCAGTACCCTCGCAGGCGATGAGCGCGCCCAGCCAGGACGATCCAGCGGTGCGTCGCCTTCGCGATCTGCTCGATCGCACCGTGGCGGCGATCGCCGACGCGCTTGCCGCCGATGCTGCTGCTGCGTTGGCGAGTTGGCGGGAGAAGGGCGAGCGCCCAGGTCAGTACCGCATCGATCTGGTCGCTGATGCCGCCGCGCTCGAGGTGTTGCGCGGCGCGGGTGTGGGCATCTTGAGCGAAGAGTCGGGTCTCGATGACCGTGGCAACGGCGTGTTCGTGGTCGTCGATCCGGTGGACGGGTCCACCAATGCCAGCCGCGGTCTTCCGTGGTACGCGACGAGCTTGTGCGCGGTCGACGAGCACGGGCCCGTGGTGGCGCTCGTGGTGAACCTGGCCACGGGCACCCGCTACACGGCGGTACGAGGTGGCGGGGCGTTCGTCGATCGCCTCCCGGTCAGGGTGTCCACGGTCGAGCGGCCGGCCGACGCTCTCGTCGTGGTGAACGGCTACCCCATTCGCCACCTGGGTTGGCGGCAGTACCGGGCGTTGGGGGCGACGGCGCTCGACCTGTGCTCGGTCGCAGACGGTTCGGTCGACGCGACGATCGACTGCGCGCACGACGCGCTGGGCCCGTGGGACTTCCTCGGCGGAGCGCTCTTGATCACCGAAGCGGGCGGGTTCGTCGCCGACGTCCACGGTCGATCGCTGCACGAGCTCGGACACGACGTGCGGCGCACACCGGTGTCGGCCGCGACCAGTCCGCTGTTCGACGAGTTGCTGGACGCCCGGCGTTCGCTCGATCCCACATGAGGACCGGCCGATCCAACCGACTGATTCGCTTCGCTTCGCCGTAGCCTGTCGGAGTGATCGATCAGGTCCAACGGCTGCTGCTCCGTGTCTTCCGCCTGCTGCCTCGGCGGGTCCGCCGCTGGTTGGTCCGCGCCGGGACCCCCAAGTTCACCGTCGGATCGATCTGCATCGTGCAGCGCCGCGACGGGGCGATCCTCCTGGTTCGGCACTCCTATGTGTCGCGGTGGGGCACGCCCGGGGGTCTCGCGAAGCGTCGTGAACCGGCCGATGTCGCCGCAGCTCGCGAGACGTTCGAAGAGGTGAACCTGCCGGTCGAGTTGATCGGGGAGCCGTCGGTGGTGGTCGAGGCGGTGCCGCGTCGGGTGGACGTGGTGTTCCTGGCCCGTCCGGCACTCGACGCCCCGCTCGACGACGTGCGGCCGAGCTCGCCCGAGATCGTCGCGACGGCGTGGTTCCTGCCCCACGAGCTGCCCGAGCTCCAACCCGAGACGGCAACCGCGCTCGTCGCCCTGTCGCGTTCTGGCCGGATCGACCTGTCCGGGTCAGGCCTCACGCCATCATCTGCCCACCCGACACGTTGACGGCTTCGCCGGTGATGTAACTGGCGTCGTCGGACATCAGGAACGCGATCACCGACGCAACCTCATCGGCTCGCTGCAGCCCGACCGATCGGGATCTCACGACCCATCCATGCGTCGAACCCGCCTGACTCCATCGCATCCATGATGTCGACGAAGAAGTTGTTCGGGTTGACGAGGTCGGTGTCCACCGTGCCGGGGCACACCGCGTTGACAAGGATTCCGTGCTCCGCCCATTCCTGCGCCATCACCTGCGTGATGCTGATGACGCCGGCCTTGGCGGCGGAATAGGCGCCGATCATCGGCCATCCGACCTTGCCCGCCTGCGATGACGTGTTGACGATGCGACCCCCGGTGCCGGCCGCGATCATGGTGCGGGCACACGCTCTGCTGACCAGCCAGGTGCCGACGAGGTTGACGTCGAGCACTCGCTGGAACTCCAACGGCGTCAGGTCGAGCAGGGGAGCGGCGCCCATGCCGGCACCCGATCCGCCGGCGACGTTCGCCAGCAGGTCGACGGGACCGAGCCGGTCGACCACCTCGGCGATTGCCGCATCGACCTGGGTTTCGTCGCTGACGTCGGCTCGCACCGCAATGGCCTCGGAGCCGACGTCGCGGAGCTGGGCGACGATCTCGTCGAGGTCATCCGCGTTGGCGACCGCGTACTCGGGGAAGTCGTCGTACGGCCGAGCGATGTCCAGGCACGCGACCTTCGCTCCTTCCGCCGCAAGGCGCAGGGCAGTCGCCCGCCCGATGGAGCGGGGACGAGCCGCCCCGGTGACGACAGCGACCTTGTCGGTGAATCCGGAGAGCATGTCGGCGATCGTACGGCTCGGTTCTCGCCGCTGCTCGGTACTCGCTGCGGTGTGCTCGTAACCGTTGTTCGAGGCTCGTGTTGCGACAGCGTCGCCGTGCAGTGGTTCGTCGCTGTCGACTGGTCAGCCCGCCGCTACGCTCGTCGCCTTCGGGCGTGTAGCTCAGTTGGTCAGAGCACCTGGTTTACATCCAGGGAGTCGGGGGTTCGAAGCCCTCCACGCCCACTCCGAAGCTGGGGTCTGAGGAGATGAGTAGCCGACCTGCGGTGGCAAGCAGCAGACCCTGTGCGTGACCCCGCGGCCGCCAGATTCATGGTTGCGCATTGTGTGCACCTGGTTCTTTCCCTGGGCGCCAGGTGATCACCTGGCGGCGGAAGATGGAGCCGGGTGACACCTCCGCCGAGCGGGTCGCTTGACTCGGGTGGTTCACTTGTCGGAGGCGGCATCTTGCTTGGTGCAGCACTGGTTGAGGGGGACGTCATGCCGACGATCGAATTGACCGACGACGATGCTGGAGAGGTCGAGGAGTTCGCCGGAGGTCTGTTCGCTGCGTGCCTCGCGACCATGGAACTCGCGAACGTCGAGCTCGGGATTCGGCTGGGCCTGTATGAGTCGCTTGCGGGCGCCGGTCCGGTGACGGCCGCTGGTCTGGCTGGCCGAACTGGGATCGCTGAGCGTTACGCGCAGGAATGGCTCGAGCAGCAGGCAGTGGCAGGGGTCGTGCGCGTCGACGACACCACGAAGGCGACGCCTGAGCGTCGATTTGCTCTGCCGAACGCGCATGCTCACGTGTTGCTCGACGACGACAGCGAGGCGTGCATGAAGCCGTGCGCCGCGGTGGTGCCATGGGTGGCGAAGGCGATCGAGATCATGGAGGGCGAGTTCCGGCACGGAACGGGAGAGGCGTTCGGACTGTTCGAGCTGCACGACCTTCAGGCAGCGTTCACGCGTCCGGTGTTCGTGAACCATCTGATTCAGAACTGGCTGCCGGCGCTGCCTGAGGTGCAAGCGAAGCTGGATTCGGGGAAGCGGGTGAGGATCGCGGAGGTCGGTTGCGGCGAGGGTCTCGCCGCGATCACGATCGCTCGGGCATTCGAGAACGCGGAGGTGGATGGTTTCGATCTTGACGAAGCGTCCGTCGAGGTGGCGACCCGGGATGCGGGTGCCGCTGGCGTCGGTGACCGGGCGCGGTTCGAGGTGCGTGACGCCGCTGATCCGATGATCGCCGGCGAGTACGACCTAGTGATGGCGATCGAGATGCTCCATGACGTTCCCGACCCGGTCGGCATCTTGCACACGATGCGCAAACTCGCCTCGGATATGGGAACGGTGCTGGTGGTCGACGAGCGGACCGAGGATGTCTTCACGGTTCCGACCAATGAAATGGAGCGGTTCTTCTACGCGTTCAGCACGCTGCATTGTCTGGCGGTCAGCATGCAGGGTGGCGGCGTGGGCACAGGCACCGTGATCCGTTCCGACTCGGTGCGCAGCTATGCGGCGGCGGCAGGATTCAACGGTGTCGAGATTCTCGATGTGGACCATCCTCAGTTCGTGTTGTACCTACTCAGCTGATGACTCGACGATGAGCACTTTCGTGATCGTTCACGGCGCTTGGGGTGGAGGCTGGGAGTGGAGCGATGTCGCGGGGCGACTGCGAGATCGCGGCCACATCGTCTGCACGCCGACGTTGACGGGACTTGGCGAACGATCACATCTGTGCCTCGACCAGCGGGTTGGTCTTTCGACGCACGTCGAGGACGTCGTGGCAACTGTCGAGTTCGAGCGACTTGAAGGCGTCGTGCTCTGCGGTGCCAGCTACGGCGGCATGCCCGTGACGGTCGCAGCGGACAGGCTCGGAGACCGAGTCCGCAGCATCATCTACGTCGACGCACTTGTGCCCCTCTCCGGTCAGTGCGCACTCGATCTTCTGCCCCCGACGTTCGCGACGGCCGTTCGCCATGGCATTGAGGCACACGGTGCAGGCTGGCGGGTGTCGATACCCGATGACCTCATCGACGCCCTCGTTCCTCCGGGCTCCATTGCCGCCGCCACCCGGCGGAACTACCTGGCTCGCCTCCGCGACCATCCAGCGGCGTCGCTTGCGGACCCAGCGACACTCGCTGGTGTGGTCGACCGGATGCTCCGGTCGTTCATCCGGTGCACGGCCCCTGGCGTCGAACGCCTCGGCGGAGATCCGATCGCTCCGATGGCGACGCGGGCACGGGAGCAGAGCTGGCCGTTTCGAGAGATCCCGACGCGACACGACCCGCACGTCTTCGAACCGAAACAGCTCGCCGAGCTGCTCGAGGAGCTCGGTGCCATCTCGTGATTGGCACGATGTGATCGGACGCGCGTTCTAAGCCCCACGTAGAAGTCGGCTGAAGCGGTCGGAGTCGGTCGCCCCATGCGCGTGGGGCCCCGCTGGGTTCGGTCAGGGGACGGCAAGGACGACCGGACACCGATCCTGTGGGCATTCGGACTCGTCGCAGAGTCGGCAGATGGAAGCCGCTCGCACGTCATCGGTGCTCAGGTGCGCCAGCAGGAGCGACGCGACGTCGCGGGTTGTGCTGCGGACGGAACGGGGGAGGGCCGAAACGAGGTCTTCCAACGCAGCATTGCGGGCGGATCGCTGCCGGTTCCACAACCGGCGACCGGCGGGGGTCGGGTGCAGTGCGACGGATCGGGCGTCGAGGCCGGGTCGTCGATCGACGAGGCCCTCGGTTTGCAGGCGGTCGACCAACCTGACGGTGCCGGGGTGGCTCATCCCCAGGACGTCGGCGAGGTCCCTGATGGCCGAGCCGCGGTGCTGGACGATCACGTTGAGTGCCGCACGCTGAGTGCTGGTGAGGGTGCTGACATCGGCTTCGGCCGCGTCGAGCTCGTCGACGATCGCCATGGCGAGTGCTCCCAGGATGTTGGCGTCCCGACTCATGCGCGCAGCATACATGCACGACGCATATGCAGCCTGGTGTGGTTGAGTTGCGTGTGAGTGTCGGGCGGTGACTGGACAGTGCCCGGATGGCCTGCGACGGCCGATCGGCGTGGCGCTACCGTCACGTCATGGGTCGAAGCGGAGCCAGCAAAGCAGCTGCTGCCGCGTGCCCGTGCGGTTCAGGCTCCGCATACTCACGTTGCTGTCGGCCGATCCATCTCGGTGTCGACGCTTCGACGGCCGAGGCGCTGATGCGGTCTCGCTACAGCGCCTTCGCCAAGGGCTTGGCCGATTACCTCCTGCACTCCTGGCATCCGGAAACCCGGCCGGAGACGTTGGACCTGGACCCCGCTCAGCGGTGGATCGGGCTCCGGGTGCTCACGTCGAGCGACGGCGGTGTCGACGACGACGTCGGAACCGTGGCCTTCGAGGCAGACCACGCATCAGGGCGACGGGTGGAAACCATGCGTGAGCGGAGCACGTTCGAGCGTTACGACGGCCGCTGGGTCTACGTGTCGGGGACTGTGTGAGTTGCCGCGAGTCGTCCTCAAGACTTGGAGCGCGCTGGCTCTACTTCTGGCTTGCTCTGACGTGTTCTTGCTCGCTCTGGTCCGTCGATACGCTCTCAACCGGCGGGGGGATCCGGATGGGTGGACCCGTCAGCGATCGGGGCTGATCAGGCGAGCGCTCCGTCGAGCCAGTCGAACAGCCGCTGCTCGACCAGCGAACGCGCCATCGGCTCGCAATGGCGGTCCGCTCCCTCTGCCGCAGTGAACGGGACGAGCTCGTTGGTGCAGGTGAGCATGTCCGAGAGCTGCTTGGACTGGCCGGGCCAGAACTGTTCGCCCTCGGGTGCGGTGATCAAGAGCGGCGTGGTGATCTTCGTCGCCAGGTCGGCATCGATCCGATAGGTGAGCACCGCGGTGAACAGGTCGTAGGGGTCGTCGATGCCGTAGGGCTTGCCCCGCCAGGCAAGGACCTGCTGCTCCTGTTCGTCCTTGGCGCTCGAGCCGAACTGCATCCACTGGTCGAACGTTGCTCGGTCGCCGGTGCGCAGCATGTCGGCCATCTCCTTTGGGAGGTGGCCGACCCAGGACGAGGACACGTCGGTGACGGCGGGGTCCACGATCGCTGCACGGTAGCGATGCTCGAACGCGAGCGCTCTCGGGACCCAGTAGCCGGCCTGGCTGATGCCGTAGATGGCAAGTCGCTCCGCGTCGACGTCGTCCCGGGTCAGCAGGTAGTCGGTGACGGGCGTGATGACCGCCTCCCAGTCGGCTCGGAACGGGATCTGGTGCTCGAACAACATCGACTGCTGCCCCGGTCCGTCGAAGGTGAACGCGTGGTAGCCGCGGGCCACCGCCGCTGCAGCGAGGCCGACGACCTCCGTGACGGCTCCATCGCTGCCGTTGTTGATCACGAGGGTCGGCCGCTTCGTTGGTGCGCCGGCATCGGACCGGTCAGCGGAGAAGAACCAGCCGGGCATCGTCGAGCCCTCATACGGGATGTCGACCTTGGTGACTCGCGGGTCGCACAGGTTCGCCCATGCATCCAAGCAGCGCCGATGTGCTGCGAATGCGGCATCGAGCGGCGGGGCGGCATCGTGCACCCCGTCGACCTCGTCGAGCACCGCCGCGTAGTAGGTCGCGGCGCGCAGGTAGGCCTCGCGGGCGCTGACTGGGTGCTCTGCAGCGGCGTCGTCGGCGATCTTGGCGACCCGGTCGCCGAGGGCTCGCCAGGCCGTCACCCACGATTCGTCATCGCCGTCGGTGATCGCTGCGACGGTGGCGAGGATCTCGCCGGCGTCGCCGCAACCGCTGCGGATCTGTCCGAGCATGTCCTGGATCTTGTAGTTGAAGCCGTCGTCGTTGAAGAACTGCTGCGCCATGGCCACATGGTCGCGCTGGTTGGTGGGGGAGTCGGCCGATGGTCTGGGAGCAGTGGTTGGTTCGGGTCGTCTGATTGGTCGAGTGCTACGCCGCCTCGGGTCTGGTCGCCCGAAGCGCTCGACAGCGCCGTCGGTGCGCGAGCCGTCTTCCTGCGCGCCCGGCTGGTGGTGGTGGTGGGAATCGCCACTCGACCGGCATCTCGGCGAATTCGTGGCGCCCTCTTGACGGGCGAACGTGTGTTCGTTATGGTGTGGGTATGAGTTCGGCTGGGGAGCCTCAGGACAACCGAAGTGACTGTGACCGGCGTGAGCCTGGTGATGGCGGTGGGCATGTCGACGCCGATGGGCTGGTTGGTTCTGGTGGTGCGTCGCCGGTAGATGCTTCTGGCGCTGACGGTTCTGTCTCTGGTGCTGGTGTGCCCGAAGTGGGGTCCTTGGGGGCGGTGGTGTTGGAGTTCCCGT
>Ga0209023_10002213_pt1 | contig 24709 bp, 17 predicted proteins | sample LakOneMetagenome_FD_187468 | JGI IMG/M metagenome (GOLD analysis project Ga0209023, IMG submission 187468) | Freshwater and sediment microbial communities from Lake Erie, Canada (SPAdes) (version 2) | ecosystem: Environmental > Aquatic > Freshwater > Lentic | place: Lake Erie, Canada... | reverse complement strand
ATGCCCTGCGGACCGCGCAGGATCTCGACCCGCTCCACATCGGCCAGGGTGGCGAGGCTGGCCGGGTCGGCCAGCACCACGCCGTCGACCACGGTGGAGATGCTCTGCTCGATCCCGGCCGAGAAGCTGCTTGTGCCGACGCCGCGGACGGTAAGACCCGAGGCGCTGCTGCTCAGACTCTGCTTGAAGCGCACACTGGGGTCGATCAGCGACAGCTGCTGGGGTTGGGTGATGTTCATGGCCGCCAGCGTCTCGCCGCGTACGGCGGTGATGGCGAGGGGAACGTCTTGCACGTTCTCGGCCCGCTTCTGAGCGGTGACCATGATTTCATCGACGGTGATGGTCGGATTGACGACGGGCGTAGCAGCGTCCTCGGCCAAGGCGCTGTTGGCGGCCAGAATCGCGGCGACGCCGAGGGACGCCCCCATGAACAGTTCGGTCTTGCGGGCTCGCGACGGGCGCGATTGGATAGGCATGGCGCGTTCCTCCTTGAGCCGCTGGGCGGCTTCTTTTTGTGTCTGCTAGGGCGCAGGCCTTCGTCACCCGCCGTGAGGGCGGTCGTCGATAGCCAGAGGCGAGCCGGATCGGCTCACCGCTTCTATGGGATCAGCATCCGGGCCCGGAACGCTTAAGTAACGATACCGTCACTTAATGCCCGTGGCAATGCCTTTCGAACAGTTGTTCGTCAGGCCGCTCGCTAGGCAGTGGGGCGGTGCGGCCAGGCCGTCGCGTGGGATGCGCTAGGCCTTCTTGGCAGGGCGAGGTTCGCCATATTGCTTGGCCAGGGCCTTGGCGCCGGCGATGACCGCCAGGGTGATCGCGTCGATCATGGCGTCGTCGTCGCCGTCTCGCGCGTCCAGGGCCCCCGCCGTCCCCGCCACCATGAACCAGGCATATTGCTTGGCCTGGCGCGGAGGAAGACCAAACGCTTTTTGCAGCCCGAGCGCCCAGCCCTCGGCGTCCGCCTTTCGGTTGCTCCGGGCCCGCTCCGCCAGGGGCCCATGATCCCTGACCAGGCGCATGAAGAGTTCGCCCCGCTCGTCGGCGCGGCGGCACCAGTATTTCAAGGCCCCGCGCACCCAATCCTCGAAGCTCGACTGCGGCCCGACCTCACTAGCCAGGCGCTCAACATAGATCTGGGTCTCTCGATCGAACAGCGCCGTCAGCAGATCGTCGCGGTCCGTGAAATAGCGATAGCCCAACGCTTTCGTGACGCCTGTCAGATGCGCCACGCCGTCCATCGTGACCGCGGCGACGCCCTGCTCGATCACGATCTGCGCGGCTGCGTCGAGAAAACGCTCGCGTCGTTCGGCGCCCTTCAGTCGTGTCTGGGTCATTGTCGCCTCAAAACTCCGGCCGCCTCCTATTGGCGCGGCGGAGCTAGAGATGGCAAGAGCCCGCGCCCCGCGTGGTCCAGCGCCCCGCTGGACACAACCCGTCGAGCTGATCGCCATCGACCGGCGCTCTCGGAAAAAAGGGCGATTCTCCATTGCTCCATTTGCAGACATTAGCGCCCACCCGGTAAGCGGACTCCTAGACGCCCCTTAACTCGGCCAGCTATGGAGCCGATGCAAATGGGCCAAAGATCGCGACCACTCGATCACCTTCATCGCGGTTGTCGGTAATCACCATGCGATAGCTGACCCCTCCTGGCGCGACCCGCACCACCACATGGCCCGAGCGGCTGCTCATCCGGTCAGTCAGCCGCTTGTTGGCTAGTGCGTTGGCCGGCGAAAGACCCGTGGCGAACACCTCGCGCGGGCCGGGGTAGAGTCTCTGGCTGAACATCCGCTCGAGCGTGGTGATACTGGGATGGGCCGCGTGCCAGCCGAGGATCACCCATGCGCGTGGACGTAGCGCGCGGACCGCGTCAGGTCCCGTGGCGTCGAACAGGCCGTGGTGCGGGGCTACCGCGACCTCGACCTGACCCACCGCCCGCGCGGCGGGAGTCTCCACATCGCGCCAGGGCAGCGCGCCATCGAAGGTGTTGCTGGTCAGGTCGCCCGCCGCGAAATAGTCGAAGGCGCCATAGCGCAGATGGATGGCGGTCGAGCAGGCGTTCTCGTCGGGACGATCGTCCGGAGCCAGGCTCTCAAGCGGCGGGAACAACTGGCGCGTCCCCTCTTCCTTGGACCAGACTTCGCCATTGGCCGCCAGGTTGCGGACGGAGAACATGGGGTAGTCGGCGGGGCGGCGGCGGAGCGCGAACTGGTCAACCGCAGCCACTCGAAACCGCTCGACCCTGCCGCCGCCCGCCACACGCGCCCGGATGAACGCCTCGTAGTTCTGCGCGAACGGCGCGGTCCAGGGGCGCGGATAGGCATAGTCGGGATAGCCACGATCGACGATGAGGCCGATCGGCAGAAGGGCCGCCACGTCGCTGACGCCGGTCAGCCGATAGCCGCCGCCCGGCGCCATTGGCGAGTCTTCGGTGACGTCGCCCAGATGGTCGGGGTGAAGGTGGCTGACGAGCAAGGCGTCGAGGCCAGGATTGCTCGCTGCTTTTAGGTGCCGAAGGGCGTAGCGGCCGATCCATTCTCCCGCCCGACGTTCGGGCCCCGGCCGGGTGTCGAGCGCGGCCGGAGGCGGCGTGGCTGAGGCGCCGGCGTCGATCATCTGGCTGGTCCCGTCAGGGCCGATGATCAGGGTGGAGTCGCCTCGGCCGGTGGCGATGTGATGGACGTCGAGACCGCCTGGCCGCCAGGGCCGCAGCGGCTGGCCGACGACGTCGATGCCGTCGTCAGCCGCACGTGCGGCGCCAGCCAAAAGGCTGAGGGCGGCGGCGCCCCGTAGAACGCCGCGCCGGTCCAGGCCGCCCGCCACGACTAGAACCGCGCCGACAGCAGCAGACCCCAGGTCCTGGGCTCGCCCAGATATTCGGCCAGCACACCCTGGGTCGAGGGGGTCAGCAGGTAGTCGACATCGCCGAGGTTCTTGGCCCAGGCCGTGATCCGCCACGCACCGTCGCGCGTCTCGTAGCCCAGCGACAGGTTGGTCAGGGCGTAGGACTCGACATGCAGGTTCGGGTCCTTGGTCGCACCGGTGTAGTAGCCGTCGGTATAGGCCCAGCTGACCGAGCCGATCAGGTAGCCGGCCCCGTTCAGCGGCGCGCGCAGGTCGGCGGCCAGGGCGCCCTTGTTGCGAGGCGACGAGCCCAGCGGATGGCCGGTGTTGACCGCCCCGCCCGGGATCACGAAGTCGTCGTAGACGGTGTCCAGATAGCCATAATTGGCCATCAGGTTCAGCCAGGGCGTCGGCCGATAGCTGACTTCAAGTTCCGCGCCCTCCACCGTCGCCTGGCCGGCATTGGTGATGGTCAGGATGCGGGTCAGGTTGTTGAAGAACAGCTCCTGCTTGTCCTTGTAGTCCATGTGGAAGATCGAGCCGTTGATCCGCAGGCGGTCGTTGAGCCACTGCGACTTCACGCCCAGCTCGTAGTTGGTGACGGTCTCCGGATCGAAGGGCCTGGTCAGGGCGACCAGCGTCGCGGCGTCGGTGTTGAACCCGCCGGCCGTATAGCCCCGCGTCACGCTGCCATAGATGGACAGGTCCTCGCGCGGCTTCCAGGTCAGGACTGCGCGCGGCGTGATCTCGCCCCAATCTGCCTTCAGGTCGCGGGCCGTGAAGCTGTTGACCGAGCGGATGAAGTCGGTGCGGACCAGCGAGGCGGTCTTTTCGTCGTGGGTGTAGCGTGCGCCCAGGGTCAGGTCGAAGGCGGCCGGCAGATGGATCACACCGTCGAGGAAGGCGGCGTAGCTCTTGGTCGTCACGGCCTGGTCGGTCAGAACGTTGGCGCTGACGACGCCGGTGACGGCCGCCAGGCTGCGCGTGGTCAGTTGGCGCTTGGCGTCCTCGTCGGCCAGATAGACACCGGCCACGAAGTCGCCGCGTGACCATTTGGGGCTGGCGTAGCGGATCTCTTGCGACAGCAGGCCGACATCGTCGACGTCGCGATTGACCTGCTGGCTGTTGGTCCCGGTCAGGAAGACATAGCTGGCGCCGACGCCGGAATAGTCCTCGCCCGACTGCGACTTGCGATAGCCAGTGATCGCGGTCACCTGACCGGCTGGCGCATTCCAATAGATGCGGGCCGAGGCGCCGAACTGGTTACGAGCGAAGCCCTGAGCGTAGCCGAGCTCGGAGGTGCGTCGATCGCCGTCCGATCCCGCGCCCTTCGAGGACAGCGTTCGGCCGCCATTGTGGTCGTCGCTGTAGTCGGCGCCCAGCAGCACCTCAACGGTGTCGCTGGCCTGGAAACGCGCCTGGCCGCGAACGCCCTGGCTGTCGAGATCGTCCTGCTCGCGGCGGGTCAGGCGATCCTTGCCATAGCCGTCGTGGGATTTGAGCGAGCCGGCCAGGCGAAAGGCCAGTCGATCTCCGACCGGCAGATCCACCAGGCCGTCGATCTGCCGCAGGTGGTAGTCGCCGCCGCCTATACGGACCGAGGCGGTCTGGTCGTGGAAGGCCGGCTTGCCGGTGTCGAGTACGATGGCGCCACCAGTGACATTGCGGCCGAACAACGTGCCTTGCGGTCCCTTCAGCACCTGCACGGAGTTGAGGCCATATAGCTCGAAGGTCGCGGCGCTGTTGCGCGGAATGAACAGGTCGTCGACCACCACGGCGACCGGCTTGTTGGCGCCGATCTGGGTAAAGGTATTGGTCGCCCCGCGAATGGCGATGGTCGGGCTGCTCTGGCTGAAGGATGAAACCAGCAGGCCGGGCGTCAACCGCGAGATGTCGCGCAGGCTCTCCAGGCGATAGGTCTCGACCGTCCGGCCGGAGAAGGCTGTCAGCGAGATCGGCACCTTCTGGGCCGACTCTTCGCGCTTCTGGGCGGTGACGACGATGGTGTCGAGCGCGGCGGGTTCCGGCTCGGGGTCTCCGGACGAGGTCGTCGGGGTCGACGCGCGGCGCAGGACGATGACCCCGCCGGTGTCGGAGACGATCTCCAGACCCGTGCCGGCGATCAGCTGGCGCAGCGCCGCGCGAGCGTCCAGCGCCCCCTTCAGCGCCTGGGTGCGGACACCTTGCAGACCGTCCGCCGGAGCCACCACCTGCAGGCCAGCCTGGCGCGCGAAGGCCGAGATGGCCGAGGCCGCGCCTTGAGCGGGCACGTCGAAGGTTCGCTGTTGCGCCGCCGCCGGCCAGGCGAAGATCAGCGACAGCGCCGCCGCGCCGCAGGTCAGTTTCAGTTTGCGTGTCATCGACATGGTCGCCCCCGACTTAACGCCCGGCCTTGCACCGGGTCTCATCGGCTTGGATGCCGGGGCGCGCGGCTTCCGCCATGCCGTCGCCAAAAAAATTCAGGAGTTGGCGGCGCGCTCCAGCCGCACGCCATCGGCTTGGGGCCTGACGACCAGACCCAGGCTGAGCGCGGCGGCGCGCGCGAAGCCATCGGGGTCGCTGGCCGAGAACAGGCCAGTCATCTTCAGGCGGGCCACGGCGGGATCGTCGACCAGGATGCGACGATCCGAATAGCGCGCGAACTCGGCGGCGGCCTCGCCCAGGGTCAGGCCGTCCAGATCGATCTGGCCTTGCCGCCAGGCGGTGGCGCTGTCGACCGCCGAGGCGGCGACGGGAATGGCCTTCAACGGTCCGGCCCTATCAACCTTGGTCGCTGTCTGGGCCACGAGGCGGAGGGACGCACCGCCCTCTCCTCGCCAGACATCGACCACGCCCTCGCGCACCAGGACGTCGACCTGGCCGTCCCCGTGGCTACGGACGGTGAAACTGGTGCCAACCGCGCGCACCCGCACCGTGCCGGCGACCACGACGAAGGGCCGGGCCGCGTCCTTGGCGACATCGAACAGGGCCTCGCCGCGCACAAGTTCGACCCGGCGGATCTGGCCGTTGAACGACGACCTGATGACCGTATCGGTATTGAGGGTGACCGCCGAGCCGTCATCCAGCGGCGCTCGGCGGATGTCCCCCTTTCGGGTGACGACGCGGCCCTTGAAGCTGAGTGTCTCGTATCCCGCGACGCCGACAACCGCGGCCGCAGCCAGGGCTCCGCCTGAGGCCAGGAGCCTGCGCCGCCCAGCCGCCACCGCCACCGGATGGAGCGCCGGCGCGAAATCCTCGCCCAAGGCCTGGGCGCGATCAGCATGGGCGCTGACCGCCAAGGCCCGGGCATAGGCGCCGGCCCGGCGCGGGTCCTCGGCGGCCCAGGCTTCCAGAGCTTTCTGGTCTTCCGCCGACAAGGGGCCGCGATCAGCGCGCGCCGCCCAGGCCGCCGCGGCGGCGTCAATGGCGGTGCTGCTGTCTCGGGTCGTTGCCAAGTCTGGTCTGATCTCTGTCTTCACGATCTCTAGATGCCTTGAAGCGGCCGTTTCCGCCACGCCCCATCGCATCCATCAGCACGCTGATGCCCTTGCCAACGTGCTTTTCGACGGTGTTCTCCGAGACGCCCATGCGCCGGGCGACCTCGCGCTGAGAGAGGCCATGCACCTTGCGCAAGGTGAAGGCCTCGCGGCACTTGGTGGGCAGCCCCGCGATCAGGGCTGCCAGTCGACCCAATTCCTGGCGATCGGCGGCGACGGTCTCGGGGGACGGCTCCGCGCTCGGCGGTTCCAGGCCTTCGGCTTCCGCCAGCGCTTCGAAAGCCACGATGCGGCTGCGTCGCAGCGCCTGCAGGATCACCGATTTGGCCACTTCGAACATGTAGGTGCGCGGCGTCTGAACGTGGTCCACGCGCTCCAGGCTCGCCAGGATCGCGTAGGTCTCCTGGACGATGTCATCGACTTCCAGACCGGCCAGTGGCCGACGGCTTAGCCACGCGCGCAAGGCCGGCTCATGCGGCAGCACGTACCGCGCCAGCCAAACCGCTCGCTCCTGGGTCGCCAATTTCATGGCCAAGTCAGTTAGCAGAGCGACGTGACAGTCACGTGCGAAGTCAGCATTTTCTTACTTTGTTTCGCCGGCTGTCTGAGAGCAGGCGCCAACAACCTGGATTGGTCAGGAAACGGAGGCGACTTGCCACAAAGCGCGACACGCCAGCGTCCAGGATCTCCAACACTTGCCCTCTGCAGTCCAGGAAACGCCGCGCTGCGCCAACCCCTCGGAGCGTCCGCTACGCTGATGTGCGCTGCCCGACCGGCGATATCGAAGTCGCGCCAGTTGCTGCCGTTGACGTGCGCCCGACAACCGGACTTTTTTCAACCCGCGCCCCATGACGCACCCGTTCGCACCGCGCCGTGAAGCGGGCGTCAAATGGGCCTAAGCCCTGGAACGGGTAGGACTTGACGCTCGGGTCGCCATTGCAGCGCGCCTACGCTCGCGGGCTCGTGAGCCGCTGCATCTCTGTGGGAGAGCGGCCGTAGGCTTGCTTGAAGGCGGCGCTAAAGTGGCTGTGGCTGGAAAAGCCGAGATCCAAAGCCAGGGGCGTGAGATGTTCGTACTGGTCCAGGAGATCCAGCGCCCGAGCCAGCCGCAAGCGCAGTTGGTACCGGTAGAGCGGCACGCCTTCCACCTGCTGAAAGACCTGGGTCAGATAGACAGGGGACACCCCCGTTTCAGCCGCGATCTCGCCCAAGGTCCACCGACGGGAGAGATCGGCGGCGATGATCATCTTGGCTCGGTCGGCCAGCTTGCGGCGGCCCCAGCTGGCCATGGCGGCGTGCGAGGTGCGCTCGCCCAAGACGCGCCTGACCAGGGTGAGGCCAAGGGTTTCGGCTTCGAGCGTTTCGATCGCGCCGCGCCTCAGGCCATGCCGAAGCAGGGCGACAAGCGCCTGGGCGCGCGGATCGATCCGGCGCTGCTGACGGTCGAAGCGAAGGCCGGCGCCGGCGCGAAGCTGATCCTTGGGCGTCAACTCGGCCAGCATCTCCTGGCTCAATGACAGCGAAAGGCAGGCGTCGCCGCCGGCGACAGGGTGGCTGACCTTGAAACCCTCCCCATCATTGAGGAACACCACCTGGTTCGGCTCCGCCATCGCGTCGCGGTCCTGGCCCAGGTGGTGCATGAAGAGCCCGCGATACGGAAAGACGAGGTGCGTCCCCGTCGTGCATTCCTCCGGGCCCTTGTGTCGACAAGCGCCGTCGCAGACCACGTCGTGTAGCGAGAGGGTCGGCGTATCCAGAAGCTGATCGACGATATATCCGCTCATCGCGGTGAACCGTTCTCCCCGGCGACACGCCACAAAGCCCGCGCCTCCTGAGCGATGATATCCGGATACTCCTCGGGAAAAAACAACTTCGCCTCGGCGATACGGCGCACGCCTTCGACGCGAGGCAGGACGCGCGCCAGATAGTCCGGACTGTCCTTGGCGAAGATATCGTCGCTCATGCCCCAGATGATCCGGGTTGGAATCTGAAGCTGGCGCAGGGCCGGTTCGATCCCCGCCAAGGGATTGGGACGAAGGCCGAGGGCGTAGCGGTTGGCCAGGTCCTTGCGCTCCAGCGAAGACAGGATCGGGCCCAGATACTGTTGGAGCGCGGCGTCCGTGGGATGCGCTGGGTTGGCGTAGCACAGGCCGCCCAACCCATCGGCCGCGCGGGCCTTGGTCCCGTCCTTCAGCCATGGCTCGAGCCAGGCGTCGGGCCAGATTCCCATTTCGGCCAGCTCAAAGACGGGCTTCAGAGCCGCGGGCGGACTGTCGGGCTCGACATCGCAGTTGGTCAGCAGCAGCGAGCGAACACGTGTGGGATGCCGCACGGCCAGCAACTGGGCGATGGCGCCGCCGCTGTCGTTGGCGACCACGTCGACCGCCTCGATCGACAATGCGTCGAGGAAGTCGATCAGCATCGCCAGTTGATCGTTCGGCGTCACCGCTTGGCCGCGCGCGACCTCGGTGGCACCCAAGCCCATCCAATCGGGGGCGATGCATCGACGAACGCTGGAAAGGCGATCCATCGCGCCGCGCCATTGGAAGCTGCTGAGGGGAAAACCATGCAGAAACAGAGCCACTGGCCCGGCCCCACGGTCGACATAGGCGGTTCGGCCAAAACGGGTGGCCTGGAAGCGACGCTCCCGATCCCAGCGGCGGGAGGCTTCGGCGTCGAGCTCGGCGTCCGTCACCGCGTGAGCGGGCGTGCCGAGCAGAGCCGCGCTCGCGAGGCTCGATGCAGCCATCAGCCAGGCGCGACGGGAGAAATGAACGGCCATGGTTCAGGCCTCCGGACCGGCGATGGCGGCCTGCGCCTCGCCGAGCAGGCTGGCGCATTCGGCGCAGCAGACTTCGACGGTGCGTCCGCCGAGCGTGACGATGATGGGATCATCCTCCAGCTCGCAGTCGCAGGCGGCGCAGGTTCTAGGGTCCATGGTTGTTCTCCAGGTCGATGTGGACCCACGGAGAAGCACGCCAGGTCGGTCGGTCGCTGTCATGATCTTTAGCGATCCGACTCGTTGCTGAAGCTCAGGCTCGAGAACGTGGTCTCAAAATCGACCTCGGCGGTCGGCGGAAGCGGCCGGGTCCACACCACGTTGAGCCTCCAGCGGGTCTGACGGGGCAGGACGAACAGCGCACGACCGGCCGTGTCGGTGCGGATCGCGGCGAGCGGCTCGGAGTCATGCGCGAGGTCGGTGAGCTTGACCAAGGCGCCCGCGAGCGGCCGGCCTTGCCAGTAAACTCGCACCGGAAGGCGCGTCGGATCTGACCAGGGATCGGCTTCCGGTACGATCTCCAGCGGTGCCCCCAAGGGCGTGAGCGGCGGACCCCCGCCGCCCTCGCCGACGCGCACGAGGGTCTTGGCCACGCGGCCATAGCGTTCCGAGCCGTCGCGGTCGCTCACCCCTTCACGGCGGCGCGCCTCCAGCGCGGGCGTCACCCCTTCGGCGTCGAGATAGTCATTGAAGCGAGCGGCGGGTAGCCGGCTTTCCGCTCGATGGTCCGTCCACAGCATCAGGACATAAAGACCGGCCGTTTGCAGGCGCAGCTGGCCATCCTCGTCCCGGTCCCCCGGATGAAGGCTTTCCATGAGATCCAGCCGGCCATTCTGGCTGGCCGCGATGAAGCCGAGAATCCTGTCCTTCCGGATCGGAGAGCGGCGCTGATCAGGGCCATGACCGACCTGCAAGGTCAGCGGCGTCGCGACGCCTGCGGTCAAGAGGTGGCTTTGCGGCTGCAGCCAGAAGTCGTGCGCCTGCGCGAGGCCCGGCAGCAGACAGAAGGCGAGCGCCAGATGACGAAGGCGCATCAGGGCCGCCCCCCTGGCGAGGGCGGCGAAAGGAAGGGAAAATCCGCGTCCGACGAAGTTTTCTCATCCCGGCTCAAGCCGTCGCTGATCGCCGTATAGTCTCCCGCGACAAGGAGCGAGCGGTACAGGTTCACCGCATTGTAGCTGGGTGCGCGGCCGCCACAGTCGCTGGCCGTGGACCATCCGGCGAGCGCCGCCGTCTCGACCGACATCAGGGTCGTGCAACTGTGGGCGGCGCTGTTCAGCCAGAGGCGATCGTCGGCCAGCATCCGCGCCAGGGCGCGATAGCGGTGCGGCTCACCGCGCGGACCGGCCAGAAGCTGGTTGCCGCAGAGGCCGTCAAAGCCGTCATAGAGAGCCAGGCCCTTCTCGATCTCGGCGACGAAACGCTCGCCGTCGGCGGGCGTCGCGGCGTTGTAGGCCTCTTTCAGCTGGTTGCTCTCGTCGCCGCCGGCGATCGTGCCCAGCAATGCGTTGCCCGTCAGCACCCTGCCCGCCCGATCGATCTGGCGTTCGCTGGAGGTGGTCGTGGCCCAAAGCGCCAGGATCGGCCCTCCGCGCGTGACAGCGCGCAGGTCGATTTGCGCGACGATGCTGGCCGGCGTCCATCCGGCGAGCAGGTTCTGCGGAGGCCCCCCGGCGGTATGGGACCACTGATCGCGTATGGTCTCCACGGTCGCCGGGGCAAAGGCGGGACACCCCGCCGCGTCGGTGATCGCGCCGGCCTGCAGCGCCTTGGCCGCGATATCGTAAGCCGCGCGCGTGCCGCGGACATTGTTGAAGAACGGATCATCGCGCAGGCCCGCGAAGACGCGGAACCGTCCGGATCGACTGACAAGGCCATGAGGGGTGTCGCCATGGCCGCGCGCCAGATCGCGACCGAGGCGGCATTCCGTCTCGCCCTTCGGAAAACGGCAGGATAGCGCCACGACGGCGGTCGTCGCGCCGTAGCGCGGTCCACTTTCGATGTGGACGGCATAGGTCAGCCGATCGGAGAAATCGTGACCCACGATCGGCAGCGCCACGTTCAGTCTTCGCCCATCCGGCGAGATCCAGGCGTAGAGATCGCCGATATCGGCGCGCGGATCGGCGATGACGCGAGGCGTATCGAGATGATCCGAGGCCAAGGCGACTTGCGCTGCGCCAACGAGAGCCAGGACGCAGGCAAGAGTGAGAACCGAGCGCATGGACTTCCAGAGGATGTTGAGACCCTCCATAGAAGTCTCCACCCAGGCGACCGCCGCTGTCGAAATCTTTAGTCATCCACCGGCGGGTAGGCTGCCGCTCACTTCGCCTTGACCTTCCTTAAACCGCCCAAAGGAAGCGAAGAGTCAGACCCAAGCCTGGGTAGGAAGCGCTAAGCCCCCTCCGAAAGCGGACCTTTCCAAGTTCAGCGACACCGCTCCGGAAACACGACCTTGCCGCTCGAGGCGGTTGTCGCGGAGGTTAGCGGGGCGCCATCTGCTCAGGCAGCGGCGCTTCGGCCGGGACGCAGGTCGATTGCCCTGCCCTTGATGTGTGGCCGGCAAGGAGCCCCGGAACTGAGCCGTTGGAGACGGTTTGAGACTTTCCCCCATTGAGAACTGATCGGCTTGTCCTCCGGCGCGGATCGGGCTCATCTGTGCCTCGCGGGAGGGGAAATGCGAAAGACCAATGGATTGAGCCTCACCCATAGACTGGTGGAGACGCTCGGCCTCGCGATCATCACCGGACAATATGTCGGCACGGAATTTCCCAATGAGGCCGAGCTCTCTCAGCAGCTCGGCGCCAGCCGCACCGCCACCCGTGAAGCGATCAAGATGCTCACGTCCAAAGGATTGATCAGCGGACGACCACGCCATGGAACCGCGGTCTCGCCAGAGGCAGATTGGAATCTGCTCGACCCCGACGTCCTGCGCTGGCTGCTGGAACGCAAATTCTCAATGAAGTTGATGATCCAGTTCACCGAAATGCGACTGGGTATCGAGCCCGCCGCAGCGGCGCTCGCCGCGCGCAACGCCGATGAATCCGGGCTCGCGAGCATCCAGAAGGCGCTGGCGCGGATGTCCGACGCCGCCGCGGGGCAAGATGACGCCCTGTCGGCCGACGTCGCGTTCCATGTCGCGATCCTCAACGCGACGAAGAACGCCTTCTATCGCGACCTGCATGAATTGGTGAACACGGCGCTGCGGATCTCCATCCGGTTCACCAATAGCATTGAGGGGCATCTGGCCACCCTCCCCGCCCACCAACAGGTCGCCGACGCCATCGCTGCGCGGGATCCCGTCGCCGCCCAGGCCGCAATGGAGGCGATCATTCAAGACGTCCTGCGACTCATCCATAACACCGCGTCGATGCGAGGCTCTCTGGCCCCCTGAGCGGCGCCCGATAACGGGCGATCCTAAGTTATTCTTCCATAAAGATTATTCCGGGATCGGAGCGCTGAGCCCCTCAGTGAACGAACGTACGTTTGACCCAAATCTATTATTGTGATTTATCATTTTAATGCGCCGCAACGTCGGCGAGACAAGATCGCTCGCCCTAACTGAAGCGGTCCTTGCGCATTTGGGAGGGAACTATGATCCGTACGAGAGACGGTGCTCGCGGCCGCGCCTTTGGCCTCAAACTGATGATCGGCGCCAGCGTCGGCGCCCTAGGTCTGGCGGCGCTGGCAAGCCCGGCGGCCGCCCAATCGGCTTCCGCCGACACGGTGGATGAGATCGTCGTCACGGGTCTGCGCGCCAGCCTGACCCGCGCCATCGACGTGAAACGCAACGCGGCCGTCATCGTCGACTCGATCGCCTCCGAAGACCTGGGCAAGTTCCCCGACAGCAACGTCGCCGAGTCGCTCCAGCGGATCACCGGCGTCTCGATCGACCGCAGCGGCGGCGAAGGCCGTTTCGTCACGGTTCGGGGCTTTGGCCCGTCCTTCAACAACGTGCTGGTCAACGGTCGCACCCTGGCCACCGAAAACACCGGCCGCCAGTTCAGCTTCGACCTGCTGGCCGCCGAGCTGATCTCGGGCGCCGACGTCTACAAGAGCAACAACGCCACCCTGCAGGAAGGCGGCATCGGCTCGACCATCAACATCAAGACGGCCCGCCCGCTCGACACGCGCGGCTCGAAGGTCATTCTCAGCGCCAAGGGCAACTATGAGGACCTGTCGGGCAAGTCGGCTCCCGAGGTGTTCGGCCTGTTCTCCACGCGCCTGGCCGACGACCGGATCGGCGTGCTGGGCTCGATCTCGTACCAGCAGCGCAAGGCGCGGGTCGATACGGCCGCGACCAACGGCTACTACAAGACGACGGTGGGCTCAGGCGCCAGCGCGATCGCCAACGCCCTGTTCCCGGCCAACTACGACCAGATTTCCGACCTGCAGGAACGCGAACGCCTCGGCGTGACCGGCACTGTCCAGTTCAAGGCCACCGACTCGCTGACCCTGTCGGCCGACGCGCTCTATAACAAGTTCACGGTGGACTCGACGGCCAACAGCGTCGGTCACTTCTTCTCGCCGGCCGACGCCAGCGGCGTGACGCTGGACTCCAACCGCACGGTCACGGCGTTCTCGCAGAACACCAATTCCCACACCGACTATGTCAGCCGCACGTTCAACCGTCCGACCAAGCTGACGGCGCTGGGCTTTAACGCGGACTGGAATCCGACCGAAAAGATCAACGTCAAGTTCGACACCGCCTATTCGAAGGCGGCGTCCAACAACGGCGGCAACGAGATCTTCGCGGTTATCGGTTTCACCAACCCGATCACGTTCTCCAACACCGGAACCGGCCTGCCCAACCTGACGGCCGCCAACAGCTTCACCAATCCGTCCGTCGGTCGCGCTCACTTCGCCACGCGTGAAGGCGTCGATGTGAAGGAAACGGTCTATGAGACCCGCCTCGATGCGACGTTCAGCACCGACTACGAGGTCTTCACCAAGCTGCGCTTCGGCGGCATCTACACAGATCGCAGCAAGGACAACGCGCTGGTCCGCTCGGACAATGACGTCGGCTGCGCCTACTGCGGTTACGGCATCGCTGTACCGGCCGGCCTGCTCAAGACCTTCGATCCCGGTTCGTTCCTGAGCGGCGAAGGCGGCAACTTCCCGCGTCAGTGGCTGTCGTTTGACCCCGAGGCCTATTTCAAGTTCCTGGAATCGGCTGCGGCCGGCCTTGCCGAAGACGTCGCCGCGGGTCGCCCGCTCGGCGCCACAGGCGCCTTCGTGGCGTCCAAGAACGGCTATGCGCCCACCCGCCAGCCCTCGGCCTACTCGGTCAGCGAGAAGATTTCCGGCGGCTACGTACAGGGTGATTTCGAGGCCGACATCGGCGGTCTGCCCTGGAGCGCCACGCTGGGCCTGCGCTATGTGCACACCCAGCTGACGTCGAACGGCACTCAGCAGACCCTGCTGGACCTGCTGCCGATCGTCGGCGACAGCACCGCCTACACCGCCGTGTTCGCAGCGACCTCGGCGCCGGTCTCCAAGAGCACAACCTATGACGACTTCCTGCCGTCGCTGAACGTCAAGGTCGACATCACGCCGGACATCGTGGGCCGGTTCGCCGCGACCAAGACCCTGTCACGCGCCAACCTGACCGACGTGGCGCCGCGCATCACCTTCACCAGCCTTCGTCCGGGCAACCTGGCGGCCAGCGGCGGCAATCCCGAACTGCGTCCGTTCAAGTCGACCAATTTCGATGGATCGCTGGAGTGGTACTATCAGAAGGCCGGCTATCTGACGGCGGGCGTGTTCTACAAGCGCATTGACGACTTCATCGTCAGCTCGCTGGGCACGGAAACCTTCACCGTCGCCAATTCGGCGGGCAACTTCCCCGGCGGCGTCGCCAACTTCAACGTGCTGCGCCCGCGCAACGCCCAGAGCGCTGACGTCTACGGCCTGGAAGTCGGCTTCCAGCACACCTTCGACTACCTGCCCGCGCCGTTTGACGGTCTGGGCGTCACGGCCAACGCCACCTTCGTGGACAGCAAGGCCAACCTGACGGCCGCGTCCTCGACTTTCGCTCTGGAAGGACTCGGCGACAGCCAGAACCTGGTGGGCTTCTACGCCAAGGGGCCGATCGAGGTTCGCGTCGCCTACAACCATCGCGACGGATTCGTCAGCACGGCGGCCAATGGCACGGGCGGCGATCCCATCTTCACCAAGAGCCAGGGCCAGATCGACGCCCAGGCCCGCTACGCCGTCTCGTCGAATTTCTCGATCTTTGTCGAGGGTACCAACCTCAACGACGCCAAGACCGAGACCGTCGGCAAGTACGACAACCAGTTCCTGAGCCTGGTTGACACGGGACCGCGCTACGCGGTCGGCGTCCGCGCCCAGTTCTGATCATAAGGCGGGGCGCTCTGCGCACGCCCCGCCTTATGCGACGCGCTTGCGATGGCGCGTTTCGTCCCCGACTTCAGGGCTGGCTTCGGCCAGCCCTTTTTTCGTTCTCGGCTAAAGGCTGATTGGCCGCCTTAGGCCCGCCGCTGCAGGTGCAGAATAAACGCCGTCTGCGGGTGCAGACGCGGAAGCTGCAGCCCAACCGTCATCAGGCTCAGACCGTCCAGTTCGACGCCCTGGCGCAGCGGCTCGATCATGGTCGAGCGGGTCGGCAAAACATCGGGCCAGACCAGCTTGACCTCATAGCTCGCCTCGCGATCGAGACCAGCAAGCCGCAAACGGCCGGCGAAATAGGCGTCCTGTTCGCGGATCAGCGTATAGGCAAAGACCGCCTCAGACCCATCGCTCGCGACGATGCCGAAAGCGTTCTCATTGGCGGGCCGATCCAGCCGATAGAGTTCGCCGCCATGGATCAGGCTGCGAAGCTGCTTGTGAAGAGCCACGCCCCGCGCCAACTCGGCGCGCTCATCTTCGGTCAGCGCCAGCAGATTGGCCTCGATGCCGAAGTGTCCAAACAGGGCCGTCGAGACCCGGGTCGCCATCGAGACCCGGCGTCCGGTGATGTGGCAATCTGTGGGGCCGACATGCGCGCCCATCAGCTCGGCCGGAACGAACAGCGACAGCCCCTTCTGGATCGACAGGCGGTCCAGAGCGTCGTTGCTGTCGGAGGTCCAGATCCGGTCGGTTCGCTCCAGGATTCCGAAGTCAGCGCGACCGCCGCCTGAAGCGCAGCTTTCGATCTCGACGTCAGGGTGAGCGACGCGCAGGCGGTCGAGAACCGCATAGAGCCCCTCGACATGAGCATGGGCGCCGGCGGATCCATCACGACCACCCGGATGGCTGATATCGCGGTTCATGTCCCATTTCAGATAGGCGATGGGATGCTCGACAAGCAGCGCGTCGATCCGCTCGTAGAGATGGTCGCGCACCTCGGGCCGACCGAAATCCAGCACCAGCTGGTTACGGAACGACAACTGCGGCGCGGGCGGGCAACCCAGAACCCAGTCGGGGTGCGCGCGATAGAGGTTACTGTCGGGATTGACCATCTCGGGTTCGACCCACAGGCCAAACTCCATGCCGGCGCCGATCACCCGATCAATCAGCGGCTTGAGGCCTTGTGGATAGACGCCCTCGTCCACGGTCCAGTCGCCGAGGCCGGCAGCGTCGCCGCGACGGCCCTTGAACCAGCCATCGTCCAGCACGAAGCGCTCTGCCGCAATGGCGGCGGCGGCGTCGACCAGGGCCATAAGCTTGTCCGGATCGTGGTCGAAATAGACCGCTTCCCAGGTGTTGTAGTGAACAGGCCTGGGCTTGGCCCGCAGGCGCGCATGCTGCGGCCGCGCGCGCATCCAGTTGTGGTAGGCGCGTGAAAGCCCGCTCAGACCCACGTCAGAATAGGCCGCGTAAAGCTTGGGGCTTTCATAGGTCGCATTTGGCGCCAAGCGGATCTCGCCCGGCATGAACAGCTCGCCCATCTGGACGAAGGCCCGCGCATCAGAGAGCGTCTCGGCGACGATGCGGTGATTGCCGCTCCAGCCCAGATGGAAGCCATAGGCCTCGCCGATATTCTCACCGCACGGCGCGCATTCCGCGATCAAGCCGGGGAAGGCGTCATGCGAACTGCGGCCCCGCCGGTTCTCGCGCACCATGGCGCCCTGCCCCAGCTCGGTGCGGCGCATCTGGAACTCGCCGGACCATCGTCCGTCCAAATTGACCAGGTGCGTCGCGGCAGGCGGCAGCGGCACGGTCGGCGCCGCACAGACGTCCAGGGTCAGGAACGCAGAGCCCTCGTTCGCGATGCGGGTCGAGGCGACCAGCACATCCTGATCGGCTTGCAGTTCCAGCCGATGCACAAGGCGGATGGCGTTGTGGTCATCGCGCGACACGATCTCGACGACACTGGCCTCGATCCAATCGATCCGTTCGATGCGGGTGAAGGTCGACCAAGCCTGGCCGTCGCGATGGGCCTGCAAGCCGGGCGTTCCCGGAAAGCCCTGCCCCAGCAACGGCGTCAGCGCCAGAGGCGGAGGAACGGCGGGCGAGCACGGCGCGGCCTCGCGTGTGGCCATGAACACCAGCGACATCGGATCCACATCCGGCGCCAGCCTGGGGCCCCAGTGCAGGATCGCCGGCGCATCGCCGCTGCAGTCGATGATCAAGCTGGTTCTGGCGCCATCCAGACGGACGAAGGAACCGGGGGCGGGATCGGACATCGACAAGCCTGTGACGCTGGAGTGAAGCTGTAGACCGTTGCGAACTGCGACGGTTGACGCGATGCGTTTGTAGGATAAATACGATCTCATAAAAAGACGCTGCGTACAGCGCGCGTCGCAAGCCATACGAACGTTCGCTTTGCCTCTCCAGAGGCTGAAGAGAATAACGATTGGCGCCGCCCGCGCGGCGCTTCGGGAGGAAAGACATGCTGGGCGTTTGTTACTATCCGGAACAATGGCCGACCAGCCATTGGCGGGAAGACGCGCGCAGGATGAAGGCTCTTGGCCTGACCTATGTGCGCATCGGCGAGTTCGCCTGGTCGCGCTTCGAGCCCGAGGCAGGGGTCTATGACTTCGGCTGGTTCGACGAGATCATCGATATCCTCACCGAGGCGGGCCTCAAGGTGGTGATCGGCACGCCGACAGCCACGCCGCCCAAATGGCTTATCGACCGCCACCCCGAGATCCTGCCCGTTGATCCCGACACCGGCCGCGTACGCGGCTTCGGCTCGCGTCGGCACTACGACTTTTCCAGCGAGGTCTATCTGCGCGAGTGCGAGCGCATCGTCCTGGCGCTGGCCGAACGCTACGGGACCCATCGCGGCGTGGTGGGCTGGCAGACCGACAACGAGCTCAGCTGTCACGACACCACGCTCAGCGCTTCGCCGGTCGCCAAGGCAGCCTTCCAGGCCTGGTGCGCCGCGCGCTACGCCGACATCCACGCGCTCAACACCGCCTGGGGGAATGTCTTCTGGTCGATGGAATACCGCAGCTTCGATGAAATCGAGCTGCCGGTCGGCGCCGTCACCGAAACCAGCCCATCCCATCGCCTGGCCTATCGCCGCTTCTCGTCGGACCAGGTGGTGCGTTTCCACGACGCCCAGGTGAAGATCCTGCGGGCCCATTCGCCAGGCCGGTTCATCACCCACAACTTCATTCCGATGAACGAGACCGGCGTCGATAACCACGCCGTCGCCGCCGACCTCGACTTCGCCAGCTATGACAACTACCCGCTGGGCCGCACCGACCTGCTGATGACGGGTGAGCCGGCCGAGGTGTTCGCGCCCTATATGCGGACCGGTCACCCCGACTTCGGGACCTTCTTCTTCGACCAGACCCGGGGGCTGGCTCCAGGCGCGTTCTGGATCATGGAGCAGCAACCCGGCCCGGTGAACTGGGCCAATCACAATCCTCGCCCTGCCCCCGGCATGGTGCGCCTGTGGACTCTGGAAGCCTTCGCTCACGGCGCGGGCGTGGTCAGCTATTTCCGCTGGCGTCAGGCGCCCTTCGCCCAGGAGCAGATGCACGCAGGCCTGCTGCGTCCCGACAGCAGCGAAGCCGCCGCCTGGCCGGAAATCCAGGCCGTGGTCAACGACCTGGCCGCCCTGGATCTGGAGCGCCACCCGACCAGCCGCGCCAAGGTGGCGCTGATGGTCGACGTGCAGGCTCAATGGCTGGGCGAGATCGAACGCCAAGGCCGCAGCTACGACTACACCCACATCCTGCTGGATCACTATCGCGCCCTGCGAGCCCTGGGTGTGGATGTCGACTTCGTCTCTCCGGACGGCGACGTATCGGCCTATGCGCTGGTCGTCATTCCATCCCTGGCCATGCCCAGCGTCGCGACGATCGCGCGTCTAAAGGCAAGCGCCGCGATCGTGGTCTTCGGGCCCCGCTCGGGCGCCAAGACCGACGAGCTGACCCTGCCCAACGAGCTCCCACCCGGCCCCTTGCGGGATCTGCTGCCGATCCGCGTGCTGTCGGTCGAGACCCTGCGTCCCGACTGTTCGGGAACCCTGGACTGGAATGGCCAGACCTATCAGAGCGCGACTTGGCGCGAAGAGATCGAGATCGTCGGCGAGGCCACGGCCATTGGCCGCTATGACGACGGCGGCCCCGCCATCGTCCGGGCAGGCCGCGCGATCTATCTCGGCAGCCTGACCGATCGGCGCTTCCTGACCGACTTCCTGGAAGACCTCTGCGGCGAGGCCGGCATCGAGACCCAACGGCTTGCGCCTGACTTGCGAGTCCGGCGACGCGGCGACCTGACGTTCGCCTTCAACTATGGCGACCAGCCCGTGGCCGCCCCCGCCCCCACCACCGCGCGGTTCGTCGTCGGCGGCCCGAGCATCGGCGCGCGCGATGTCGCCGTCTGGAGACATTCGGCATGACGCATTTTGCTTCCCTGGCCATCGCTCTGGCCTTGATGGCGCCGCTCGGCGTTCAGGCGCAGGTTGTGGACGATGGTCCGGCCCTCTCGGCCGCCGGGGCCTATGCCGTCGGCGTCCGCCAGGAAACCCTGACCCATGCCGACCAGCCGGACCTGCTGGCCAGCGACCTCGCCAAGGGCGTGATCGCGCGGCGCGACCGCGTGCTGCCGGTGACGATCTGGTATCCCGCCGTCAAACCCGCCGGCGACGCAAAGCCCGCCCCCTACACCATGCCCACACCCAGCCCGGACACGCCCAGCCCGGGCGCGCCGCAGGTGTTCTACAAGTCCGGCGGCGCCTATGCCGACGCCAAGCCGGTTCGGGGCCAGCACTTCCCGCTCGTGGTGCTGTCCCACGGCTATCGCAACTGGGCCACCAGCTTCAGCGACCTTGCCGAGAACCTAGCGTCCAAGGGCTATGTCGTCGCGTCGATCGATCACCGCGACCTCGAACCTTCCCTGATGAAGACGCCTCAGCTGTCGTTCGCGACCACGCTGATCACCCGCGTCGCCGACCAGCGCTTCGTCATCGCCGAGCTCGCCCGCCAGGCCGACCAGGGGCCGCTAAAGGGCGTTTATGACCCCGATGACGTCGCCCTGATCGGCTATTCGATGGGTGGCTTCGGCGCGCTGACGACCATGGGCGCGGGGCTGGATCCGCAGGGCGCGCTCTACAAGCTCGTCCCCTACGATCTGCTCAAGCCGTTCACCGTCCAGGATCCAACCTTCACCGCCGACCTGCCCAAGGGTGTGAAGGCCATGGTGGCTTTTGCGCCGTGGGGCGGTTCGCCACCGCTCCGCGCCTGGAGCGTCGAGGGTCTATCCGCCGTGACAACGCCGACGCTAATGGTCGTCGGCGATCAGGACGATGTCAGCGGCTACGATCAGGGCGTCGCCTGGCTTTACGACAATCTGAGCGGCGCTGAGCGCCAGATGCTGGTCTACGAGAACGCCCGCCACAACGTCGCTCTGAACGGCGCCACCGAGGCGGAAGCCGGTAACTTCCGGGCCATCGAGCGCCACGAAGAGCCGGTCTGGCGTCGCGACCGCATCCTGGCGATCAACCGCCACTTCATCACCGCCTTCCTCGACGCCAAGCTCAAGGGCGACAGCGTGCATGGCGCCTATCTCACCGTGCCGACGCCTCGCGCCGCCCAGGGAACCTGGCCGCTGGCTCAGGGCGCTTCAGTCGGTAGCCGCTTCGCGGGTCCCGATGACGCCGCCACGGCCGGCTACTGGCCGGGCTTCCAGCGCCGCTGGGCGCTGGGCCTCACCCTGCGCCACGACACGCCCAAGCCCCGATAAACGGCAAAAAACAAGAACCACCGGAAACGCTCTCGCCATGCATCTGCAACTGACGCAAGCCTGGATCGCCGCAGGCCTGACGGCCCTGATCGGCCTGATCACCTATCTGAAGTGCCGGGGCCAGGGTCGGGGCGCCGAAGGGGGCAACAAGGAGTTCTTCCTGGCCGGCGGCGGCCTGTCCTGGATGTTCATCGCCGGCTCGATCACCATCACCAATCTCAGCACCGATCAGCTGGTGGGCATGAACGGCAACCAGATGGCCTTGCTGGCCTGGTGGGAGCTCTCTGGCGTGGTCGGCCTGTCCATCCTGGCCTGGGTGTTCCTGCCGATCTACTACCGGCACAACTGCACCACCGTGACCGAGCTTCTGGAGAAGAAGTACAACAACGTCGGCATCCGCTCGACGATCGCCACCATCTTCCTGGTCGGCAACGTCGTCATCTATCAGCCGATCATGCTCTACACCGGCGCGCTGATGATGAAGTCCATGTTCGGGCTGGAGATTCCGATCATCGTGCTGGCCGCTGCCTTCGCTGTCGCAGGATCGCTCTACGCCATCTTCGGCGGCCTGCGCGCCGTGGCGGTCACCGACACCTATAGCGGCATCCTGCTGCTGGCCATGTGCATGCTGATCGTCTTCCTGTCGCTCCAAGCCATCGGCTTCGACTTCAGCGGCATACCGCCCGAGCGCCTGACCATGATCGGCGGCAACGACTCGCCGATCCCCTGGCACACCCTGCTGACCGGAATGATCTTCATCCAGATGTTCTACTGGTCGACCAACCAGACCATCACCCAGCGCGCCATGGCCGCGCCGAACCTCAAGGAAGCCCAGAAAGGCGTGTTCGCCGCTACGGTGGTGCGCCTGCTGATCGTGCCGCCGATGGTCGTGATCCCCGGCATCGTCTCCTACAAGCTGTTCGGACACCTGGGCGACGCCGCCTATGGCAAGATCGTCTGGCACGTCCTGCCGACCTGGATGTCAGGCATCTTCGCCGCCGCCATCGCCTCGGCCGTTCTGGCCCACTTCGCCAGCGTTCTGAACTCGTCGGCCGCTCTGTACGTCTGCGACATCCACGAGAAGTACATTCAGCCCAAGCCGAACGTGCCGCGTCTGAGCATGCTGGTCAGCATCGGCTTCGTGATTGCGTCGCTGATCCTAGTCCCGATCTATGACGGCGCCGACAGCATCATCAACCTGGTTCAGAAGCTGAACGGCCTGACCAGCATGCCGGTTCTGTCGGTATTCATCGTCGGGCTGATGTTCCGCAACGTCGACGCCCGCGCGGCCATCGCCGGCCTGGTGTTCGGGGTCGCCCTCTATGCGATCTTCAGCTTCGGCTGGGCGCCGCTGCACTACATCCACATGATGTTCATCACGCTGTGGACCACGGTCGCCTTCTCGCTGACCCTCAATCGCTGGGTCTTCGGCAGGAAGGCTGAATTCATCTTTGCTCGCAAGGCGATCGCGGCCTAGCCCCTTCCGGAGAACGGACGCCTGCCGATCTCACAACACCTGGCCGCTAGCCAATAGCGGCCAGGTGTTCGAAGATCCTGCGACAGAGCCGGGGAAGAGGATGGCGGCCGGGTGGCGCCAACTCCAACTGGTAAGATACAGGCGAGATCGGCTAGCTATGGCGTCGGTCGTAGAGGCGCCTCGCCAGTTGCGAAACTCCAGCAAGGGCGCCCACTGAAACGAGAGGGAGCAAGAACTGCTTCACGCAGTTAGCCAATGGGCCGCCAGACTGTAGAGCGGTATGCCCAAGGCGAGATTGAACGGGAACGTTACGCCCAGCGACAGGGTCAGATAGACCCCTGCGTCGGCCTTGGGCAGGGCAAGGCCCATCGCCGCCGGCGCCGCGATGTAGGAGGCTGAGCCGGCCAGCACCGCCAGGGCGGCAAGATCGCCCGCCCCCAACCCGGCCAGTCGTCCGACAATCAGGCCGGTCGCGCTCCCCAGGATCGGCAGGATCAGGCCCATGGCCAGCACCCGGCCATCCAGGCCCCGCGCGCTGGCCAGATGCCGCCCGGCCTTCGCCCCCAGGTCCAGCAGAAACAGGCACAACAAGCCCTGGAAGACCGGCCCGGAGAACACCGCGAGTTTCGCGCCGCCCGCAGGGCCCGTGAGCAGGCCGATGAGGAAGCTGCCCACCAGTATGACGCTGGCGGCATTCAGCAGGACCTCATGGGTCAGTCGCCCGATAGGCGGCCGGTCCGTTCCCTTCCGATCGCTGAACACCGCGATCGCTATGGCCGTCAGCAGAGCGGGGGTCTCCATCAGGGCCAGAACCGCGGCCATGTAGCCGCCCGGTGCCTGGTTGATAGAGGTCAGATAGCTCTGGCCCGCCGCGAAGGTGACGACGGAGACTGATCCATAGTGAGCTGCGGTGGCGGCGGCCGTGACCGCGTTCAACCCGGAGCGGCGCAGCAGGAGATAGGCCGGCACGGGCAGGATTGCGCTCAAGGCCAGGCCAAGACCCGCAGCCTTGAGGAAGTGCGCGTCCAGACCGTGCGCGCGCGCCTCCACGCCGCCCTTGAAGCCGATGCAGAGCATCAGGATCAGGGATAGCGTCTTGGCGGCCTCGCGAGGCAGGACAAGGTCCGAGCGCGCCAGGGCGGCCAAAACCCCCAGGGCGAAAAACAGCACGGCCGGCTGCAGCAAGTTGGTCGAGGCTGCGGCAAGAGTTTGAGTAATGATATCCACGAAGCGCTCCGACCAGCCGCGCCCGACCGGCGCGCGGCTGCTCTAAGGGATGTCGATCGATTTCCATTGTTGATTTTGATCATTTGTATAATCACAAATGATCATCATGGAGCCGCCATGCCTCGCCTGACCAATCTCGACCTGGATCTCGTGCGCACCTTCCTGGTGGTGTGCGAGCAAAGAAGCTTCACGCGGGCGGGCGGTCGACTGGGGCGGTCGCAGTCGGCCATCAGCCTGCAGGTGCGGCGTCTGGAGGCCCAGCTTGGCCAGTCGCTCCTGTCGCGTGATCCACGACACGTCGTCCTGACCGAGCACGGAGAGGCGTTTCTGCCGCAGGCCCGTCGCCTGTTGCGGTTGAACGATGACATTCTCGCGGGCCTGGCGGCTGACGATGTCGAGGGCGAGGTGCGACTGGGAGCGCCCGAGGATTTCGCGACCCTGCATCTGCCTTCGGTTCTGGGCGCCTTCGCCCGAAGTCACCCCAAGGTGGCTCTGACGGTCACCTGCGATCTGACGCTCAACCTCCTCGACCAACTTCGCGAGGGCGCTCTGGATATCGCGCTGGTCAAGCGCGAGCCGCTGGGGCCTGATCTGGGCGTCCGGGTCTGGCGGGAGCCTCTGGTCTGGGTGGGTTTGGATTCTGATATCCTCCGGCGTGACGGGCCCATGCCGCTGGTCGCCGCGCCTTCACCTTGCGTCTATCGCAAACGCGCCGTCGCCGCGCTGGAGACCAGTGGCCGCGCCTGGCTCGCCACCTATACCAGCCCC
>Ga0209023_10002212_pt1 | contig 24715 bp, 21 predicted proteins | sample LakOneMetagenome_FD_187468 | JGI IMG/M metagenome (GOLD analysis project Ga0209023, IMG submission 187468) | Freshwater and sediment microbial communities from Lake Erie, Canada (SPAdes) (version 2) | ecosystem: Environmental > Aquatic > Freshwater > Lentic | place: Lake Erie, Canada... | reverse complement strand
AGACACCAAAAACTGGCATCAAAAACAATCAAGCCACACCCCAACACGGGGGTACCAGAGCATGGCAAAAAAACAACAAACAAAAACCACCAAACACACTATTGAGTTCTCAAACAACAGACCTGCTGTCGATCCCCGGACCGCGCAAAAACCCCGCGACCGATTGGCCGCGAAAATCTAGAGCGGACTGTAGAACACCCTGATGCCTCAGGGTTATTCCTGGGGATGTCTCCGCGCTCCCCGGCCAGGCCGTGTCGCGTTGACTCGCAATAAGTTACGGCCCTGGAAACTCGGAGTCAAATCGGCTGGTAGACGGCATTTTTTGGAACTTTCAAGATCAAACCGGAACCCCTGAAAGCCTCAGCCGTGCCTCTGCACTCCGGCCACATTCCGTTTGCCGCGGCGCAGCACCAGCCACCGGCCGAACAGGAAATCAGCCGGGGCCGGAGCCCACTCGTCCGTTGTCACCTTCACGTTGTTCACCGACACGCCGCCCTCGGCGATCGTGCGGCGCGCGGCTCCCTTGCTCGGCGCCAGCCCCGTGGCGACCAGTAGATCGGTGATCGAGTCCGGTCCCCCGGGTGCGAGTTCTGCCACCTCATTGTTCGCGGCCTCGCGCAGCGCGGCGGCCAGGGTGGGCTCGTCGAGGTCGGTCAATTCACCGCGGCCGAACAGGGCCTGACTGGCGAGCTCCACCGACGAGGTCGCGGCCGCACCGTGGACCAGGGTCGTGAGCTCCTGGGCCAGCCGGCGCTGGGCGGCGCGTTCATGCGGCCGTTCGGCGGTGGCCCGTTCCAGCTCGGTGATCTCGTCCGCGTCGAGGAAGGTGAACCAACGCAGATACGCGACGACGTCGGCGTCGGCGGTGTTGACGAAGTACTGGTACCAGGCGTATGGCGACGTCATCTCGGGGTCGAGCCACAGGTTTCCCCCACCAGTGGACTTACCGAACTTCTTGCCCTCGGAGTCGGTCACCAGCGGTGTGGTCAAAGCATGGACCGAAGCCCCCGCCTTCTGCCGGACCAATCGCACGCCGGCGATGATGTTGCCCCACTGATCGGAACCTCCGACCTGCAGGCTGCAGCCGTACCGTTTGTGCAGTTCGACGTAATCGTTCGCCTGCAACAGCATGTAGCTGAACTCGGTGTAGGAAATGCCGTCGCCATCGAGTCGGCGGCGCACGGTGTCGCGGTCGAGCATTACGTTGACGGAAAAGTGCTTGCCGAGGTCACGTAGGAATTCAATGGCCGACAGCTGCGAGGTCCAGGACAAGTTGTTCTCGACCACCGCGCCGGTCGGCGAATCGTCGAACTCCACGAACCGTTCCAGTTGACCGCGGATGCGGACCGCCCAGTCGGCGACCGTATCGATGGTGTTCAGGGTGCGCTCACCGGTCTCGCGTGGATCGCCGATCAGGCCGGTCGCCCCGCCGGCCAACACGATCGGCCGGTGCCCGGCCTGCTGAAAGCGCCGAAGTGTGAGCAACGGCACCAGATGCCCGGCATGCAGGCTGGGCGCAGTGGGATCGAACCCCGAATACACCGTGACCGGACCGGCCGCCAACTGCTCCGTCAGTGCGTCGCGGTCGGTCGACTGCGCGATGAGGCCGCGCCAGTCCAACTCATCGAGGATCGTCGTGCCCGTCAACTTGGCCATGTGCCGATCTTCCCGTATGGCGGTCCGCTCAGTCGCTGCGCCCGGTCACCGGGGCCCGCGGACTGCGCCGGTACGCCGAGACCTCGGGATACCGATCGAGCCAGAAACGCCACGGCCGATCCGCCGCCTTGCTCACACCGACCCGTGGCCCGGCCAGCGCCGCGCGTCGATCACCGAACTCGAGCCGCACCGGCGAAGATACGTCGAAAAGATCAATTCCGTTGTCCGCCAACATGATTCCCAGAGCTTCGCATAGGTTTCCGGGCCCCCTGGCCAGAGCCCTGGCCCGCACCGCCGAACCTCGGCGCTCGCGAGCGAGGTCGACGCCGTCGATGATTACCCCGGCCCGCAACAGCACCGCCGCGGCCACCCGGTCGGGTCCGCACACGACATTTGCGCACACGTGGATGCCGTGGCTGCGATAGGTGTAGAGCCGGCCGGGCGGTCCCGTCATCACCAGATTGCGGACATCGGGACCACGGTAGGAATGCGACGCGGGGTCCGGCCAGGGGCCGTCCGGAACACCCCCGTACGCCTCGACCTCGACGACCGTCGCGGCGACGCCCCGGCCAAACAGGGTGGCGCCGAGAAGTCCCTGCGCCGCGTCCAGCGGATCGCGGTCCAAACGGCCGGGAACGGCGGCTAACCCGCCGTCAGGCGCGTGTGCTCGGCCTCGTCGGTGACCTCGCGCGACTCGTCGACCAGCAGCACCGGGATGCCGTCCTCAATGCGGTAGACCCGCCGCAGCCGGGGGTTGTAGAGCTCGGCTCCGGTGTAGGTCAGGGGACCCCCGTCCGCCGGGCACACCAGGATGTCAAGCAGTTTGGCGTCCAGCACGCTAGCTGCGACCCGGCATCGGGAAGATCGGGCTGTCCTGGATCATCGGATTGCCCGGAGCCCAGGTGCCCTGGTTGATGCCGAACCCGACCTGCGGCTGGCCCTGCGAGGAACTGCCGCTCTCCGACTGCATTTGATGCTGATGCGCGATGGTGCCCTGCAACGCGGCGATCAACGGACCCTGGTTGGGCCGCTTGGCGACGGCGGCCTGCACGGCCATCAGATCACCCGGCCTGGGCGGGAAACCCTGCGCCCGCAACGTCAGCGCTTCGTTCAGCAAGTTGGCGACCTGACCGGCGCCCGAACCCCGGGAGAACTCCGTGGACAACTGATCAAGGACATAGGCATACGACGGTGCCGGACCGGTGGCCTGCTTGCGGGGCACGGTCGGAGTGCCCCCGGCGGCCCCACCCGTCAGCTGGAGCCCGGGCGTGCCCGCGGCCGGAGTGGGCGACGTCGGGGTGGGAGTCTCGGGATCGGCCGCGGCGGAGCCGAGGCCCAGCGAGAGGCCCACAGCGAAGGCCAATCCCAGACCGGCTATCACGCGGCGCGCGTGCAATGACATGGCGTCCTCCAGCAAGAATGATTACGGCCGAGCCTACCAGCGGTTTCGCTGCAGAACCCGGCAGCGTTACACCCCGCCGATCGCCGTGCGGGCGGTCGCGGTCAGTCGTTTGTACCGGCCGTCCTCGGGATCGTGGTACCAGACCTGCCGGCCCACCTTCGGCAACCCGGCGGCACGCAGCGCACCGGCCATCGGACGGAAGGTCGCCGACAGGGGCAGTTCGGGCACCACATGGACGATGTCCGGCGGCAGACCGACCGGCATCGACGCCAGGGCATCGGTGAGGTCGGCCGCCGTGACCGACGCCCCCGGTCGCAGGGTCAGCGCCGCGACCGCGGCCTCATGGTCGGCCGTGGTCGGCACCGGATAAGTGACGGCCAGATCGACCGCACCGATCCGGCTGACGGCCTCGGTGATCGGTTCGGGGAATGTCACGCCTCGCGCCGTGTGGATCGCCGCGTTCCGGTTCCCCACCAGCCAGTAGTCACCGTCGGCGTCACGGCGGAACAGCGATTCCGTGGACACCCAGATGTCGGACGGCGCGAACACCCCGCGCTTGACGGACGCCGTCGGATCGACCGGGCCCCGCGGATGCGCCAGCAGGACCCCGATCTGATCGACCGCGGCGACCTGGACGAAGCCGCGGTCGTCCTCGAGGATGAGGTCGGAATCCACGTCGTAGGCCGCGAGTTCGATCTCGCCGCCACCGGGCAACGGCCGGCCCTTGCTGCCGACCTTGGCGCCGGTCACATTGGCCAGCACCGCCTGGCCGTCCGTCGTCGCGAAGAACTCCACCACCCGCGCCGGCGCGAACGTCTCGGTGAGACGCTGCCACAGCCCCGTGGGCATGCCCGACCCGATGAACAGCCGCACCGGATGGTGGCCGTGCAGGACGAACGCCGGATCGTCGATGACGTCGCGCAGCATCGCCCAGGTGTAGGACACGACGGTCACTCCGTACTGCCGCAGTTCCTGGACGAACCGCTCCGGCTTCAGGCCGCGCGAGAGCGCGATCCGGGCGCCGCCCACCACCGCGCCGCCGACGGCGACCAGTAGTCCCGACTGATGGTGCAGCGGTGTCAGGCAGTAGACCGTGTCGCCCGACGACAACGCGGCCGCCGACGCGGTCCCGAACGCCGACAGTGCCCACCGGTAGTTGGTGATCTGCTTGGCGACGAGCTCGCCGCCGACCGTGTTGAAGGCGACGAAGGCCAGGTCACGGGCGTATCCGGGGTTCGGCCGGTACCACCCCGGCAGCGTCACCGCGTCGGGGTCGATCCGCTCCATATCGATCACGTCGGCGTCGTCGGGCAGGTGCAGGTCGCGGGACTCACCACCGCCGAGCACCAGCACCTGCAGCGCCAGGTGCCGGGCGGCCTCCAGATTCGTCGGATCGGTCAGAACTTCCGCGACCCCGCCCAGTCGGGCCGCCTCGTGCAGGTCGCCGTCGGGCGGCATCAACACCGCCACCGCCCCGAGCCGCGACAGCGCGGCGATGGCCACCAGCGCACTCGGCCGGGTCTCCATCAGGATCCCGACCCGGTCGCCCTGCCGCACGCCGACATCGATGAGCCCGCGCACCACGTTGTTGATCCGGCGATCGACCGCCTCGTAGGTGTGCACGCGGCCGTCGAAGAGCAGGAACTCGCCATTGGGCGACTCCTTGACCTGCTCGGAGATGATGCGCCCCAACGAGATTCGTGTGTGGTCGTTGATCTGTCCCAAGCGGGTCAGCCGCGGCAGCGTGCGTGCGGTCTCGACGACCAGGGTGCGCACGGACTTGTTCGCCGCGACGACCGCGTCGGCGGCGCTGCGGGCCAGTGTCAATGCAACTTCGGAAGCCTCTCCGACGCCGTGCGCCAGGCGCGCCGACAGCGGCACCCCCGTATCGGCGGTCTCGGGGCGCTGCGTGGCGTCCGGCATCGGCTCGACGTTGGCGGGCCGGGTGCCGCCGTCCTGGACCCAGTGCACCCAGTCGGCCACGGTCGGCCAGGTGATCTCGGACGCCTTCGTCCCGACCACCAGGCCGAAATGTCCGGCCCGGATCATCGTCTCGTACACCTGGGCCGAAGGCGCGGCGCGCTTGATGCCGCGGACCGACGGGGGCTGTCCGATGTCGTCGACCTCGCCGACGAACGCCAGCACCGGGCAGGTGATATCGGTGAGCGTCACCAACTGCCCGTTGATCGCGAACCCGCCCGACATCAATCGGTTGTGCGCGATGAACTGCTTGAGCAGCTCGGACACCGCTGGCCCCGACCAGGCTATCCAGCCCTCGGAATCAAGGAACCGGCGCTGCTGCTCACGCGGCAGGAGCGCCTCCCGATCGTGCAGTTGGCGGACGAAATCGACCCGGGCCTTCGCGGTCTTGAGCGGGTCGAGCATCTGGAAGCCGGTGCGCGCCATCCAGCCCTGGATATCGAGGCGGTTGAAGACGTGATCGGCCATGAAGCCTGCCGCCACCGCGCCCAGATTGGGCGGGATCCCCATCGGCAACGCCGCCAGAGTGTCCACGGGGGCGCCGAACCCGACGATGCTCGCCAGATCCCTGGACTGCCGGTAGGCGGCCGCCTGGTAGGAGAACATCCCGCCCTGCGAATAGCCGGCCAGGTGGATGTTCTGACCGGTGATCTCCTTGATGGTGTCGATGGCCTCGGAAAGCGCCACGACGTGATCGGTCAGGGTGCGGCGCATGCCGCCCTCCACCTTGTCCGGTTCGCCGAAGTCGATGACCCAGGGATCGAGGCCGGCGCGGTGCAGGATGCCGACGGCGCCGTCCTCGCGAGTGACGTCCCACATATTGGCCGACATCATCATCGGATGGACCATCAGTACCGGCGGGCCCGACTTCGTCCGGACCCGGCTGTCCGGCGGGAAATAACGCCGCAACTTGTACATCGGCACGGTTTCGACGGTCTGGTACGGCGACGGCACCGATTCGGTCTCCAGGCCGCCGAGGCGCAACACCTCGAGACCGTTCTGCGCGGTGGCGACCAACCGCCCGACCGGCCGCAGGATCGGCCCGGTGACCGCGGAAAGATTCAGGTCCACAAGCGCTCCCCTACTGTGTGATGCGGAGTCCGCACACCCCCGGACGGCTTGCACATCATGGCATACCGTCCGCATCGCGCAGCCCCGCTTGGGAGACGCCATTATCACCCTGCGGCGCCGACCACTAGGGTCAGCCGCGTGGCACACCTGCTCGGCGCTGAATCCCTGCATCTGGAATACCCGACACGCGTGGTGTTCGACGGGGTCAATGCCGGCGTCAATGACGGTGACCGGATCGGCGTCGTCGGCCGCAACGGCGACGGCAAATCCAGTCTGCTCGGGATGCTGGCCGGACAGGTCACCCCGGACGCGGGTCGCGTCACCCGGCGGACCGGCCTGCGGGTCGGGACCCTCGAGCAGGCCGACACTCTGGACGAAACCCGCACCGTCGGTTGGGAACTGGTCGGGGACCGGGCCGACCATGAATGGGCCGGCGACCCCCGCGTTCGCGACGTCGTCAGCGGACTGGTTGCCGACATCGACTGGAAGGCAAAGGTTTCCACGCTGTCCGGCGGCCAGCGGCGGCGGGTCCAACTCGCCGCGCTGCTGATCGAGGAATGGGACGTCATCGCACTGGACGAACCGACCAACCACCTCGACATCGAGGGCATCACCTGGCTGGCCGCACACCTGAAGGGCCGCTGGGCCCGCGGGACCGGCGGACTGCTCCTGGTGACCCACGACCGCTGGTTCCTGGACGAGGTCGCGACCACCACGTGGGAAGTCCACTCCGGCCCACGGGGGGGTGTCGTGGAACCGTTCGACGGCGGCTACGCCGCGTACATCCTGCAGCGGGTGGAACGGGACCGGATCGCCGCCGCCACCGAGGCCAAACGGCAGAACCTGATGCGCAAGGAACTGGCCTGGCTGCGCCGGGGCGCACCGGCGCGGACGTCGAAGCCCAAGTTCCGAATCGACGCCGCAACTGCGTTGATCGCGGACGTCCCGCCCCTGCGGAACCCGGTCGAGCTGGCGAAACTGGCAACCGCGCGGCTCGGCAAGGACGTCATCGATCTGCTCGACGTGTCGGTCTCCTTCGGGGACCGCACGGTGCTGCGGGACGTGGAATGGCGAATCGGCCCGGGCGAGCGCACCGGCATCGTCGGCGCCAACGGGGCCGGAAAGTCGACGCTGCTCGGCCTGATCGCCGGCACGGTGGCACCGGATTCCGGGCGGGTCAAACGCGGGAAGACCGTCCAGTTGGCGATGCTCGACCAGCAGGCCGGCATCCTCGCCGACGTCGAGGCCGATCTGGTCCGCGAAGTGATCGGCCGGCTACAGACCACGTTCGTCGTCGACGGCAAGGACATGACGCCCGCGCAGCTGCTCGAACGGCTTGGCTTTGGGCGCGAACATCTTTCGGCCCGGGTGTCCGACCTGTCCGGCGGGCAGCGGCGCCGGCTGCAGCTGATGCTGACGTTGCTGAGCGAACCGAATGTACTGATCCTCGATGAGCCCACCAACGATGTCGACACCGACATGCTCACCGCCACGGAGGATCTGCTGGACTCCTGGCCGGGCACGCTCATCGTGGTCTCGCACGACCGGTATCTGCTGGAGCGGGTCACCGACCAGCAGTACGCGATCCTGGACGGCCGGCTGCGTCACCTGCCCGGCGGTATCGACGAATACCTGCGGCTGGCGGCGGAACCCGTGCGCACCGAGGCGCCGGCCCAGACGCAATCCGGCTTGGGGGCTGCTCTTTACGCCAACCGCAAGGAAATCGCCGCCGTCGATCGTAAGCTCGCCAAGGTCGCCGAACAGATCTCCGCTCTGCACAGCGAGATCGCCGAGCATGACCACAGCGACTACCCGGGGCTGGGTGCGCTCACCGCGCGGCTTCGCGAATTGGAGAGCGAGAACACCGAATTGGAGGACCGTTGGCTGGAGCTCTCCGATGACGCGAGCTGATACGCGCTACCTGCTGCGGCCACTGCGCCTGTTCGTGCAGCACTTTCCGCAATTGGCGGCGTGGTACCTGTTGGGCGTGCTCGGGCGTGATGCCGCCATCGAGTTGGCGGCGTGGGCCGGCCACGACAACGACGTGTGGGCATCGCTGATCATGCCCATGGCCGGCCTGGCACGGCTGGGCTCCTACGTGGGAATGTTCCTGGTGTTGCGGCCCGCGCTTCCGGCGTTGGTCCGCGGCGCGACACCCCGCAGCAGCCGGGTCGACATCTTCTCCGCGGTGATCGTGCCGTTCTTTGCGATCTATCTGGCCTGGAAGTTGTTCCGCGAAGACTGGGTGGCCTTCGAGACACGCGCGCTGGACTATCGGGTCGCCGACATCTTCACCGCCGCGGCAAACAACCAGCAGGTCCCCGAGGTGACTCCCGGCAGCCTTCCGGTCAGCACCAGCACATGGGCGATCATCGCGGCGGCATTGGTGACCCGGTGGGCGCTCAACAAGGTCAAGGATCGTCTGCCGAAATGGATGGTGCTGGTCCGGATCTACGTGGACGCGCTGTGGGTGTTCCTGGTGCTGAGCTTCTCGGTCAACGAGGGTCTGACGATCTTGATCAACCCGTCGAAGTGGATCTCGGAGCGCCGGATCATGGTGTGGTTCAACGAGACCCGCGCCGAACTGTTCTCGCACTTCGCGCCGCTGGAACACGCGTGGGACCTGCTCATGTGGGTACTGAGGACCACGTTCGGCGGAGTTGCCGTCCCGCTGATGTGGCTGGCGGTGGCGGGCATCGTCTACGGCGTCGGGCTGACCCCGGATTGGCGTGCCGCGGTGCAGCGGTTCACCGGCCAACCGGGCAGTTTGTTGGTCGACCGCACGGCGACGGCACAGACCCGGGTGCGCGCCGGCTGGCAGCAGCTGCCGAAGTACGTGCGGGACAGCGGCGTCGAGCGCGCGACGTCACAGCTCGGCAGGTTCAAGCCGATCACCGACTCGGCCCGGGTGATCATGCATGCCGGGATTCCCGCGCTCGCGCTGTACGTACTGGGCTACGTGTTCCTGGCCTGGCTGGACATGACCGGGGCGTTCTACGGCGTCAAGGTGGCGGGCGACGGCTACCTGCTGCGCGGCATGGCCTGGGTTCTCGGACCCCACCCGCTGCCGTTCTGGTCGGCGTTCACCGGTGTCATGGCGATGATCTCGCACGTGCTGATCGAGTCGCTGCGGGTCTGCCTCATCGCGTCGGTGTTCGCCTACTGCGTGGAGAACGTACTGCGTCAGGATGCCGCCGCAGCTTCTACAGGCCCAGCCGCACCATGATCTGACCGCGGTAATCGACGAGATCGACCGCAGTGGGCCGGACATCGCGCGGCAGGACGAAGGTGAACTGCACCGGGCCGGGCTTGGCACAGTTGTCGGTAACCCCCGGCGCCAGCCGTGCGGTCTGTCCGCCCATGCCTTCGGCCTGCCAGCGCCGGCTGCCGTCGGTGATGACGCCGTCGCACGTCTCGTCCGGACCGCCACCCTTTCGATCGACGGTGACGACCACGGCCCCGGTACCCTCCGGCAATTTGTCGCTGAAACCGTAGCCCGGCAGGTCGTCGTAGTAGCGAACGGACCCGACACTCCAGGTGAGCCCGCCGACGTCGACAGTGCCACCGGCGTCGGCGACGTGTTCGGGGACGATGGAGCTCCGGTAGAGCGACCAGTCCTCGCGGTACTGCGTCAGATACAGCCCGGCCAGCGTCGCGGTCGTCACCAGCAACCCGATCACGTTGCGCCGGAACAGGTCTGTCGTCAGCAGGGTCATCGAGCCTCCCGTGCCGGCGGTGGCAGATCGACGCTGGGCGCACGCTGGACGCGCTTGTCGTCGAGGGGGATGTCGATCACCAGCCGGGATTCCAGCCGCCCGTCACCGAGCCAGGCGCGGAAAACCACCGAGTCGGCACCGTCGAGCACCGTCGGTGCGACGTCGAACGGCCAGCCGCGACGCTCGGTGATGCCAGGCTGCAACTGCGGGGGCTGATAGGCCATCAGGTCGGCGGGCTCGTAGCGGTTGGGTCCGACCAGCAGGTCGGCATGCAGCAGGCCGGGGTCGTTGTCGACGTCGAACGACCCGTCGACCACCAGCCAGACGCCGATGGCCTGCAATTTCCGGTCGTATCTGGTTGTCATGGTGGGCGCGATGGTCACGCCGTCGACGACGGCCGTCAGATTTCGGCCGGCGGTAGGTTGCCCGATGTCACCGTGTACGTCGAACGGGGCGAAGATGTTCGTGGCTACCGGCAGGTTGTGCCACAGCACCGCGCTGGCCGCGATGACGAACACGGTGGACAGCACCGTCAGCAGCCAGCGGGCGCGCGTCATGGGGACACCTTCACCGGCACGGTGACCGTGGTGTAGTCGGTTGCACTCGGGAGCCATCCCTGGCCGTAGGTGGCGACCATCTCGGTGAAGGTCTTCGTCCAGACCCGCAACGTGACCGAATCTCCTTGCACGACCGCATCTTCGGGCAGCGACCAGACGAATGCCACCTCATCCGTCAAACCGGGGCCCAGCGCCGACACCGGCCGGCCCTCGAACAACCGCCAGACACCGACCAGCTCCGCGTCGGGCTGGCCGTCGAGTTGCAGCTCGCGGTTCATCACCCCGGGTACCGTGCCGTCGTTGCGCAGTTGCGCCACGACACCGAGATAGCGTTGGCCGGGTTCGGCCGCGTGCAGCACCCGGGTGCCGGTGCGCACTTCCGGAACCAGCGACGCCCGCTCGATCGTGACGGTGAACTCGCCATCACTGAACGGGGTTCCTGGCTCGCCAACGGTGACGTGGTCGTTGACGGTGTCGAGCCCACCGAACATCGCGGTGGCGGCAAGCACGATCAGGGTGCCGATCTGGGACAGCTGGCTGAGCTTCAGCCCGGTAAGCCAAGTCCGGAGCCTTCTTGGTGGCCCGGCGGGCTGCTCGGTGTCCGCAACGTCGGCCATGGCCGACGATATTACTGAATGGCCGCGATGCTCGCGGCGACCGTCCGGCGGATCTCGACCTGACGAACCAGGAACCGCTGCTCGTCGAGCTTCTTGCGGCGCAGCCACGAGGTGACCTCGAAGTTGCACTTGCTGGCATTGCAGGACGGGCAGGCGGGCACCACGTTTTCCAGCGTGTAGCGGCCGCCGCGCGAGATCGGCAGCATGCAGTCCTTCTGCAGATCCGTCTGTCGTGCGCCGCAATACGCGCAGCCCGCCCAGGCGTCCTTGAGTGCCGACCACTGGGCGTCGGTCAGGTCATGTTCGGCCTTGTCCATCCGCCGTTTGCGGCGCCGCGCGTAGACAGCGGACCTGCTGCGAGACGGCATTGTTGCAGCGTAGGCCCGCCGACGGGTGGATCGGTTGATCTGTGACGGCGCGGCGTGGTTCAGCGGCGGAGCCGGATTCGCAGCAGCGCCTCGGTGTCGCGGACCACGCCGAGCTGGTTGGCCACCTGAACGGGGGCGGTGCCGCCGCGGGCGTTGCGTGAATTCACCGAACCTGCCACGGTGAGCACCTCGCGCACCTGCGGTGTCAGCGCGGGGTCGATACCGGCGAACTCCTCGTCGGTGAGGTCGTCCAGTCCCACGCCACGTTGTTCGGCCGTCTTGACCGCCGCTCCGGCCGCTTCGTGGGCGACCCGGAACGGAACCCCTTGGCGGACCATCCATTCGGCGATGTCGGTGGCCAAGGTGTATCCGGCCGGGGCCAGCTCGGCCATTCGGTCCTCGTCGAAGGTCAGGGTGGCGACGAGTCCGGCCATCGCCGGTAGCAGCAGTTCCAGCTGCGCCACCGAGTCGAAGACGGGCTCCTTGTCCTCCTGGAGGTCGCGGTTGTACGCCAGCGGCTGCGCCTTGAGCGTGGCCAGCAGGCCGGTCAGATTGCCGATCAGCCGTCCCGATTTGCCGCGCGCCAATTCGGCGATATCGGGATTCTTCTTCTGCGGCATGATCGAACTGCCCGTCGACCAGGAGTCGTGCAGTTTGACGTAGCCGAATTCCGTCGAGCTCCACAGGATGATGTCCTCGGCGAGCCGGGACAGGTCGACGGCGATCATCGCCAGGACGAAAGCCGCCTCCGCCGCGAAATCCCTTGCCGCCGTAGCATCGACGGAGTTGTCCGCGGCAGCGGCGAAGCCCAGCTCCGCGGCGATGGCATCGGGGTCCAGGCCCAGTGACGAGCCGGCCAGTGCGCCGGAACCGTAGGGCGACACCGCGGTCCGGTCATCGAAGTCGGCGATACGGTCCACGTCGCGCAGCAGTGGATGCGCATGGGCCAGCAGATGATGCGCCAGCAGGATCGGCTGGGCGGACTGCAGGTGCGTCTTGCCCGGCATGATGGCCGTCGGGTGCGCGGCGGCTTGGGTGGCCAGCGCGTCGACCACCTGCAGCACGCCGTCGGACACCCGGCGCACGGCGTCGCGCAGCCACATCCGGAACAGCGTGGCCACCTGGTCGTTTCGCGACCGGCCGGCCCGCAGCCGGCCGCCCAGGTCCGGGCCGACCCGGTCGATCAGGCCGCGCTCGAGCGCGCCGTGCACGTCCTCGTCGGCGACGGTGGGCAGGAAGCTGCCGTCGGCCACGTCGGCGCCCAGGCTGTCCAGCCCGACCAGCAGCCCGTCGCGCTGGTCGTCGGTCAGCAGACCGGCCCGGTGCAGGACGCGGGCGTGGGCCTTGGACGCGGCGACGTCATAGGGCGCGAGCACCCAGTCGAAGTGGGTCGACTTGCTCAGTGCGGCAAGGGCATCCGACGGTCCGCCCTCGAAGCGGCCGCCCCAGAGCGCGCCCTCGTTCGTACTCATCTCACCTCATCCCCGCGAACAGACGCAAAGGTCCCTTTTTCGAGGCAATTCAGGGGGCATTTGCGTCTGCTCGGCCAGAATTCAGTCCCGATCACTGGGCGAGGTCCCGCTTGGCGGCGATCTTCGAGCTCAGCCCGTGCACGTGCACGAAGCCCTTGGCGCTGGATTGATCGAAACTGTCGCCCTCGTCGTAGGTCGCCAGATTGAAGTCGTACAGGGATTCCGCGCTCCGGCGGCCATTCACGGCGATGTGACCGCCGTGCAACACCATTCGGATCTCGCCGGTCACGTGCTCCTGGGTCTCGGCCACGAACGCCTCGAGGGCACGCTTGAGCGGCGAGTACCACAGGCCGTCGTACACCAGCTCACCCCACTTCTGGTCGGTGTTCCGCTTGAACCGGCCCAGTTCGCGTTCCAGGGTGACGTGCTCGAGTTCGGTGTGCGCGGTGATGAGCGCCATCGCGCCGGGCGCCTCGTAGATCTCCCGGCTCTTGATCCCGACCAGACGGTCCTCGACCACATCGAGCCGGCCGACACCCTGCTCACCGGCCCGCTTGTTGAGCTCGACGATGGCCTCGAGCACGCTGACCCGACGCCCGTCGATCGACACCGGCACACCCTTCTCGAAGCCGACGATCACCTCGTCGGGAGTGTTCCAGTTCAGCGTCGGGTCCTGGGTGTAGTCGTAGACGTCCTTGGTGGGCGCGTTCCACAGGTGCTCGAGGAAGCCGGTCTCCACCGCGCGGCCCCACACGTTCTGGTCGATCGAGAACGGCGAGCGCTTGGTGACGTTGATCGGGATGGCGTTCTCCTCGGCGAACGCGATGGCCTTCTCCCGGGTCCAGGCGTAGTCCCGGACCGGGGCCAGCACCTCGAGATGCGGTGCCAGCGAGGCGAATCCGACCTCGAAGCGAACCTGGTCGTTGCCCTTACCGGTGCAGCCGTGCGCGACGATCGTGCCGCCGTGCTCGCGGGCCGCGGTCACCAGATGCTTGACGATCAGCGGCCGGCTGATCGCGGACACCAGCGGATAGCGGTCCATGTAGAGCGCATTGGACTGGATGGTCGGCAGGCAGTACTCGTCGGCGAACTCGTCGCGGGCGTCGACGACGACGGCTTCGACGGCGCCGCAGTCGAGCGCACGCTGCCGCACGACCTCCATGTCCTCACCGCCCTGGCCCAGGTCGATGGCGACGGCGACAACCTCTTTGCCGGTCTCCTTGCCGATCCAGCTGATGGCCACCGAGGTGTCCAGGCCGCCGGAGTACGCCAGGATGACGCGATCGGACATGAGGAAAGCTCCTTTGTGTTCGGTTCTGTTGCTACTGCAGGTTTTCGAAGGTGTGGGCGAGGTCGGAGCCCGTCATGGGTTCGCGGGCGACGACGAGCACCGTGTCGTCACCGGCGATCGTGCCGACCACATACGGCAGGGCCGCGCGGTCGATGGAGCTGGCCAGGTACTGGGCTGCGCCGGGCGGGGTGCGCAGCACCGCGAGGTTGCCGCTGGCGTCGGTCGACACCAGGAGCTCACCGAGCAACCGCGACATCCGTTCGGTGCCACCGGACACGCCCTTCACCGGGCTGCCGTCCTCGGGCACCACATAGATGCCGGTGCCACCGTCGGCGCCGCGAAGTTTGACCGCGCCGAGTTCCTCGAGATCGCGCGACAGGGTGGCCTGGGTGACGTCGATCCCCTCGTCGGCCAGCAGGGCGGCCAGCTCGGATTGGCTGTGCACCTCGCGCGCCGACAGCAGCGCGACGATCCGGGCCTGCCGGCCCGCGCGGGTGGCAGCGACCTCGGGGGTCGCCTTGGAGCTCATGCGCTGTCCCTGGCGGCGTCGAGGATGCCCGGCAGCGCCCCGACGAAGCTGCCCAATTGATCCTCGGTGACGATCAGCGGTGGCGCCAGCCGGATGACCTCGGGGGCAGCGGCGTTGACCAGGAAGCCAGCTTCCCGCGCCGCCGCCTCGGCGGCCTTGGCCCGGGGCTCCGTCAGCACGATGCCCTGCAGCAGGCCGCGCCCGCGGACGTGATCGACCAGCGGATGGCCGAGCGCCTCGATGTCGTCCGCCAAGGTCTTGCCCAGGGCGGCGGTGTGTGCGACCAGGTCGTCGGCGGCCAGCGTGCGCAGCACGGCCAGCGCGGCGGCGGTGCACACCGGATTGCCGCCGAACGTGCTGCCGTGCAGTCCGGGGGTCATCAGGTCGGCGGCGGCGCCGATCCCGATGCAGGCGCCGATCGGCAATCCCCCGCCCAGACCTTTGGCCAGGGTCATCACATCCGGCGTGATGCCGTCGTGCTGGTGGGCGAAAAACGTTCCGGTGCGCCCGATTCCGGTCTGCACCTCGTCGAGGACCAGCAGTGCCCCGTGTTGGGCCGTGACCTCCCGGGCCGCGGCCAGATAGCCCGCCGGTGGGACGACGACGCCGCCCTCCCCCATGATGGGTTCCAGGAACACCGCCGCCGTCTCGTCGGTCACCGCGGCCCGCAGCGCGCTGGTGTCCCCGTAGGGCACGAACGTGACGTCGCCGGGCAGCGGTTCGAACGGTGACCGTTTGGCCGGTTGGCCCGTCAGCGCCAGGGATCCCATGGTTCGGCCGTGGAATCCGCCCTCGGCGGCAACGAGTTTGGTGCGGCCCGTGAGGCGACTGATCTTGAAGGCGACCTCGTTGGCCTCGGTGCCCGAATTGCAGAAGAACACCCGGGCCACGTGGTCGGGCCCGAGCTGGGCGACCAGCGCCTCGGCCAGCGCGATGCCGGGCTCGGTGGCGTACAGGTTCGAGGTGTGACCCAGGGTGTTCAGCTGGGTGGTGACGGCCTCGATGACCGCCGGATGCCGGTGCCCCAGCAGGTTGACGGCGATGCCGCCCAGCAGGTCGAGATAGGTCCTGCCATCCGGGTCGGCCAGCACCGCGCCGTCGCCGGTGGCCAGCGCCAGCCCCGGGGTGCCGTAGTTGTCCATCATCACCGCCGACCAACGGTGTTGCAGTTCTTCGGTTTTCGTCATGATGACGGGACCACCTTGGTGCCGGTTCCCTCGTTGGTGAACAGCTCGACCAGGACGCAGTGCTCGACGCGACCATCGATGACGTGCGCGCTGGGCACCCCGCCGGCCACGGCCCGCAGGCAGGCCTCCACCTTGGGCACCATGCCGGACTCCAGCCGGGGCAGCAGTTGGGCCAGCGCACCAGTGTCGATCTCACTGACCAGCGAGTCCCGGTTCGGCCAGTCGGTGTAGAGACCCTCGATATCGGTGAGCATGACCAACTTCTCCGCCTCCAGCGCTTCGGCCAGCGCGGCCGCGGCGGTGTCGGCGTTGATATTGTGCACCACACCGTCGGCGTCCGGGGCGATGGTGGACACCACCGGGATCCGGCCCGCGGCAATCAGATCGACAACCGCGTCGGTGTTGACGTGATCGACGTCGCCGACCAGGCCGATGTCGGTTGCCACCCCGTCGACGGTGACGCTGCGCCGGACCGCGGTGAACAGCGCGGCGTCCTCGCCGGTGATGCCGACGGCGTAGGGTCCGTGCGCGTTGATCAGGTTGACCAGTTCACGGCCCACCTGGCCGAACAGCACCATGCGCGCGACGTCGAGCACCTCGGGGGTGGTGACCCGGAAGCCGCCCTTGAAATCCCCTTCGATACCAAGGCGTTTCAGCATCGCCGAGATCTGGGGGCCACCGCCGTGCACCACCACCGGATGAATCCCGCAGTTGCGCAGGAACACCATGTCCGCGGCGAAGGCCGCCTTGAGCGCATCGTCGGTCATGGCGTTGCCGCCGTACTTGACGACGACGATGCGACCATGCAGTCGTTTGAGCCACGGCAGCGCTTCGGCCAAGACCGCCGCCTTCGTGGTGGTGGCGGTCATGAGCTGTACGCCGAATTCTCTTCGACATAGGCGTGCGACAGGTCGGTGGTCCGGATGGACGCGGACGCATCGCCGAGCCCCAACGAGACGGTGACGTCGACGTCGGCGCCGGACAGGTCGACCTCCCGGGCCCCGGGCGCACCGGCACCGTCGACGCACACCGGTGAACCGTTGAACGACACCGAGATCCGGTCCGGTTCCAGCGCGACCGGTGCGATGCCGACGGCGGCCAGCACCCGGCCCCAGTTCGGATCCGAACCGAACAGCGCGGTCTTGACCAGGCTGTCGCGCGCGATGGCCCGGGCGCACACCACGGCGTCGTCCTCGGTGCGGGCACCGGTCACGGTGATGGTGACCCGCTTGGTGACGCCCTCCGCGTCGGCCTGCAGCTGGGCGCACAGGTCGTCGCAGACGGCCCTGATCGCGCCGTCCAGCTCGTCCTGGCTAGGGGTGATCGCGCTGGCGCCGGAGGCCAGCAGCAGGACGGTGTCATTGGTCGAGCAGCTTCCGTCGACATCGAGACGGTCGAAGGTGAGCGCGGTGGCCCGGCGTAGCGCGGTGTCCAGTGCGGCACTGTCGGCGACGGCGTCGGTGGTGATGACCACCAGCATGGTGGCCAGCGACGGGGCCAGCATTCCGGCGCCCTTGGCCATGGCGCCGACGGTCCAATTGTTCCTGTGGTGCAGCGCAACCTGTTTCGGCACGGTGTCGGTGGTCATGATGGCCCGCGCGGCTTCGTCACCGCCGGTGAGGCCGCCGGCCATCTCGTGCACGATCTCGGTGACGCCGGCGAGCACCTTGTCCATCGGCAGCCGGTCGCCGATCAGGCCGGTGGAGCACACCGCGACCTCGATGGCCCCGGTCTCGGTGCCCCACTCCGACAGTGCGGCGGCTACGGCCTCGGCGGTGGCGTGGGTGTCCTGGAAGCCGCCCGGTCCGGTGCAGGCGTTCGCCCCGCCGGAGTTCAGGATGACCGCCCGCAGCCGGCCGGTGGTGAGCACCTGCTGGCTCCACTGCACGGGCGCGGCCTTGACCTGATTGCGAGTGAACACGCCTGCGGCGCCGTAGTCGGGGCCCTCGTTGAACACCAGCGCCAGATCGAGATTGCCGGATGCCTTGATGCCGGCGCTGATTCCGGTGGCGCGGAAGCCCTCCGGCGCGGTCACACCCTGGGTGCGCAGCAGCCGGGACGCCGGCGTGCTGTCAAAGGTCGCTCCGGTCACGGTGCCACTCCCACGGTCGACAGTCCTTCGGTCTCGGGCCACCCCAGTGCCAGGTTCATCGACTGAACCGCTGCTCCCCCGGTGCCCTTGGTCAAGTTGTCGATGGCGCACACCGCCACCAGTACCCCGGCATCCGCGTCGACTGCGATCTGCAGTTGCGCCGCGTTGGACCCGATCACCGCGCTCGTCATGGGTAGCCGGCCCTCGGGCAGCAGATGGATGAACGGCTCTGCGTCATAGGCCTTTTCGTAGGCGGCCCGCAGTTCGGACAGCGTTGCGGAGGTGGGTGCCGTACAGGTCGCAAGAATACCCCGCGAGGTCGGGATGAGCACGGGGGTGAACGACACGCTCACTGCGGCATCGGTGACCGCCCGTAGCCCCTGCGCGATCTCCGGGGTGTGCCGGTGTGCACCGCCGATGTTGTAGGCCCGGGCCGATCCGATGACCTCGGCGGCCAGCAGATCGACCTTCGCGGATTTGCCTGCACCGGAGGTGCCGCTGACCGCGACGACCGTGACCGCGGGCTCGACCAGACCGGCCGCGACCGCGGGCACCAGGGCCAGCAGTGCCGACGTCGGGTAGCAGCCCGGGACGGCGATCCGCTTGGTGCCGCGCAGGGCGTCGCGGCCACCGGGAAGTTCGGGCAACCCGTAGGGCCAGCTGCCGGCGTGCGGCGAACCGTAGAACCGCTCCCAGTCGGTGGCGTCGGTGAGCCGGAAGTCCGCACCGCAGTCCACCACCAGCGTGTCGGGCCCGAGTTGCTCGGCGATCTCGGCGGAATGTCCGTGCGGCAGCGCCAGGAACACCACATCGTGGCCGCGCAGTACGTCGATGTCGGTGGGCTCGAGGGTCCGGTCGGCCAGCGGGAGCAGATGCGGATGATGTTCGGCCAGTGTGGTGCCGGCGCTCGCGGCGGCGGTCAGCGCGCCGATGGTCAGCCGGCCGTCGGTGAGCGCCGGATGTCCCAGCAGGAGCCGCAGGATCTCACCGCCGGCGTATCCGCTCGCCCCCGCCAGGGCCGCTGTGGTCATTTCGAGCATTTTGCATGATTATGCAATCAGATGCAAATAAATCGGAGATTTCGGTGCATTGACCGTCGCTCACCGCCGGGTAATGCACCGAAATCACTGATCCGCGACCAATCAGGCGCGCAGTGTGGCACCGAGTTCACGACCGGCGACGGCCACCGCGGCATCCCGGGCCGCGCTGGCCTCGTCCTCGGTCAGGGTCCGGTCGGCCGCCCGGAATCGCATCGCCAGGGTCAGCGACGTGCGGCCTGCGCCGATCTGCGGTCCGGAATAGACGTCGAACAGTTCGACGTCCTCGAGCAGCTCGCCGGCTCCGGCGCGCACCGCGGCGATCACCGCATCGGCGGGCACCGTGTCGTCGACGACCAGGCTGAGGTCCTGGAACACCGCCGGGAAGGGCGACACCCGGGGCGCGGGAAGCGTCTCGACGATGGGAATGGCGTCCAGATCCAGTTCGGCGGCGCAGGTGCCCTTCGGCAGACCGGCACGTTCGACGACGGCGGGGTGCAACTGCCCGGCGAACCCGACGCTGATGTCACCGACGAAGACCTCGGCGCAGCGCCCCGGATGCCAGGGCAACTCCTGAGCTGGTCGCAAGCTCACGTCGACACCGCACGCCCGGGCGACGATGCGCACGGCCTCGAACGCGTCGGTGGCCTCGGCCCGACGGCCGGGGCCCCACGGGCCGCGCGGCTCACGCAGGCCGGTGAGCACCACCCCGACATGCTGCGGCTGCCGGGGCAGCGAGGCATCCAATTCGGCGATCTCGGACTCGGTGGGCCGGCGGTCGGTCGAAATGCGTTGCACCGGGCGCGTTTCCGTGGTCGGCAACACCACCTGTGCGACGGAGAACAGTGCCACGTCGGGAGCTCCGCGGGAAACGTTGCGGCCCAGCGCTTCCAGCATGGCGGGCAGCAACGTGGTGGCCAGATGCGGCCGGTCGGCCTCCAACGGGTTGACCACCCGGGTGGTGTCGCGCCGCGAATCATCGGCGGCCAGGCCCCAGATGTCGAACACCCCGGCCGGCAGGAACGGGGTCGGCAGGATCTCCACGTAGCCCGACAGGGCCAGGGACTTGCCGACCGCACGGCGGCGTTTCTGGACGGCGCTCAGACCGCGACCGGCCGGCGCCGTCGGCAGGACCGACGGAATCACGTCGAGACCCTCGAGGCGCAGCACCTCTTCCACCAGATCGGCGGGCTCCACCAGGTCCGGGCGCCAGCTCGGCGGGGTGACCTCGAGCAGGCCGCCGGCAACCTCGTCGACCCGGGCGCCGATCTGACGTAGCCGAGCCACCGTCGCGCCGTCGTCGTAACGCACTCCGGCCATCCGGTCCGGAAGATCGGCGGGCATCGTGACCGGCGGGTAGGACCAGTCGTCGCGGGGCGGGTCGCCACGCCAGTCCGTCAGGGTGGGTTCGACAGTGCCGCCGGCAATCTCGGCGAGCAGCGTCGCGCACCGGTCGATCGCGGCAACCGAGATGGCCGGATCGACCCACCGTTCGTACCGGCGACCGGCCTCGCTGACCAGATGCAACCGGCGCTGGGTGCGGGACACCGCGGCCGGATCCCACACCGCGGCCTCGAGCAGCACGTCCGTCGAGCCGTCGTGGATCTCGGTGCTGCCGGCACCCATGACGCCGCCGATCGCGGCCGTACCGGTGTCGTCGACGATCAGCACGTCGGCGGGGTCGAGTTTGCGTTCGACGTCGTCCAGGGTCAGCACGGTCTCGCCCGGTTCGGCGAAGCGCACGCGGAAGGCTCCGTTGATCCGGTCGCGGTCGTGCGCGTGCATCGGATGGCCGAGTTCGAGCATCACGTAGTTGGTCACGTCCACGGCCGGCGAGATGGGCCGGATTCCGCACAGCATCAGCCGACGGCGCAGCCACCAGGGCGACGTGGCTCCGGGATCGATGCCCGTCACCGGCCGCAGGGCGAATCGACTCACGCCGGTGCCCTGATCCACTGTCAGCGGCCAGGCCTGGCCCTCGGCCGGCAGCGGCGGCACTCGGTCCGGATCGAAGGCCGGGTCGACGAAGTCGAGGTCGTAGGCGCAGGCGATCTCGCGTGCGATGCCGCGGACCGACAACCCATACCCCCGGTCGGGGGTGATGGCCAGGTCGAATACGACGTCGTCGAGGCCGAGGACCTCGATTCCCGATGCGCCGGGCTCGGCGGTTCCGGGTGGGAACACCATGATCCCGGAATGGTCGCCGCCGAGGCCCAATTCAGCTGCCGAGCAGATCATGCCGTCCGAGGTGCGGCCGTAGGTCTTTCGGGTGGCGATCGTGAAGTCACCGGGCAGCGTCGCCCCTGGGAGCGCCACCACCACCAGGTCACCGACAGCGAAATTGGTTGCCCCGCAGACGATGTCGCGCTGTTCGGCCTCGCCCACGTCGACCTTGCACGCCCGGATGGGCTTCTTGAACTCGGCGAGCTCCTCGATCTCGACGACCCGTCCCATGGTCAGGGGACCGCTGACCGGGCCCAGGGCGACGACATCCTCGACCTCATGGCCGATTCGGATCAGGGCGGCCTCGAGGTCGGCGGGCGTCACATCCCAGCCCGGAGCGCCGGCCTGGACGGCTTCACGCAGCCAGCTGTACGGAACGTGCATCAGGCCCCCACCCCGAACGGCAGCGAGAACCGGACGTCACCCTCGACCATGTCGCGCATGTCGGGAATTCCGTTTCGGAACTGCAGGGTGCGCTCGATACCCATCCCGAACGCGAAGCCGCTGTATTCCTGCGGGTCGATTCCGGCGGCCCGCAACACATTCGGGTTCACCATTCCGCAGCCGCCCCACTCGACCCAGCCGGGGCCGCCCTTCTTGTCGGCGAACCAGACATCGAACTCGGCCGACGGCTCGGTGAACGGGAAGAAGTGCGGCCGGATCCGGGTCCGCGCCTGCGCGCCGAACTCCGACCGCGCGAACGCGTCCAGGGTGCCCTTGAGATGCGCCATGGTCAGGCCCCGGTCCACGGCCAGGCCCTCGACCTGATGGAAGACCGGGGTGTGGGTGGCGTCCAGCTCGTCGGTGCGGAAGGTGCGTCCGATCGAGACGACGTAGACCGGCAGCTCCCGGGACAGCAGTGCCCGGACCTGGACCGGCGACGTGTGGGTGCGCAGCAGCTGCCGCGAACCGTCCGGCGCGATATAGAACGTGTCCTGTTCACTGCGGGCCGGGTGATCGACCGGAAAGTTCAGCGCATCGAAGTTGAACTGCTCGGTTTCGACCTCCGGGCCCTCGGCGAGTTCCCAGCCCATGGCGACGAACGTGTCGGTGATGCGCTCGGCCAGGATCGTGATGGGATGGCGGGCCCCGACCGGCTGCCGGGTCGACGGCAGGGTGACATCGATCCGCTCGGCCACCAGCACCTCGGCGTCGCGGTCGGCACGCAACTGCGCCAGCCGGTCGTCGAAGAGCCGCTGGGCCTCGGAGCGGGCGATGTTGACCCGTTTGCCGGCCTCGGCGCGTTCCGACTTGTCCAGCGTGCCCAGGGCCTGGCGCGCCAGTGCCAGCGGCGCCCGGTCGCCGAGGTGGTCGGTCTTGGCGCGGGCCAGGTCATCGAGGTTGCCGGCGTCGGCGAACGCAACCCGCGCCGCGTCGACCGCCGCACCGAGCGCGCCCTCCGAAAGATCAGCCACGCGGCCAGCGCCTCCTTGCTCGATCCCAACAACATTCCCCGGTAATGCAAGTGCCGATCATAGGCGGTCGGCACGCGATACCCTCTCGCGGTGGTGAGGGCATTGATCGTCGCTGCCTTCGGGCTGGGTGCGGCGGTGCTGGGGGTTCTGGCGATGCTGGTCGATCATCGGTGGTTCGTGGTCGCCGTCCCGGTCGCGCTGCTGGCCGGCCTCGGGGTGTGGGACCTGGTCCAGACACGGCATTCGATCCTGCGGTCGTTCCCCATTCTCGGGCATGCCCGGTTCCTGATGGAGACCATCCGCCCGGAGATCCAGCAGTACTTCATCGAGTCCAACACCGACGGCACGCCGTTCGACCGCGAGACCCGCGACATGGTGTACGAGCGGGCCAAGGGCACCAAGAGCGACGAGCCCTTCGGCACCGAACGCGATGTCAACGCACTGGGCTACGAGTTCGTGCGGCATTCGATGCGGGCGCGGTTCGCCACCGATGTCGCGCCGAAGGTGCGGCTGGGTGGGGCGGACTGCAGCCAGCCGTATGACATTGCGCTGCTGAATGTTTCGGCGATGAGTTTCGGGGCGCTGTCGTCCAACGCCATCCTTGCGCTCAACGGCGGGGCGGCCATGGGCGGCTTCGCACACGATACCGGCGAGGGTGCCATCAGCCCGTACCACCTGCGTCCGGGTGGGGACCTGATCTGGGAGGTTGCCTCCGGCTACTTCGGCTGCCGGACCGACACCGGCGGCTTCGATCCGGCCAAGTTCGCCGAGAAGGCACAGCTACCGACGGTGAAGGCGATCTCGATCAAACTCTCCCAGGGCGCCAAGCCCGGTCTGGGCGGCGTACTGCCCGGCGCCAAGGTCAGCGCCGAGATCGCGGCGACCCGCGGTGTGCCCCAGGGCCAGACGGTGATCTCACCGCCGGCGCACACGGCCTTCCGGACCCCGCTGGAGATGATGGAGTTCATCTCGACGCTGCGCCGACTCTCGGGCGGCAAGCCCGTCGGCGTCAAACTGTGCGTGGGCACCCGCAGCGAGTTCCTGTCGCTCTGCAAGGCCATGCTGGCCACCGGGATCACCCCGGATTTCGTCATCGTGGACGGCTCGGAGGGCGGAACGGGCGCGGCCCCACAGGAATTCGAGGACCACGTCGGAATGCCGCTGACCGAGGGCCTGATGCTGGTGCACAACGCACTGGTGGGCGCCGGGCTGCGGGACCGGGTCAGGATCGGCGCGTCCGGAAAGGTCGCCAGCGGGATGGACATCGTCTCGCGCATCATCCAGGGCGCCGACTTCACCCTGTCGGCGCGCGCCATGATGTTCGCGATCGGCTGCATCCAGGCCCAGAAGTGCAACACCAACACCTGCCCTGTCGGCGTCGCCACCCAGGACCCCGGCCTGATCCGGTCGCTCTACGTTCCGGACAAGGCCAAGCGCGTCTACAACTTCCAGCGCGCCACGGTCGCCAGCGCGGCCCAGATCGTCGCCTCGATGGGGCTCGGCGATTTCGGCGAACTGGAGCCCGCGATGCTCAACCGCCGCATCGAGGGCGGTCGCAGCCGGACCTACGCCGAACTCTATGAGTGGCTCACGCCGGGCGCATTGCTCGATGACTCCGGCCCGGACTCCTGGCGGGCGGACTGGAAAATCGCCACCGCGGCCGAGTTCCGCTGAGTCACAATCAGACCCGCGCCCAGCACACACGCCACCCCCGATGCGCCGGCAACCGCGAACGCCGCGGCGCCGTCGGCCAGCACCAGGAATCCGAATGCCGCGGCCACCGACAGCATCGCCCAGCGCAGCGGAGTCCACCGGCCGGCCGGCCCGAACGCGGTGGACACCAGCATGCCCAGTGCCAGCGCGATGCCGTGGCCGACGGAGGTGAAATCCCGCAGCACTGCGGCGGCACCCACCACGACGCCGATCCAGCCGGCGACCCACAACGGGCGGGCCGGCCGCGGGATCGCGGCGCTCAGCGCGCCGAGCACGCCGACGGCACCGTAGCTCATGCCCACGTCCTCGGCCCGGGACACCGCCGGCGGCAACAGGCCGTGCCGGACCGCGATGAGCAGCCCGACCGCCACCAGGACGGTGGCGCCGAG
>Ga0209023_10002211_pt1 | contig 24726 bp, 22 predicted proteins | sample LakOneMetagenome_FD_187468 | JGI IMG/M metagenome (GOLD analysis project Ga0209023, IMG submission 187468) | Freshwater and sediment microbial communities from Lake Erie, Canada (SPAdes) (version 2) | ecosystem: Environmental > Aquatic > Freshwater > Lentic | place: Lake Erie, Canada... | reverse complement strand
TCGTCTCCCGCCGCGCGGTGGTCGAGAGCGAGCATTCGGAAGAGCGCGAGCAGCTGCTCGAGAAGCTGGTCGAGGGCGCGGTGCTGAAGGGCGTCGTGAAGAACCTCACCGACTACGGCGCGTTCGTGGACCTCGGCGGCATCGACGGCCTGCTGCACATCACCGACATGGCCTGGAAGCGCGTGCGCCATCCGTCCGAAGTCGTGGAAGTCGGCCAGGAGCTCGATGTCCGCGTGCTCAAGTACGACCGCGAGCGCAACCGCGTCAGCCTCGGCCTCAAGCAGCTGGGCGAGGATCCGTGGGACAACATCGCCCGACGCTACCCGGCCAACAGCCGCGTGTTCGGCAAGGTGTCCAACGTCACCGATTACGGCGCGTTCGTCGAGATCGAGCCGGGCGTCGAAGGCCTGGTCCACGTGTCCGAGATGGACTGGACCAACAAGAACGTCAACCCGTCCAAGGTCGTGCAGGTCGGCGACGACGTGCAGGTGATGGTGCTCGACGTCGACGAGGAGCGCCGCCGCATCTCGCTGGGCATGAAGCAGGTCACCAGCAACCCGTGGGAAACCTTCGCCGCGATCCACAAGAAGGGCGACAAGGTCTCCGGCCAGATCAAGTCCATCACCGACTTCGGCATCTTCATCGGCTTGGACGGCGGCATCGACGGCCTCATCCACCTGTCCGACATCAGCTGGAACACCACCGGCGAGGACATGGTCCGCAACTTCAAGAAGGGCGACACGCTGGAAGCCGTTGTGCTGGCCGTCGATCCGGAACGCGAGCGCATCTCGCTCGGCGTCAAGCAGCTCGAGCAGGACCCGATGGGCCAGTTCGTGGCCAACAACGCCCGCGGTTCGATCGTGAAGGGCACCGTCAGGGAAGTGGACGCCAAGGGCGCCACCATCGACCTCGGCGACGGCGTCGAGGGCTACGTGTCCGCCCGCGACATCTCGCATGATCGCGTCGATGACGCCTCTCAGGTGCTGAAGGTCGGCCAGGAAGTCGAAGCCAAGGTCATCGGTAACGACCGCAAGGGCCGGACCATGCAACTGTCCATCAAGGCCAAGGACGAAGCCGAGACCCAGGAAGCGCTGGCGCAGTACAACAAGGCCGCCAGCGACGCTTCCACCGGGACTACCCGGCTGGGCGCGCTCCTGCGCGAACAGCTGGAAGGCAAGTCCGAGTAATCGCCGAGCGCGCGCGGCGGCCCGGTGAAACCGGGTCGCCGCGATGCGCGGCGACCTCGCGGAATCCCGATGACGAAATCGGAACTGATCGAAATCCTCTCGCAGCGGCAGCTGCACCTGAAGGCCGACGACGTCGACCTCGCGGTGAAGTCATTGCTGGAAATGATGGGCGGCGCGCTCGCGGTCGGGGAACGCATCGAAGTGCGTGGCTTCGGCAGCTTCTCGCTGCATTTCCGCCCGCCGCGCACTGGACGCAACCCGAAGACCGGCGACGCCGTGGCCCTGGCCGGGAAGTACGTGCCGCACTTCAAGCCGGGCAAGGAACTGCGGGAACGCGTGAGCAGCGTCGCTCCCGTCGACGCGGAAGGCTGACGGCCGCCGCATCGCTCGGCCCGATGCGGGTCGGCTAAGCTGTCGCCATTGCGGAGGCTAGACGATGCGTGTGTTGCGCCTGCTGGTCGCATGCCTGTTCCTCGCCGCCGGCGCACTGCTCGGCGCGCTCAATCCCCAACCCGTGTCCATCGACCTGGGACCGGCTTCGCTGCAGGCCGGCCTCGGCGCGAGCCTGCTCGGCGCCATGCTGGTCGGCGTCGCCGCCTGCGGGCTGCTGCTCTCGGCCGCGGTAATCCTGCCGCTGCGATTGCGCCTGCGACGGATGCAGGACGGCCGCACCGCGGTTGCAGCCGGGAAACCGGCATGACCGGGCTCGCGTTCGTCAGCCAGTGGTTCTGGCTGTTCCTGCTGATCCCGGTCGCGGCCCTCAGCGGTTGGGTCATCGGACGCCGAGGTGGCGAACGCCACAGCGACAGCCAGGTCAGCAAGCTGTCGACAACGTATTTCCGGGGCCTGAACTATCTGTTGAACGAACAGCCCGACAAGGCGATCGAGTTGTTCCTGCACATCGCCGAACTGGACAAGGACACGTTCGAGACCCAGATCGCGCTCGGCCACCTGTTCCGCCGCCGCGGCGAGGTCGACCGCGCGATCCGCTTGCACCAGGCGCTGGTGGAACGCCGCGACCTCAGCGACCAGCAGAAGGCGCAGGGCCTGCTTGCGCTGGGAGAGGACTACATGAAGTCCGGCCTGCTCGATCGCGCGGAAACCGTATTCACCGACCTGGCGCGCATCGACCAGCGCGCGCCGCAGGCGCTGCGCCACCTGATCGGTATCTACCAGTCCGAACGCGACTGGAACAAGGCCATCGAAAACGCCACCCGCTACGAACAGGCGACCGGCGAACCCATGGGCAAGCTGATCGCGCAGTTCGAGTGCGAACTCGCGGAGCGTGCCCGTGCCGCGGGCGAAAGCGAGGCCGCCCGCGCGGCCGTGGCGCGCGCTTACGCCGCGGACGCGACCTCGGTGCGTGCCGGCATGCTCGAGGGCCGGATCGAGGGGGAAGCCGGCCACGATGCCGCGGCGATCCGCGCATTCGAACGCGCCGCGCGCCACGATCCGGATTTCCTGCCCGAAATCCTGCCGGCCCTTCTCGCCAGTTACGACCGTGCGGGGGATGCGACCGGGGCGCGCACCTTCTTGTCGGAGATGAGCGAGCACTACCGTGGCATCGCGCCGGTACTCGCGCTGACGCGACTGGTCGAGGCGGAGCAGGGCGTCGCGGCGGGCCGTGCGTTTCTGGCAGGGCAGCTGAAGGATCGTCCTTCGGTGCGCGGCGAAGCGGCACTGATCGACCTGTCGCTGGCCGAGGGCGCCGATCCATCCGCGACCCTGCACGACCTCAAGCACATCACCGACCAGTTGCTGGTGCGCAACCCCAGCTACCGCTGCACCCGTTGCGGGTTCGGCGCGCGCAGCCACCACTGGCAATGCCCGAGCTGCAAGGAATGGGGCACGGTGAAGCCGCTGCTCAATTACGCCGTGGTCTGAGATGGCGTTGCCGGGCGGGTGGCCAATCTGGGGATGCCTGCATCTCGCCGTCGGCGCGGTGGGAACCTGGCTCGCGCGGCGCTACGCCCTGCGCCGCAACCTGATCGACCATCCCGGCGATCGGCGTAGCCACGCATTCGCTACCCCGCGCGGCGGCGGCATCGCCATCGTCGCGTCCGCCGTGCTGACCTTGGCCTGGCTGGCGTGGGCGCACGCATTGCCTGGAGCAACCGTGGCTCCCGTGGCGGGAGGCTTGTTGCTGGTCGCCGCGATCGGCTGGCTGGACGACCACCGCCCGTTGTCGCCGTGGTGGCGCTTGGCGGTGCAGGCCGCGGCTGCCGTGCTGGTCGCGGTCGCGTTGTCGCGCAACGGACATGATCCGGTCTTCGCCGTGTTCGGTTTCGCGGTGGTGATGGTGCTGGTGAATGTATGGAACTTCATGGACGGCATCGACGGGCTCGCCGCTTCGCAGGCCCTGCTGGTCGCCGGTGGCATGGCATGGCTGGGGTGGCCCGGCCCGTGGGCATGGCTGATGCTGGCGATCGCCGCCGCCACTCTGGGCTTCCTGCCGTTCAACCTGCCCAGGGCACGGATCTTCCTTGGCGATGTCGGCAGCGGATCGCTGGGGTACCTGCTCGCCGTCGGGCTGCTGTGGCTGCCCGGGGGCGCGTTGCGCTGGCCCTGGCTGGCATGGCTGCCGCTGTCGGCTTTCCTCGTCGACGCCACGCTCACGCTGGGCATGCGCATGCTCCGTGGAGAGCGGTGGTGGACGCCCCACCTGCAGCATGCGTACCAGCGCTGGGCGGCCCGATTGGGGAGCCATGCGCCGGTGAGCCGGGCCTACGCGCTGTGGACAGCATGTGGCTTGGCCACTATGGTGTGCCTCCGGAATGAACAGGCGGGAGCAGGTGCGGTCGCGCTGGGAACGGGATACGCGGGGGCCGCGGTGACGTGGGCATGGCTCAGGGCAGCCCGGACGACCCAGGAGGGGGGCGGACAACAATGACGTTCAGGGATCGATTCGAAGTCTCCTTGCCCCGGATCGCGGTCGTGGTCCACGACCTGTGCATGGTGTGGCTGAGCTGGTACGGGCTGCACCGTTTCCGCTACGCGATCCAGCCGTCGCCGGATTCGCTCAACACCATGTCGGTGGAGATGCTGCTGGTCCTGTGCGCGCAGGGCCTGGTGTTCTGGCGCGTGGGCCTGTATCGCGGCGTCTGGCGCTTCGCCAGCGTGCCCGACCTCGTCAACATCATGAAGGCGGCGCTGTTCGGTCTGCTTTCCGTGATCATCGTGCTGTTCTTCTACAACCGCCTGACGATGGTGCCGCGGACGGTGCTGGTGCTGTACCCGGTCGTGCTCTGCGCCTTGCTCGGCATGCCGCGCCTGCTGTATCGGAGCTGGAAGGACACCACCCAGAAACGCGGCGGACGGACCTCGGTCCGCGTCCTGATCCTCGGCGCCGGCGAAGCGGGCGAAACCCTGGTCCGCGACCTGCGGCGTACCGGCACCTACCAGCCCGTCGGTTTCCTCGACGACGCCGCGCGCCTGCACGGCGGCGAACTCCAGGGGCTGCCGATCCTTGGGGGCATCGCCGACCTGGAACACCTGGCGCCGGAAGTCGCGGCACAGCTCGCGATCATCGCGCTGCCGGAGCTCGACGCCGAGGCGATGCGCAAGGTGGTCGAATCCTGCGAGAAGTCCGGGCTGCCGTTCCGGATGGTGCCGCGACTGGATGACGTGCTGGCCGGGCGTTCGCGCCCGGGCGAGCTCAAGGAAGTCGCGATCGAAGACTTGCTGGGCCGCCAGCCGGTGAAGCCGGACTGGAAGGCGATCCGCGCCTGGCTGGGAGGCAGGAGCGTGCTCGTGACCGGCGCCGGCGGTTCGATCGGCAGCGAACTGTGCCGGCAGTGCGCCCGGCACGGAGCGCGCACGGTCGGCCTGCTCGAGATCGACGAACTCGCGTTGATGACCATCGAGGCGGAGCTGCGGCGCGACTTCCCGCAGGTGGAATGCGTGGCCGTGCTCGGCGATTGCGGCGATGCGGCGGTGATGCGCCATGCGCTCGCGCAGGCCCAGCCACAGGCCGTGTTCCATGCCGCCGCCTACAAGCAGGTCCCGGTGCTCGAGGCGCAATTGCGCGAAGCAGTGCGGAACAACGTGCTGGCCACGATGACGGTCGCCGAATCGAGTCGCAGTGCCGGGGTCGAATCCTGCGTGCTCATCTCCACCGACAAGGCGGTCGATCCGGCGAACGTGCTCGGCGCGACCAAGCGCATGGCGGAAATGGTGTGTCAGCGATTCGCAGCAGAACGCGACACGCGCTTCGTCACCGTGCGGTTCGGCAACGTGCTCGATTCCGCGGGCAGCGTGGTCCCGCTCTTCCGCGAGCAGATCCGCAGCGGGGGGCCGGTAACGGTCACCCACGCCGAAGTCACGCGCTATTTCATGACCATTCCCGAAGCGTGCCAGCTGATCCTGCAGGCATCGGCGATCGGCGCGCAGCAGGCGGTCTATACCCTGGACATGGGTGAACCGGTGCCGATCCGCCTGCTGGCCGAACAGATGATCCGCCTGGCGGGCAAGCAGCCGGGCAAGGACATCGCCATCGTGTATTCCGGGTTGCGTCCCGGCGAGAAATTGCACGAAGCCCTGTTCCACGCGGACGAGCGCTATCGCCCGACCTCGCATCCGAAGATCCTGCAGGCCGAGGCGCGGCCGGTGGCGATCGCGGATCTCGACCTGGCGCTTGCGCGGTTGCGTGCGGCGGTCGCGGCCTACGACCTCGAAACGCTTTCGATCCTGTTGCGCGAGGCCATCCCGGAATTCACGCCGATTTCGGAGGAGGCCGAGCCCCAGACCGGGACCACCGTGATCACCTTCCCGGCCCGGCAGGCGCGCAGGACTTGAGCGCGCCGCAGCCCCCGATCCGCCGCGTGCGCAAGGCCGTCTTCCCCGTGGCCGGGCTCGGTACGCGTTTCCTCCCGGCGACGAAAACCGTGCCGAAGGAAATGCTGCCGGTGGTCGACCGCCCGTTGATCCAGTACGCGGTGGATGAAGCGATCGAGGCAGGCTGCGACACGCTGGTGTTCGTCACCAACCGCTACAAGCATGCGGTGGCCGACTACTTCGACAAGGCTTACGAGCTCGAACAGAAGCTGGAGCGCGCCGGCAGGCACGAACAGCTCGAACTCGTGCGCAACGTGCTGCCCGAAGGCGTGCGCGCGGTGTTCGTGACCCAGCCGGAAGCGCGCGGGCTTGGACATGCGGTGCTGTGCGCGAAACCCGTCGTCGGCGACGAGCCCTTCGCCGTGCTGCTGCCCGACGACCTGATCTGGAACCGCGGTGGCGAGGGGGCGCTGAAGCAGATGGCGTCTCACGCTTCGGCAAATGGCGGCGGCGTCATCGCCGTGCAGGACGTCCCGCGTTCGCAGGTATCGAGTTACGGCATCGCCACGGTCGCGGGATTCAGCGGCCAAAGCGGCCGCATTCAGGGAATCGTGGAAAAGCCGCGGCCGGAAGATGCGCCGAGCACCCTCGCGGTTGTCGGCCGCTACATCCTGCCGCCCTCGATCTTCAGCGAACTCGAAGGCACCGCAGCGGGAAACGGCGGTGAAATCCAGCTGACCGACGCCATCGCCGCGCTGCTTGCGAAGGGCGAGCCGTTCGACGCTTTCCGATTCCGCGGCAGCCGCTTCGATTGCGGAACGCATCTCGGGTTGATCGAAGCCACCATCCGCTACGCCCTCGACCACGAAACGCTGAGCGATGCCGCCCGCAACCTGATGCGGGATGCATTGCGGGAGCTGGGGGCCGTCGACCAATAGCCCGCCGCACGTCACGATTCATACACGGCCATGCCGTGGCTCTGGACGTACCCTTTCGGCCGGGCTATCTTCGGAACTTGAATCCACCCAATCCTGGGTGGGCAGGCGACAGGGGAGAATCCATGAATCCGAGCGTGAACGCGTCCTTGCTGACTCTGGTCATTTCCGCGGCGTTCGCGCCTGCGGCCGGCAACGCGGCTGAAGTCCCGCAGATCATCGCGAGCAGCGCGATGGCCCATTGCCAGGCATTCACGCCCGGCGTCACGAACACGATCCGCAATCGCGTGATCGGTTCCGAGAACATCGGCAATCCGCTGGCCCTGGCATGTGCGTTCGAAGTCGACGCCTACGCGATGACGGCGGACGGCGTGCAGTCGATCACGATGTTCATGAACAACCACGGCACCGCGTCCTTCGACGTCCCCTGCACGGCGGCGGTCGGTCCCGAAGGCGCCTTCAGCTACTTCATCAGCAAGACCACGACGGTCGATCCTTCGGTCCAGAACTCGGTGCAATTCACCCCCGCCGACGGCGGCTCTGCCGACGCGGGCTTCGGCGACTACCTCATTGGCGTGACCTGCACCCTTCCGAAGAACGCCATCGTCAACGACACCTACGTGTCGTACACCATCGATAACGGCGTCTGATCCACCGTCCCAGCCATCCGCGAGGCGCTCCTCACAGGGCGCCTCGCTTCGTTTGCGGAGCCCGTCATCGCATGCGCATCGCCGAGATGTCCCCATGAGCCAAGACCCTGTGTCCACGAACCGGAATTCACGCCTGCCGTGGGCGCTGCTGGCGCTCGTCGTCGCCGTGATCGCGGGCGTGACGTTGTACCGGCAGTTCCGGTCCGGTGCGCACGGGGAAGGCACATCGTCGGTCGCCGCGTCGGATGACGCCGGACACGCGCAATCCGTCCGGCGCCTGTCGCCCGAGGAAGTGCGTGCGCTGGCCGCGAGGTCTCCAGGGTTGGCGGGACCGAGAACGGCAGGCGACATCGCCGCGATGATGGAGCGGCGCGAGCGCATGGCGCAGGCGACGCAGGCGCGCATCGAGAAGCGCAACGCCGACATGGCCGGAAGTTACGCGGCCGAAAAGGTCGATCCGGCATGGTCCGGCGCGCACGAGAAGGACCTTGCCTCGCTCCTGGATTCGGGCCCGCTGCGCGACGCGGGCACCAAGGCCGGGAATTTCCAGGCGCAATGCCGTTCGTCGATGTGCCGCATCCAGGCCGATTTCCCCGATCCCAGTTCGGCCAGCGACTGGCTGCAGCTGTACATGGCTGGCGTCGGCGACAACCTGCCCGTGGCCACGGCGCACCAGATCCGCAATCCGGACGGTTCGGTCCGGATCGAGATCTATGGAGTCGGCCGCAAGCGCTGATTGGCTGCTGGCGCGGACTCAGAGCGCTTCGAAGATTCCGGCCGCGCCCATCCCGGTGCCGATGCACATCGTCACCATGCCGTACTTCTGCTTGCGCCGGCGCATGCCGTGGACGAGCGTCGCGGTGCGCACCGCGCCGGTCGCGCCGAGCGGGTGGCCGAGTGCGATCGCGCCGCCGAGCGGGTTGACCTTCGCCGGGTCGAGTTCCGAATCGCGGATCACCGCCAATGCCTGGGCTGCGAAGGCCTCGTTGAGCTCGATCCAGTCGAGCTGGTCCTTGGCCAAACCGGCCTGTTTCAGCGCCTTGGGGATCGCCGCGACCGGTCCGATGCCCATCACCTCCGGACGCACGCCGGCCACCGAGAAGCTCACGAAGCGAGCGAGCGGGGTCAGCCCGTAATCCTTGACTGCCTGTTCCGATGCCAGCAGCACGGCGCCCGCGCCATCGCTCATCTGCGATGAATTGCCGGCGGTCACGGTGCCGCCGAACTGGCCGTTGCGGAACACCGGGCGCAATTTGGCCAAGCCTTCCAGCGTGGTGTCCGGGCGCGGGCCTTCGTCGGTGTCCGCGACCGCCTTCTGCACCCGAACCGCGTTGCCCGCGATGTCGGGAAGGCGCGACACGATTTCGTAAGGTGAAATTTCCTCGCGGAATTCGCCGGCAGCGATCGCGGCGATGGCCTTGTGGTGCGACGCCAGCGCGAAGGTGTCCTGCTCCTCGCGCGAGACCTTCCATTCCTCCGCGACCTTCTCGGCGGTGATGCCCATGCCGTAGGCGATGGCGACGTGGTCGTCCCTGAACACGCTCGGCGACAGCGCGACCTTGTTGCCCATCATCGGCACCATCGACATCGATTCGGTGCCCCCCGCGAGCATCAGGTCGGCATTGCCCATGCGGATCTGGTCCGCGGCCAGCGCCACCGCCTGCAAGCCCGAGGAACAGAAGCGGTTGATCGTCTGCGCGGCCACCGTGTCCGGAAGCCCGGCCAGCAGCACCCCGATACGCGCCACGTTCATGCCTTGCTCGCCTTCGGGCATCGCGCAGCCGATGATCGCGTCCTCGATTCGCGCGACGTCGATCCCCGGCGCCTGCGCGACGACGCTGCGCAGCACGTGCGCCAGCATGTCGTCGGGACGGGTGTTGCGGAACATGCCCTTGGGTGCCTTGCCGACCGGGGTGCGGGTCGCGGCGACGATGTAGGCGTCCTGGAGTTGCTTGCTCATTTTTTCTTGGATCCTGTGTCGTCGGTCAGTTGCGGAGCGGCTTGCCGGTCTTGAGCATGTGCGCGATGCGTTCCTGCGTCTTGGGCTGCTGGGCCAGCTCGACGAAGTGCCTGCGTTCGAGCTCCAGCAGCCATTCTTCGTCGACCAGCGAACCGCGGTCGATGTCGCCGCCGCACAACACGGTCGCGATGCGGGTTGCGATCTCGCTGTCGTATTCGCTGATGAATCGGCCTTCCAGCATGTTCACCAGGAGCATGCGGAAGGTGGCGATGCCGACGTCGCCGGCGACCCGGATGCGGCGCGCGGGCAGGGGCGGCCGGTAGCCGCGCTCGGCGAGGCCGCGGGCCTGCGCCCTGGCGATGTGCAGCAGTTCGAAGGCGTTGAACGACACGACGTCGTCGCCGCGCAGCAGGCCGAGTTCCTTCGCTTCGACGGCGGAGGTCGAAACCTTGCCCATGGCGATGGTTTCGAACACCTTCTTGAGTTCGGCGAACACGTCGCCGGTGGCGCCGGCGGCATCGGAGGCGCGCACCGCCAGTTCCTTCAGGCCGCCACCGGCGGGCAGCAGGCCTACGCCGGCTTCGACCAGGCCGATGTAGCTCTCGAGGTGGGCGACGGTTTTCGCCCCGTGCATCTGGAATTCGCAGCCGCCGCCCAAGGCGAGCCCGCGCACCGCCGCGACCACCGGCACCAGCGAATACTTGATGCGCTGGCTGGTGGCCTGGAAGTTGGCGACCATCGCCTCGAAGCCGGCGACATTGCGGGCCTGCAGCAGGCCGAGCGCGCCGGCGAGGTCGGCGCCTGCCGAGAACGGCTCCTTCGGCTGCCACAACACCAGGCCGGCGAACTTGCGTTCCGCGATGCCGATGGCCTGCTGCAGCCCGTCCAGCACCTGGTCGTTGACCGTGTGCATCTTGGTCTTGAACGAAACCACGGCGATGTCGTCGCCGGCGTCGGCCCAGAGGCGAACGCCCTCGTTTTCGAAGATGGTCTCGCCCGGGTCGGGGCGTTCGCCCAGCAGCGGGTCGGGGAAACGCTGGCGCTTGTAGACGGGCAGCGAGGAACGCGGCAGCTTGGCGTTGCGCGCTGGGCTGTAGCTGCCTTCGGATCCGTGGACGCCATCGCGGCCGTCGAACACCCAATCGGGCAGCGGCGCGGTGCTCATCGCCTTGCCGGCGACGATGTCCTCGGCGATCCAGTCCGCGACCTGTTTCCAGCCGGCGGCCTGCCAGGTCTCGAACGGGCCGAGCGTCCAGCCATAGCCCCAACGGATCGCAAGATCCACATCACGGGCTGTTTCGGCAATGGATTCAAGCTGATAGGCGCAATAGTGGAACAAGTCCCTGAACAGCGACCATAGGAATTGCGCCTGCGGGTGCTGGCTGGCACGGAGCTTCGCGAACTTTTCCGCGGGATCCCGGAGCTTGAGGATTTCGACGACTTCAGGTGCGGCGACCCGATCGGCCGGGCGATAGTCCTGTTTCGCAAGATCCAGGACCACGATGTCCTTGCCGACCTTGCGGAAGATTCCGGCGCCGGTCTTCTGCCCGAGCGCGCCCTTGGCGATCAGCGCTTCCAGCCATTTCGGCGAGGCGAAATAACGGTGCCATGGATCGCCGGGCAGGGTGTCGGCCATGGTCTTGATGACATGCGCCATGGTGTCCAGCCCGACCACGTCGGAAGTGCGGTAGGTCGCGGACTTCGGCCGTCCGATCAGCGGACCCGTCAGCGCATCGACCTCGTCGAAGCCGAGTCCCGCCTGTTCGGTATGGTGGATCGTGGCCAGGATCGAGAACACGCCGATCCGGTTGCCGATGAAGTTCGGGGTGTCCTTGGCGTACACCACCCCCTTTCCGAGCTGGGTGGTCAGGAAGCCCTCCAGGCCATCAAGCACCGCCTTGTCCGTCGTGCGTGCCGGGATCAGTTCGGCGAGGTGCATGTAACGCGGCGGGTTGAAGAAGTGCACGCCGCAGAACCGATGCCGCAGTTCTTCGGGAAGAACATCCGCCAACGCATTGATTCCCAAGCCTGAGGTATTGCTTGCGAGGACCGCGTGCGCCGGCACGAACGGGGCGATCCTGCGGTAGAGGTCCTGCTTCCAGTCCATGCGTTCGGCGATGGCCTCGATCACCAGGTCGCAGCCGCGAAGCAGTTCCAATCCGGTGTCGTAATTGGCCGGGACGATCGCCGCGGCGAGCGACTTGCCGGCGAGCGGGGCAGGGGACAGCTTGCCGAGGTTGTCGATCGCCTTCAGGACGACGCCGTTCGGGTCGCCATCCTTGGCCGCCAGGTCGAACAGCACCGTGTCGACCCCGGCGTTGGTCAGGTGCGCGGCGATCTGCGCACCCATGACGCCGGCGCCGAGCACGGCGGCGCGGCGTACAAGCAATTTCTCGGACATGTTCTGCAAATCCTTGATTGAGAATAATTTTCTACTTCACGGGGTCGGCCCGCAGGCCGGCGGCGGCGAAGCGGATGAGTTCCTCGGCGGCATGGCTGCGATGCGAGGTTTCGGAGATGCCCGATGGACGCTTGATCAGTCCGAAGTCGGCCATCGCGTAGGTCAGGGCACCGGAGAGGAAGTCCAGGCGCCAGTAAAGCGCCTCCTTGCCGAGGCCGGGAACGCATTGCGCCAACGCCTTGGCGAAGTCGCGGAGCACGTGGCCGTACTGGTCCGAAAGGAACTTGCGCAGGCTGTCGTTCTTCTCGGCGTAGGCCCGGGCGATCACGCGGATGAAGGCGCCGCCGCCGTGGCGATCCTGCGACATCGCCAGCGCCGGCTTCACGAACGCTGCGAGGATCGGCTCGAGTTCCCCGGGCCTGGATTCGAGCGCCTCATGCAGAGCCTGCAGGCGCTGCGCGCTCATCACGTCCATCCGCCGGCGGAACACCTCGTTGATCAGGTTGTCCTTGCTGCCGAAGTGGTAGTTGACCGCGGCGATGTTGACGTCCGCGCGGCTGGTGACCTCGCGGAGGGAGGTGCCCGCGAATCCGTGTTGCGCGAACAATTCCTCGGCCGCCCCGAGGATCCGGTCCTTGGTGGAGAACTGCACTCCGGCCATCATCCGCTCCTGAATCAAACGATTGTTTGATCGTAGCGCGCGCCGGCGCATCCGGCAAGTGAACGCCGAGAGTGCAAAAGGAAGGCGCGAACCGGTAGAATTGCCGGCAGCCATGTTGGCTAAACCCGCGTCCCCACGCGGGTTTTTCTGTTATCCTCGGGCTCGGAATGGGACATTTCCGCGGCCCGCCTGACCGGAGAAATTCCCCATGGCGCTGGAGCGCACCCTGTCGATCGTCAAGCCCGATGCCGTCGCCAAGAACGTCGTCGGCGAAATCTATTCGCGTTTCGAGAAGGCCGGCCTCAAGGTCGTGGCCGCGAAGATGAAGCAACTCTCCAAGCAGGAAGCCGAAGGCTTCTACGCCGTGCATCGCGAGCGTCCGTTCTTCGGCGCGCTGGTGAACTTCATGATCTCCGGACCGGTGATGGTGCAGGTGCTCGAAGGCGACAACGCGGTCGCCAGGAATCGCGAACTGATGGGCGCCACCAATCCGAAGGAAGCCGCGGCGGGAACGATCCGCGCCGACTTCGCGGACAGCATCGACGCGAATGCGGTGCATGGTTCCGATTCGCTGGAGAATGCCGCGATCGAGATCGCCTACTTCTTCCCCGCGACCGACGTCTACGCCGGACGCTGAGCCGAAGCGATGAGCGAAACGCGCGCCCCGGCCGACGACATCGCCCTCCCGGGCGTCCCCGCGGCGCGCGCGCCTGCGATGGCGGCCCCGAACGCCGGTCGCACCAACGTCTTCGATTTCGATCGTGCTTCGCTCGAAGCGTTCTTCGAGCGCGAACTCGGCGAGAAGAAGTTCCGCGCGCACCAGGTGATGAAGTGGATCCATCACCGCCACGCCACCGAGTTCGCGCAGATGACCGACCTCGGCAAGGCGCTGCGTTCCAAGCTCGAGGAACGCGCGGTAGTGCATGCGCCGCAGGTCGTTTTCGACAAGGCTTCGACCGATGGCACGCACAAGTGGCTGCTCGGCATGGATCCGAAGAACGCCATCGAAACCGTCTACATCCCGGACAAGGGGCGCGGCACGCTGTGCGTGTCCTCGCAGGTGGGATGCGCGCTCAACTGCACCTTCTGCTCCACCGCTACCCAGGGATTCAACCGCAACCTTTCGACCGCCGAGATCATCGGCCAGGTCTGGGTCGCGGCGCGCCACCTCGGCAATGTTCCGCACCAGCAGCGCCGGCTCACCAACGTGGTGATGATGGGCATGGGCGAGCCGCTGGCGAATTTCGACAACGTCGTGCGGGCGATGAGCATCATGCGCGACGACCTCGGCTACGGCCTCGCCAACAAGCGCGTCACGCTCTCCACCGCGGGCATGGTGCCGATGATCGACAGGCTGGGCGAAACCAGCGATGTGTCGCTGGCGGTGTCGCTGCACGCGCCGAACGATGAACTGCGCAGCGAACTCGTGCCGTTGAACCGCAAGTACCCGATCGCCGAACTGATGGACGCATGCGTGCGCTACGCCTTGCGCAAGAAGGGCACGTCCGTCACCTTCGAATACACCCTGATGCGCGGCGTGAACGACCAGCCGGCGCATGCGCGAGAACTGGTGCGGCTGATGCGCGAGTTCGACCGCCGCGTGCAGATGAAGGACGCGGCCAAGGTCAACCTCATCCCGTTCAACCCGTTCCCGGGCACGCGCTTCGAGCGCCCCGGCGACGACGCGATCCGCGCGTTCCAGAAGCAGCTCAACAACGCCGGCATGATCGCGCCGGTGCGCCGGACCCGCGGCGACGACATCGATGCCGCCTGTGGGCAGCTCAAGGGGCAGGTGATGGATCGAACCCGGCGTTCGGCCGAATTCCGCAAGCGACAGCAGGACCCGGGGGTGCGCGATGCGGCGGCGTGAAATCGTCGGCGTCGCGGTCGCTTGCCTGCTCGTCGCGGGTTGTTCGCGCATGGCCTCGCGCCTGAGCTTCATCAAGCCGAGTACCGAACGCGGCGACTACACCCAGGTCACCCCGGACTACCAGGTGCGCGAAGGGGCCGACGAGAAGCGCCGCGTCGCCATGCTCGATGCGCTCGGCCTGGCCGGCAGCGCGCTGCAGCGTGGCGACCTCCAGTCGGCGGAGACCCAGGCGCGCGCGGCGATCAAGATCGATCCGAAATCGCCGGATCCGTACACGCTGCTCGCGGTCGCGGCGGAGCGGCGCGGCCAGGGCGATGCCGCCGGCGGCTATTACGCCAAGGCCGTCCAGCTCGCCCCGGCGCGGGGCGACGTGCTCAACAATTACGGAGCGTGGTTGTGCGGCCACGGTCGCGTCGCCGAATCGCTGGCGCAGTTCGATGCCGCGCTGCGGGATTCGACCTACGCCACCCCCGCGGCGCCCTTGGGCAATGCTGGTGCCTGTGCGTTGCGCCTTGGCCAGGCCGGCCGCGCCGAGGACAACCTGCGGCGCGCGCTGCAACTCGATCCAGGCAACGTCGCCGCGCTCGGCGCGATGGCGCAATTGCGTTTCAACCAGGGGCAATATCTGGACGCGCGCGCGTTCATGCAGCGTCGGCTCGTCGCCGCTCCGGCGGACCGGGACTCGTTGCTGCTGGCGGCGCAGATCGAGGACAAGATGGGCGATGCCGCAGCCGCAGCGCGGTATCGCGGCCTTGTACAGACACCGTCGCCGCAGGGGAACGGCGACCCGAACGGAGCGAAGGGGCAGTGAACGAGCACGGGGACATCGGCATTCCTGAAGCGATCGCGGGCTGTGGTCGCCGCCTGCGCGAGGCGCGCGAGGCCGCCGGCCTCAGCCTGGCGGACGTCGGCGCCCGGCTGAAGATGCCGGTGCGCGTCGTCGAATCGCTGGAACGCGAAGACTGGTCGCGCCTCGGCGCGCCGGTATTCGTGCGCGGACAGTTGCGCAGCTACTCGCGCCTGCTGGGGCTCACCACCGAACCGATCATGGTCGCCTCGGGGGTGGCGCCGGTCGCTCCGGCCGAACTGCAGCCGCGCACCTACACGCCACCGATGCAGCGCATCGCCGAACAGCTTTCGCGACGCCTGGTCTATGTCGTGCTTACCGCGGCGATCGCGGTTCCGGTCTGGCTGGCGACGCGCCCGCACCTCTCCCAGGTCGTTGCCCAGACCGCGCCGCTCGATGTTTCCCTGCCGCAAGCCGGCGATCCCTCCGTGGAATCCGCGCAACCGATGGTCGCCTCCCTTGCGCCCATGCCCGCGCCACAGGCCGCGGCAGCCGCCTTGTCGCTGGTGCTGGATGGGCAAAGCTGGGTGCAGGTCACCGGCAGCGACGGCCGCGTGATCGAGTCGGGCATGCTCGCTGCAGGCCAGCAACGCGAATACCCGCTGGGGTCGGTGTCGCACGTGGTGATCGGCAATGCCTCGGCAGCGCACCTGCGCTTGGGCGGGGAACTGCAGGATCTCGGCGCATTCCAGCGAGCGAACGTGGCGCGCTTTACGGTATCCTCTGACGGTCGTCTCCAGCCCGCGGCCGAGTGACCGCCGCGGCATCCGCCGGCCGTCCAGCGCCGGCGACGGGGCGGCACAACCACCCCACGGAAGACCGCAAGCCGCATGGCCATCGACGAGCTGCTCGACGAACACGAACAAAGCGAACGCGTGCGCCGCTGGGTGCGCGACAACGGCCTCGGGCTGATCGGAGGCGTGGTCCTCGGCCTGGCCTTGGTCGGTGGATGGAAATGGTGGCAGGGACACCAGCAGGGCCAGCGCGAGGCCGAAGCGGCCCGCTACGAAACCCTGCTAGGGCAGATCAAGGCTGAAGACCTGGCCAAGGCCAAGGCAACCGCCATGACCCTGCAGGACGGGCCTTTCGCGACCCTCGCCGCGCTGGACCTGGCCAAGGCACAGGTCATGGGCGGGAAGCGCGACGACGCGATCGCCACCTTGCGCGGGGTCAAGGCGGGAAGCGATGAACTGCTTGCGGGCGTGGTCCGCGAGCGCCTGGCCCGGCTGCTCATCGATGCGAACAAGCCAGACGAGGCACTGCGCATGCTTGCCGGCGCCGACGACCCGGCAGGCATCGGCGCCCGCGGCGACGCGTACCTCGCGCTCGGCCAGCGCGAGAAGGCGCGCAGCGATTACGACAAGGCCCTCGTCCTGACCACCATCGGTTCACCGATGCGTCGGGTGCTCGAGCTCAAACTCTCCGAAGTCGGCGGCGCGCCCGCCCAGGCAAAGGCAGGCTCCTGATGAACCTGAAGTTTTCCTCGCGCGCGGGTTCGCGCAATGCGCTGTTGTTCGTGCTCGTGTCGGGGTTCGCGCTGCTGACCGGCTGCTCCACGGTCAAGGGCTGGTTCGGGGGCAAGGACAAGGCCGATTCCGCGTCGTCCAAGCCGGCGGAACTGGTGGAATTCGCGCCGAGCGCGACCGTGTCGAGGCTGTGGTCGGCCAAGGCCGGCAAGGGCGAGGATCGCCTCGGCGCGCGCCAGGGACCGGCAGTGGCCGATGGTCGCGTGTATGCGGCAGCGGTCGAAGGCGGGGTTCGCGCGTTCGACCTGCAGACCGGCGCGACGGTGTGGACCTATCCGTCAAAGTTGTCGCTGTCGGGCGGTCCCGGCGCGGGCGACGGCATCGTGGTGGTCGGGGGACTCGAGGGTGACGTGATCGCGCTCGATGCCGCCACCGGCACCGAGAAATGGAAGGCGAAGGTCAACAACGAAGTCATCGCAGCGCCGGCCATCGGCCAGGGACTGGTGCTGGTGCACGGCAATGACGGCCGTGTCACCGCCTTCGACGAGAACACCGGCGAGCGGCGCTGGTTCTGGAACCGCGACACGCCGATCCTGTCGGTGCGCGGCAACGATTCGCCGTTGCTGGTGCCCGGGATCGTCTTCGTCGGCAACGACGACGGAACGATGAGCGCACTGGCACTGGCGGACGGGCGTCCCATGTGGGAACAGACCATCGCCGAAGCCAGCGGTCGCAACGACCTGGAACGCATGGCCGACGTCGATGGCACGCCCGCGCTGGACGGCATCACGCTGTACGCCAGCAGCTACAAGGGCCAGACGGTTAGCATCGACGGCCCCAGCGGCCGCGTGCAGTGGTCCGCGCAGAGCGGCGGGCCCGGTCGGGTCGGGGTGGGCAGCGACCGCGTCGTCGTTGCCGATGCGAATGGCACGGTATGGGCCCTCGACAAATCGACTGGTGGGGTGCTGTGGCAGCAGCCTGGCCTCGCGCGTCGCAACGTGGCCGGCACCGCGGTGCAGGGCGACTACGCAGTGGTCGGCGATTTCGACGGCTACCTGCATTGGCTGAAGCTTTCCGACGGCAGTTTCGCCGCGCGCCAGAGAGCCGGGAGCGACCCCATCAAGGGCGCGCCCGTGGTGGTCGATGGCGTGCTGGTGGTGCAGACCACCGGCGGCGAGGTCAGCGCCTGGCGCCTGGCCCAGTAAGCATCGCCAAGCATTCGATCGCGGCCCCGGGTAACCTGCCCGGGGCCGTTGCGTTTTTCGCCCCGTCATTCCCGGATCCCGCATGCTCCCGCTCGTTGCCCTGGTCGGTCGCCCCAATGTCGGCAAGTCGACGCTGTTCAACGCGTTGACCCGCAGCCGCGATGCGCTGGTGCACGATGCGCCCGGCGTCACCCGCGACCGCAATTACGGCGTCTGCCGGCTCGATCCGGAACGCCCGTTCGTCCTGGTCGATACCGGCGGGATCGCCGGCCAGGAGGAGGGCCTCGCAGGCGCGACCGCGAAGCAATCCCGCGCCGCGGCGGAGGAAGCCGATCTCGTGCTGTTCGTGGTCGATGGCCGCGAAGGCGCGTCGGCGCTCGACGACGCCATCCTCTCCTGGCTGCGCAAGCGCGACCGCCCTGTGCTGCTGGTCGTGAACAAGACCGACGGACTGGATCCTCAGGCCGCGCTCAACGAATTCGCGCGCTACGGTTTCCGCGACCGGCTCGGCGTGTCGTCCTCCCATCGCACCGGCCTCGATGCGCTGCTCGCCGACGTGCTCTCGCGCCTTCCCACGGCCGGCGAAGCGCAGTTGCTCGACGACGATCCGAAACGGATGCGGGTCGCCTTCATCGGCCGCCCGAACGTGGGCAAGTCGACGCTGGTGAACCGCCTGCTCGGCGAGGAGCGCATGATCGCGTCGGAAGTGCCCGGCACGACGCGCGATTCCATCGCCGTCGACCTGGAGCGCGATGGCCGGAAATATCGCCTGGTGGATACCGCCGGCATTCGCCGCAAGTCCAAGGTCGAGGAAGCGGTGGAGAAGTTCTCCATCGTCAAGACCCTGCAAGCGATCGAGGAATGCCAGGTCGCGGTCGTGATGCTCGATGCCGGCGAAGGCGTGACCGAACAGGATGCGAGCGTGCTCGGCGCGGTGCTCGATGCCGGTCGCGCGCTGGTGGTCGCGGTCAACAAGTGGGACGGACAGAGCGATTACCAGCGCGGCCAGGTCGAGGCGCTGCTGGGACGCAAGCTCGCATTCGTGGCATGGGCGGAAAACGTGCGCATTTCCGCGAAGCACGGGTCCGGCCTGCGCGAACTGTTCCGTGCGATCCATCGCGCGCACGCTTCGGCCACCAAGGTGTTTTCGACCAGCGAGGTCACCCGAGCGGTCGAGGCCGCTACCGAGGCGAACCCGCCGCCGGTGGTGCGCGGCCATGTGCCGAAGTTGCGATTCGCGCACCCGGGCGGCGAGAACCCGCCGACGTTCGTGGTCCACGGAACGCGACTGAGGTCGCTGGGCGCCACCTACCAGCGCTACCTCGAGAACTTCTTCCGCAAGCGCTTCAAGCTGGTCGGCACCCCGATCCGCTTCGTGTTCAGGGAAACCGAGAATCCTTACAAGGACAAGCCGAAGAATCCGCTGACCGAGCGCCAGGTGGCGAAGAAGCGCCGCCTGATGAAGCACGTGAAGCGCAAGGGGTGAAGTGGCGCCCGTGCCCGGCGAATGCAGGTGAGGACGCCTGATTCCGTGACCCTTGGTCTGCTCGCCGGCGGCGCGGGTTCGCGACTCGGCGGCGTGGACAAGGCCTGGCTACGGCGCGATGGCGTCGCACAGGTGCTGCGACTCGCTCAACGCCTGTCCGGAGAGACGGCGTCGACGCTCGTGAGCGTGAATCGCGACCTGGGGCGCTACGCAGAGGCCGGATTGGCCGCGGTTCCCGATCGCCATCCCGATATCGGCCCGATCGCCGGCTTGGATGCACTCGCCGCCGCGTGCGCGACGCCGTGGCTGCTGACGTTGCCGGTGGACCTGTTCGACGTCAACGACTGCCTGCTGCGCAGCCTCGCCGCTGCGGGAGGCGAGGGTGCGTTCGCGATCGACGATGATGGCGCGCAGCCACTGGTCGCATTGTGGCGTGTCGGATCCCTGCGCGACGCCGTGGACGATGCCCTCGCCGCGAACGAGGTCGCCGTGCACGCGCTGCAGGCGCGGATCGGCATGGTCGGGGTGCGATTCGCCGGATTCCGCTTCGGCAACCTCAACACGCCCGAGGACCTGGTCGCAGCCGGCGTCGAAACGCCGGGCGCGCGATAATCGCGGCATGGACGTACGCGAACTCGATCCTGCGGAAGCGGTGCGGCGCCAGCATGCGGGCGCGCTGCTGGTGGACGTGCGCGAGGCGCACGAGCGCGCGCTGGGAATGGCGGAGGGCGCGCTCGGGATCCCGCTGGGCGAACTGATCGAATCGCCGGCTTCGCTGCTCGCTGCGGACGTCGAAGTGTTGCTGATCTGCCAGTCCGGCAAGCGTTCGATGCGCGCGGCGCAGGCATTGCTCGAAGCCGGCTTCGCGGACGTCGCCTCGGTGCGTGGCGGAACGACCCGCTGGCAGGCGGAAGGGCTGCCGATGCGCCAACCGGAGGTCGATGCCGATTTCGCCGAACGCTACTCGCGCCACCTGCGCCTGGCCGATGTCGGACTCGATGGCCAGCAGAAGCTCGAAGCCGCGCGCGTGCTGGTGGTCGGCGCCGGCGGCCTCGGTTCGCCGGCAGCGTTCTATCTCGCTGCGGCGGGCGTGGGCACGCTGCGCCTCGCCGACGACGACGTGGTCGACCGCAGCAACCTGCAGCGGCAGATCCTGCACGCCGAGGCACGCATCGGAATGTCGAAGGTCGAGTCCGCGACCATCGCGCTGGCGGCGCTGAACCCGCGCACGAGGATCGAAGCGATTTCCGAACGCATCACCTCGGCGAACGTGGAGCGGGTGCTGGACGGCATCGACGTCGTGGTCGATGGCGCAGACAACTTCCCGGCGCGCTACCTCCTCAACGACGCCTGCGTGAAACTCGGCAAACCGCTGGTGTACGGCGCGGTGCAGCGCTTCGAAGGGCAGGCCAGCGTATTCGATGCGGGCCGCCGTCGCGGCGAAGCGCCGTGCTATCGCTGCCTGTTCGCGCAACCGCCGCCGCCCGATGCCGCGCCCAACTGCGCCGAGGCAGGCGTGCTCGGCGTGCTGCCGGGCGTGATCGGCCTGCTGCAGGCGACCGAGGCGATCAAATTGATCCTCGGCATCGGCGTGCCGCTCACCGGGCGCCTGCTGCAGTTCGATGCACTTGCGATGCGTTTCCGCGAAACACGCCTGGCGCCGGATCCGCAGTGTCCGGTTTGCGCGCCCGGCGTCGTATTCCCCGGCTACATCGATTACGCCGCGTTCTGCGCCGGCGCGACCTGAGCAAGCGGGTGCCGGGCGCATCGGGTTAGGATGCCGGCGAGTCCGCGCACGGAGGCCACATGCATCGCCATTCCATCCTGTTGCGTTCCATCCTGCTGTTCGTGCTGTTCGCGACGCCCTGGCTGGCGCGCGCCGCGGGATGCGTCTCCGCGCAACCTGCGGGAACCGGAATGGAAGCGGCGAAGATCGCGGCGATCGCCTGCCGCGAGAACGCGCTCTGGTACAGCCCCTTCATCGATGCGAACGGGCGCCTCGCCAGCAATACCGTCTCCGAAGCCGAGAACGCGCGCCTTTCCGACGGCGCGACGCCGGCATGGATGCGGGTGGTCGAATACTGGCGGGGCAGCGGCCTGCTGCCGCGCATGCAGCAATTTCCCGGCGCGTCGGATTGCAACTACGTCGGTGGCGGCGGTTATTCGTCGCCGCAGTGCCGTGCCTTCGTCATCGACCAGCCCTGGTCGGCCGCGTTCGTGTCCTGGGTGATGGTGCAGGCCGGGCTGCGCGGATTCGATCCCTCGGCCAGCCATTTCGGTTACGTGGGCGATGCCTACCGCGGAGGCGACAGTCCGTACCGGTTCGCGGATCCGGACCAGGTGCCCGCGTCCGTCGGCGACCTGCTGTGCTACGTGCGTTCGAACGCGACCCAGTTGGGCTTCGGCGGCCTCTCGGCGTTCATCGCGCGTGGCGGCCCCGGTGCGTTGAACATGCATTGCGACATCGTGGTTTCGAACCAGTCGGGCATGTTGAGCCTGGTGGGCGGCAACGTGCTGCAGGGCGTGACCATGCGGTTCGTGCCGATCAACCGCAACGGTTTGCCATGGAACCTGCCGCGCGGCGTCGGCGCCAGCACGTCCTGCTGGCCGTCGAACCCGGATGGCTGCAGCTTCAACCGCCACGACTGGGCGGTGCTGATGAAGCTGCGCCCGGACGCGGAGCTGGCGACGCTGCCGGCGCCGTCGTTCGCGCCCTCGGCGCCGATCGCGGCGCCGCAGTCGAGCCAGCAGTGCTGCGTCAATTGCGTGGTCGGCTCGGGCATCCCGCGTTGCCCCAACCCGAATGCGCCGTCGGTCGTGCCGCAGGAGAACCGGTAGCGGCGTAAGCCCGGAACGGTAAGCGATAATGTCCGCTTTCCGCCCCCACGCCCGCCATGCCCGCACGCATCCTCGACGGCAAGCGCATCGCCGATGAACTCCTCGACGGGCTAAAGCGCCGCATCGACGCGCGGGTAGCCGCCGGCGGTTCGCGCCCCGGCCTGGCGGTGGTGCTGGTGGGGCAGGACCCGGCTTCGCAGAGCTATGTGCGCAACAAGCGCCGGGCCGCCGACAAGGTCGGCATCCGCGCCCTGGATTTCGACCTGCCGGCGGACACCACCGAAGCCGAACTGCTTGCGCTGATCGACCGGCTCAATGCCGATCCCGGCGTGCATGGCATCCTGGTCCAGTTGCCGCTGCCCGGCATCCCCGACGCCACCGCGCTGATCGAGCGCATCGACCCGCGCAAGGACGTGGACGGCTTCCACCCGCAGAACGTGGGCCACCTCGCGCTGCGCCAGTTCGGCCTGCGTCCGTGCACACCGCGCGGCATCACCACGCTGCTCGCCTACACCGACCGCCCGGTGCGCGGGCAGAGCGCGACGATCGTCGGGGTATCGAACCATGTGGGCCGGCCGATGGCGATGGAGTTGTGGATCGCCGGCTGCACGGTCACCAGCTGCCACAAATTCACCCCGCTCGAGGTGCTGGAGGCGGCGGTGCGCGGCGCCGACATCCTCGTGGTCGCGGTCGGCAAACCCGACCTGATCCCGGGCGAATGGGTGAAACCAGGTGCGGTGGTAATCGACGTCGGTATCAACCGCCTCGACGACGGCCGCCTCGTGGGCGACGTGCAATTCGCCGCGGCAGCCGAACGCGCCAGCTGGATCACCCCGGTGCCGGGCGGGGTGGGCCCGATGACCGTGGCCACGCTGATGCAGAACACGCTGGAAGCGCTCGAGCTGGCCGAGGAGCCGCAGCCACCCGAGCCGCAGGAAGCGCAGCCGCTGGGGCGTTGAGCCCACCGTGCCGCCCTGGTGCGACGGGCTCACCACGAGCGCCCTATCGCGATAGAATGACGCGCTTCCCCACCTTTCCCGGGACTGCCGATGCTCCGCATCCAGGCTGAAGCACTGACGTACGACGACGTTTCCCTCGTCCCCGCGCATTCGACCGTCCTGCCCAAGGACGTCTCCCTCGAAACACGCCTGACCCGCGACCTGCGCATCCGCCTGCCGATCGTCTCCGCGGCAATGGATACCGTCTCCGAAGCACGCCTCGCCGTCGCACTCGCCCAGCTCGGCGGCATCTCGATCCTGCACAAGAACATGGGCGCCGAACGCCAGGCGGCCGAGGTCGCGAAGGTCAAGAACTTCGAGGCCGGCGTGATCCGCGAACCGTTCACCGTCGAACCCGACACCACCATCGGCGAGGTCTTGCGCCTGACCCGCGCGCGCAACATCTCCGGCGTCCCGGTCGTCGACGGCGGCCAGCTGGTCGGCATCGTCACCGGCCGCGACATGCGCTTCGAGAAGAAGCTCGACGATCCGGTGCGCCACATCATGACCAAGCGGGACCGGTTGGTCACGGTCAGGGAAGGCGCCAGCGACGACGAGGTGATCGGCCTGCTGCACAAGCACCGCATCGAGAAGGTGCTGGTGGTGAACGACGGCTTCGAGCTGCGCGGCCTGATCACGGTCAAGGACATCCAGAAGAAATCCGACAATCCGAACGCCGCCTACGACGCCGGCGGGCGACTGCTGGTCGGCGCCGCGGTCACGCCGGGCGGCGACATCGAGCAGCGCATCCAGGTGCTTGCGGCCGCGGGCGTGGACGTGGTGGTCCTCGACTCCGCCCACGGCCATTCGCAGGGCGTGATCGATCGCGTGGCATGGGTGAAGAAGAACTTCCCGAACTTGCAGGTGATCGGCGGCAACATCGTCACCGGGGATGCCGCGCTGGCCTTGATGGATGCGGGTGCGGACGCGGTGAAAGTCGGCGTCGGCCCGGGTTCGATCTGCACCACGCGCGTGGTCGCGGGCGTCGGCGTGCCACAGGTGACCGCGGTGTCGATGGTGGCCGAAGCGCTGCAGGACCGAATCCCGTTGATCGCCGACGGCGGCATCCGCTACTCCGGCGACATCGGCAAGGCGCTGGCCGCGGGCGCGTCGAGCGTGATGATCGGCGGCATGTTCGCCGGCACCGAGGAATCCCCGGGCGAAACCGAACTGTTCCAGGGCCGCAGCTACAAGAGCTATCGCGGCATGGGCTCGCTGGGCGCGATGGAAAAGGGGTCGAAGGACCGTTATTTCCAGGATTCCTCCGACGCCGACAAGCTGGTGCCGGAAGGCATCGAAGGCCGCGTGCCGTATCGCGGTCCGCTCAGCGGCGTGGTGCACCAGCTCGCAGGCGGCCTGCGCGCGACGATGGGCTACGTCGGCTGCGCGACCATCGAGGACATGCGCAAGAAGCCGCAGTTCGTGAAGGTGACCGGCGCCGGACAGCGC
>Ga0209023_10002210_pt1 | contig 24728 bp, 30 predicted proteins | sample LakOneMetagenome_FD_187468 | JGI IMG/M metagenome (GOLD analysis project Ga0209023, IMG submission 187468) | Freshwater and sediment microbial communities from Lake Erie, Canada (SPAdes) (version 2) | ecosystem: Environmental > Aquatic > Freshwater > Lentic | place: Lake Erie, Canada... | reverse complement strand
CTCGGTGTCAGCAATTGGCCGACGACAATTCGCCGATCCCGACCTCCGCCTGGTGATCTGGATCGTACTCGCGACGATCCCGATCGTGCTTGCGGGCGTTCTGATGTCGGACACTCTCAATACCTGCAATTCGCCCTTTCGCACTTTGCCTGTGATCGGCTGGGCCTGCGTCGCGATGGCGGTTCTGATGGGTCTCGCCGAGATACTGGCACGTCACCGCCGCAGCGTAGAGAACGCATCACTGGTTGATGCGCTACTGGTCGGGCTCGCGCAGGTGGGCGCCCTCATTCCGGGTGTATCGCGCTCTGGATCAACCCTAACTGCGGCACTCGCGCTCGGTTTCAAGCGCGAAGAAGCGGCCCGTTTTTCATTTTTGCTGGGCATCCCAGCAATTGCTCTCGCTGGAGCGAAGGAATTGTGGGAGCTGCACAGGGCAAATCTTGACATGCACGGCTGGTCCATTTTGGCGCTCGGGCTAGTTGTCGCATCGATTTCGGCATTCGCGGCGATCTGGGCACTGATGAACGTCCTTGAACGGTTCTCCGCTTGGCCGTTTGTCATTTATCGCGGGACAATAGGAGTGCTTCTGCTCGTCGCCGCTGCAAATGCGTGGCTAGCGTGAAGGATGGATATGAGGTGGGCGACACGAGTTTGTCTTTGCACGGCGTTTTCCATGCTGCTAAGCAGCATTCAATGCGGGGTCGTTTCACTTCACTGATGGTCTTGATGGGTCTGTTAGTCGGCATAGTCGTTATGCCGGCAATGGCGCATGCCGTCGGTAGCAGGTCTGCCCACGGCAACGAGATGCTTGCGGTCGAAGAGATCGAGGAAGTCGGTCATTCGCAGGCAGCAGACAACGACCTGCCCTGTCACGCGGTTGGCCACCATCATTGCAGCATGGCGCTGCAACTAGATGTTCCGCGCGTCGATCTGAGCAGGCTGGCAATATCTCTGCTCTGGCGCCCGGCTTCGACTGCGCCACTCCGCTCGCATAGCCAGGCACCGCCGCTCGATCCACCAAACGCCTGAACCGTGCCGCCGTGCAGGGATGTTCCCTGCACGCTTGTGACGCGTGTTCAGGAGCCTTTTCATGAGATTATTTTTGCGTGCCGCCTTGTTGGCGGGCGCGCTCGTTGCCAGCAGCGGGGCGGCATTGGCCGAACCTGTGAATCTGGCGGCAGCGCTCGCCCAAGCGGCGGAACAATCGCCGCGCATTGCGGCAGCGAGGGCGAAAGCCGACGCCGCCGAGGCGCGGGCGCGGCAAGCGGGAGCCTCGCCCAATCCCGAACTCAACCTTGAGGTTGAGAATTTCGCTGGAACCGGCGTATTTCAGGGACTGCGCAGCACCGAGACGACCCTCGCAGTGAGTCAGCGGTTCGAGCTGGGTGGCAAGCGCTCCGCACGCGTAGCGGTCGCCTCGGCCGAGCGCGATACCGCGTTCTTGGCTTACCGTGCAGCAGAGGCCGATCTCGCGCGAGACATTCGCATTGCTCACGCCGAACTGCGCGCCGCTGAAGACCGTGCGGTTCTGGCCCGTGATAATGTCACGCAGGCGCGTGAATTGGTGCGAACGGCAAAGGTGCTAGTCGATGCGGGGCGCGATCCGCCGCTCCGCCAGCTCCGTGCTGAGGCAGTGCTGGCCGAAGCGCAGGCTGAGGAAGCACGCGCCTTTGGCGAACTGCTTGCGGCGCGGCGCCTGCTGGCCGACCTGATCGGCAGCGACGATCCCGAGCTTTCCGCAGAGGTTGCAAACGATGAGGCCGCACCCGGCGCGCTCCCGCCCGAAACGCCGTCGCTCGACGAACAGCTCGCCGCCGCCGAGCGCGACGCCGCGCAGGCTCGAATTCGCCTTGCTCGCGCCGAATCTGTCCCAGATGTTACCGCAAGTGGCGGTGTTCGGCGGTTTGGCGACGGCCGCGAAACGGCGTTCATTGCGGGTTTCTCGATGCCTCTGCCGATCCGCAACCGCAATCGCGGCGGGATCGAAGCAGCACAGGCAGACAGCCTAGCCAGCGAAGCCTCGCTCAAACTGGCGGGAATCGATGCCCGGCGCGCACAACATGACGCGCGAATGCTGCTGGGTGCAGCCGAGGCACGGGTCGATGCCCTATCCGGTCCCGCATTGGCCCAAGCCGAAGAAGCCGTCCGGCTCGCGCGGATCGGATACAGCGCGGGCAAATTCGGCCTCCTTGAACTGCTCGACGCACAAGCCGCGCTTACCACCGCAAAACTCGCGCTGATCGAGGCCCGCCTCGACCGCGCCCGTGCGCTCGCCGCACTGATCCGCGCCCAAACGCGCGCAGGGAATTGAACCATGATTGAAGACCTCAACAAATCGAAGCTGATTGCAGGAGCCGCCATCGCCTCGCTCGTGCTGGGCGGAGGCGGCGTTATGCTGGGCCGCACACTATTCGCGCCCGATGCAGCGCCCGCCCTGGCTGCTGCCGCTCAGGATGAGAAAGCAGAGCAAGATCACGGACCCGAAGGCTTTGTCGAGATGGATGCCGCGCGTGCAAAAGGCGCTGGGATCGTAGTCGAAACCTTACAATCGGGCGGACTGGGTTCTGAAATCCTTGCGCAAGGCGTCGTCGCAGCGACTCCAGAAGGTGAGGCCGTTCTGACCGCGCGCGCCGACGGGGCGATTGTACGCATCAACCGTCGCCTCGGCGACTCGGTTCGTGCTGGCGAATCGATTGCGACGATCGAGAGCCGCGAAGCCGCAAGCATTGCCTCGGAGCGCAGCTCTGCATTGGCCAGACTTGCGTTGGCGCGTTCGTCTTACGCACGCGAAAAGCGCCTGTTCGATGCCAAGGTCACCGCGCGGCAAGATCTTGAGGGGGCACAAGCGGCTCTGGCCGAAGCCGAGGCGGAGGCACGTCGAACGCAGTCGGCGGCCGCCGCCGCGCAGGTCAGCGGGAATGGTCGCACGCTAGCGGTGGTGAGCCTGATTTCAGGACGTGTCACCCGCGCCGATGCCAAACTCGGTGCCTATGTGTCGGCTGGAACCGAACTGTTCCGCGTTTCGGACCCCAATCGCATCCAAATCAACGCCTCGGTGCTGGCCGCTGATGCCCGGCGCATCCAGCCCGGCGATACGGCGGTGATCGAGCTGCTCGGCGGCGAGACGATGAGCGCTGTGGTCCGTTCGACCACGCCGAGCCTCGATCCCGAAAGCAAGTCGGCGACAATCGTACTCCAGCCGCAGGGCATCGGCGGTCTGACCCAGGGTCAGGGATTGCGGGTGCGGATTACCCCGCGCGGGGGCGCCTCTGGCAGTATAATCGCGCTGCCGGAGGAAGCAGTGCAGACCTTTGAGGGGCGAGATGTCGTATTCGTGCAGACCCCGCGAGGGTTTCAGGCGACGAATGTGGTCACCGGCAAGCGCGGCGGGGGCAGGATCGAAATCATCGACGGGCTGAAACCCGGCGCGGTCGTCGCCACCAAAGGCGCGTTCCTGCTCAAAGCCGAACTCGGCAAGGGCGAGGCGGAGCACTGAGATGATCGAGAAACTCCTTGATGCGTCGATCCGCTTCCGCTGGGGCGTGGTCATCCTGACGCTGATCGTTTCAGCCTTCGGGGTCTTCCAGCTTCTGAAGCTGCCGATTGATGCCGTTCCGGACATCACCAACAAACAGGTGCAGATCAACACGGTCGCGCCCAATCTCGGCCCGCTTGACATGGAGCGGCTTGTTACCTTCCCGGTCGAAACCGCGATGGCGGGGATACCGGGGCTGGATAGCTCGCGCTCGATCTCCCGCAACGGGTTTTCGCAGGTCACAGTGGTGTTCGAGGATCACACCGACCTCTATTTTGCCCGCCAGCAGGTCGCCGAACGGCTCAATCAAGCCAAGGGGACGCTGCCCGCCGGGGTCGAGCCGTCGATGGGTCCGGTCTCGACCGGACTTGGCGAAGTCTTGATGTATGTGGTCGACTTCGCACCCGCTGGGACGAAGACCAACCCCAAGATCGCGGGCAAGCCAGGACCGCAGCCTGACGGGTCGTACGTGACGCCTGCGGGCGAACTGCTCACCGATGACGTCGCCAAGGAAGGCTATCTCCGATCAGTGCAGGACTGGGTGATCCGCCCGCAGCTCAAGACCGTTTCGGGCGTCGCCGGGATCGATTCCATCGGCGGCTATGAAAAACAGTTCGTGGTTCAGCCTGACGTCACGAAGATGTCCACCTATGGCATCTCCTTTACAGAGCTGGCCGACGCACTCGAGAAAGCGAACATCTCCGTCGGCGCGAACTTTGTCGAACGAGGCGGGGAGGCATTCCTTGTCCGCGCCGATGGCCGCATCCGCTCGCTCGACGAGATTGCGCGGGCATCTATCGACACGCGTGGCGGCGTTCCGGTCATGGTTCGCGACGTTGCGACTGTCAGCATCGGCGGTGATTTGCGCACCGGCTCCTCGACGCAGAACGGCAAGGAAGTTGTGGTCGGCACGGCGTTGATGCTGGCGGGTGGCAACAGCCGGATCGTCGCGGCGGCTGTCGCCAAGAAACTGGACAGCGTCGGCAAATCGCTCCCTCCAGGCATCACCGTCAAGACCGTGCTTGATCGCTCGCAGCTCGTCGATGCGACGATTGGCACGGTCGAGAAGAACCTTGTCGAAGGCGCGTTGCTGGTGGCCGCCGTGCTGTTCTGGCTGCTCGGCAATTTCCGCGCGGCGGTCATCGCCACGCTGGTCATCCCGATTTCGTTTCTCGTGATGGGAACGGGGATGAACATCACCGGCACCTCGGGCAATCTGATGAGCCTGGGTGCGCTCGATTTCGGGCTGATCGTCGATGGCTCGATCATCATTATCGAGAACTGTCTGCAACGGCTCGCGCATCGCCAGCATCAGCTGGGCCGGGTGCTTAATGTCAACGAACGGTTGCACGAGGTGTTCGAGGCCTCGCGCGAAATGGTCAAACCGACGCTCTACGGGCAGGCGATCATCTTCCTTGTCTTCGTGCCGCTGCTGACCTTCACCGGGGTCGAGGGCAAGACCTTCTCGCCGATGGCGATCACGGTGATGCTGGCGCTGGCCGGCGCCTTCATCGCCTCGCTGACGTTCGTGCCCGCAATGGTCGCGTTGCTGATCCGCGGCGAGGTGGCGGAAAAGGAAGTCAAGGCCGTGGCCTGGGTCAAGGAACGCTACGAGCCAGTGCTCAAGCGCGTCATCGCCCGCCCTTGGCCGTGGATCGGCGCGGGTGCCGGGACGTTTGGTGCGGCCATCCTCGTCTTCCTGATGCTCGGGAGCGAGTTCCTGCCGGTGCTTGGTGAAGGCAATCTCGCGATGCAGGCGCTGCGCATCCCCTCTACCTCGCTGGCAAAATCCACCGAAATGCAAAAGCAGGTGGAAACGACCATCGCAAAGCTGCCCGAAGTGGCATTCGTCTATTCGAAAACCGGCACTGCCGAGGTGGCGAGCGACCCGATGCCGCCCAACGCATCGGACACCTTCATTATCCTCAAGCCGAAATCCGAATGGCCCGAAGGCGTCGAGACCAAGGACGATGTTATCGAGCGTGTCGAAGGAGTGCTTAAGCCACTGGTTGGCAACGCCGTCGAGATAAGCCAGCCGATCCAGCTCCGGTTCAACGAGCTGATCGCGGGGGTGCGCGGCGACATCGCGATCAAGATTTACGGCGATGATCTCGATACGATGGGCACGACTGCACAGCAGGTTGCCGCCGTACTCAAGACGGTCAAAGGTGCGGCCGACGTCAAAGTCGAACAAACGGCAGGCTTTCCCGTGCTCGACGTCCAGTTCGACCGGGATGCCATCGCGCGTTACGGGCTAAGTCTTCAGGACGTGAGCGATACCGTGGCGGCCGCGATGGGCGGGCGCGAAGCCGGAATCGTATTCGAGGGCGATCGGCGCTACGACATCGTCGTCCGGCTCGACAACCTGACCCGCAACGACCTCGATGCGGTCGGCGCGTTGCCGGTGATGCTGCCCGGTGAAGATACGCACCGCGCGTCGGTGCCGCTGCGAGAAGTCGCCCGATTCAACTTCTCCGAAGGCTTGAACCAGGTCAGCCGGGAAAATGGCAAACGCCGTGTCGTCGTGCAGGCGAACGTGCGCGGCAACGATCTGGGATCGTTCGTTGCCGAATCTCAGCAAAAGGTGGATGCTCAAGTGAAATTGCCAGCGGGCAGTTTCATCGAATGGGGCGGGCAGTTCAAGAACCTGCAAGCCGCCTCGCAGACGCTCTCGCTGGTCATCCCGATCATTTTTGCCGCGATCTTCGGCATCCTGTTCCTGGCGCTGGGCGGGATACGGCAATCCATCGCTGTCTATTCAGCGATTCCTTTGGCGCTGGCCGGCGGGGTGTTTTCGCTGCTGCTGACCGGATTGCCGTTCTCGGTCTCCGCAGCGGTGGGATTCATCGTCTTGTCGGGCGTCACTGTGCTCAATGGCCTGGTCGTCATGTCCAGCATCAACCAGCGGCTCGATGCTGGCAAACCGGTCGATGAGGCCATCGCGGAGGGCACAATGGAACGCGTCCGCGCAGTGCTGATGACTGGCATCGTTCCGGCCATCGGCTTCGTGCCGATGGCGATTGCGACGGGAACGGGTGCAGAGGTGCAGAAGCCGCTGGCGATCGTCGTGATCGGCGGGCTGATAACCTCGACCCTGTTGACGCTGTTTGTGCTCCCCGCGATCAGCCACCTGCTGTTGCGCGGACGGCACAAGAAACACGTCGCGGGGGACTACAGCGACGTGACCACGTTCGGCGAGCGTGTATTCATAGAAGACGAAGCGACCGGAAAGGAACCCGCATGAGTGCAGATCACGACCACGGGGGCCACGACCACAAGGGCCACGACCATAGCAGCGATCACGGAGGCGGGCATGGTCATGCGGGTCATGCCCATGCACCCAAGGATTTCGGCCGGGCCTTCGCTGTGGGCATCACGCTCAATTTTGGGTTTGTTGTAATCGAGGCGGTTTATGGCCTGCTGAGCAACTCGATGGCGCTGCTTGCCGACGCCGGGCATAATTTCAGCGACGTTCTGGGGTTGCTGATCGCCTGGGGCGCGGCCACCCTCTCCAAGCGCAAGCCGGGTGGCCGTTATACCTACGGTCTTCGCAGCTCCTCGATTGTCGCCGCCCTGATCAACGCCCTGTTGCTGCTCATTGCGATTGTTGTGATTGCCTATGAGGCGCTTGGTCGCATCGCCGCGCCCCAACCGATCGCCGGGCAAACCGTCATCATCGTGGCCGCAATCGGAATTGCCATCAACACACTGACAGCGTTGATGTTCATGCGCGGCAGCAAGGACGACATCAATATCAGGGGTGCGTTCCTTCACATGGCCGCCGACGCAGCCGTCTCTGCGGGCGTCGTGATTGCTGGATTCGTGATCCTCTCGACCGGTTGGCTGTGGCTCGACCCTGCCGTCAGTCTCGTCATCGTCGCCGTGATCGCCGTCGGGACATGGGGATTGCTCAGGGATTCTGTCGATATGAGCCTCCACGCTTCGCCAGCCGGAATCGATCCGGAGCAGGTGGCAGCATTCCTGCAAGGCAGGGCGGGTGTCGCTGGTTTGCACGACCTCCATATCTGGCCCATGAGTACTACCGAGACCGCCCTGACCGCGCATCTAATGGTGCCGGGCGGCTATCCCGGCGACGCCTTTGTTCATGGCATTGCCGACGACCTTCAGTCCCGGTTCGGCATCGGTCATGCGACGATCCAGATCGAGACTGGCGCAGGCGACGAATGCAAGCTCGAACCCGATCACGTCGTCTGACAGCAACGGAGTGAACGCCATGCAAAACCTTGCCTTCGCCTTCATTCCGGTTTTCGCCGTACTGATCGGCGCGCTGATTGCCGTCTGGCGCAAGCCCGGAGCCGGACTGGAAAGCGCACTACAACATCTCGCAGCGGGCGTCGTGTTCGGAGCCGCTGCCGCCGAGATACTCCCGCAAGTGAAGCACGACGCGTCGATCTGGACGACGTTGATTGGCGGCGTGCTGGGTGTGGCGACGATGCTTGGCATCAAATCGCTCGAAGGACGCTGGAAGGGGCCAGTGGGCATGGTCGCGGCAATCGGCATCGACATATTCGTTGATGGCCTCGTGCTTGGTCTTGCCTTCCTTGCAGGGGCCAAGGCGGGCCTGCTGATGACCATCGCTTTGACCCTCGAAATTCTGTTCCTCGGTTTGACGGTGACGACGGAACTGGGTGAGAGCCTGACTTCGCGCTTCAAGGTGGTTGCAGCATCGGTCGCCCTTGCCTTGCTGCTGCCCGTTGGTGTGCTTGTGGCAATGCCCGTCGCTTCGCTCCCGCCGCACGTCATCGGCGGCTTCCTCACGTTCGGATTGATGGCGCTCCTCTATCTCGTGACCGAGGAATTGCTGGTCGAGGCGCACGAGAAGCCGGACAGCCCGCTAATCAGCGCGATGTTCTTTGTCGGCTTCCTCGGATTGCTGATCGTCGAAGAGATGCTGGGGTAATCTGCGCCGTTGGCCGTTCGATCGCAGGCTGCATCCGGTTTGCCTGACCATCCCGGCTTCGAGCCTCTACCTTTCGGGAGTGGGTCAACATCAGGTTGCATCTGGACAGCGGAATCGAGGTCTGCGAAAGACGCTTTAGCATTCCAAGGCGCGCCCAATTTTTTGTGGGAAAGCCTTACACATGTCTTACACACTTACACAAAGTCTTACACATTTTTCGGTCTTCAAAAAGATTATCGTTTAATTGCAAATACTTAAGGTTGTCTCGTCCCACTCAAAATCGAGTGCCGCAAGGCGTGCTGGTTCGAGTCCGGCCAGGGGCACCATTTCGGACTTATCAAAGTCCAGACCTGTGAACCCCGCACAAACCCTAAACGGGGCGGCAGTTTCAGCGGTTCTAAAACCCTCATTTCGTTTGTAGGTGATTTTGTCGGCAAAGGCGAGCTTTAGCAGTGCGCGCTTGTCCTCCAAGGCTTTGGAATACCACAGTGTTTTCGGGTTTTTCAGGAACTCCAAAGCGGTTCTAAAGTGATCGTCAAACTCAGGCAGCACACGCCCGCAATTCGACATTTTCTCAGCGATCTCCGCCTTCTCGGCTTCAAGGCTACGCACCCGATTTTCGTAAGCTGAAGTGAGCGCCGTCGAGTCGGCATTGATGATACGATCCACCAGTTGCTCGATCTGGCGCTCGATACGGGTCACTTCCTGCCGCAGGCGGGTGCGGTCATCTTCCTGCTGCGACACCCGCGCATCCCACAGGTCACGGAATAGGGTGGCGGCCAGTTCCACCAGTTCAGGCTTGGGGCAGAGCTGCGTCAACAGCTCTTCAAATTCCGCTTCCAGCTTTTCGCGGCGGATGGATTTGCCGTAGGAAGCGCAGCCCTTGGTCTGGCAGAGGTAATAGGGGTAGGATTGCGAACGCCCACGCGCCCAGCAGGCGGTGTAAGGCGTTCCACATTCGCAGGTTACGAAATTGCGTAAGGGGAACTCGATGTTGATGTCTTTACGCGCAGGCACTTTGGCATTGGCCTTCATCTTTTCCTGCACGGCATTGAAGGTGGCAAGGCTGATGATGGCTTCATGCTTGCCGGGGCGCATCGATACCTCCCAAGCGGGCGGAGGATCAATATAGCCTGCATAAAGTACACGGGTCAGGATTTCCGTGACGCGCTCGACGGTCAGGTGATTGCGACGTTCACGCGGCCAGCCGGGATTGTTTTCAAGATAGCGGACAATTTCCGCCTGCCCTGAAAAACGACCTGAAGCATAGCCCTCAAAAATTTCGGCGATAAGCGAAGCCATCGGCTCATCGCGCACCAGATGCTTGCCATGCTCAGCATGGCGGACGAACTTGTAGCCGATGGGTGCCTTGAACGACCAATGGCCATTGAGCAAACGCCCCCTCATACGGTTGCGGGTCTGCTCACCATTTTTTTGTCGCTGATGCTGCGAAACCGATGCCAGCAGGTTTTCGACCAGCTTGCTATCGCTGTCCTCACCAAATTCGATGGAAGGGGATTCCAGCCTGCCGCCAGCCTTGGCAATGTCAGCGCGTAATTGCAGATGCGCCTCCAGTCCGCGCGCCAGACGCGAAATGTCATCAATGATGACCACAGGATTATGCTTGCGGTTGCCGCGCAAGAACGCCAGCATCGCTTTCATGCCGGGGCGGTCAATCAAGCTGCCAGAAGCATCATCCTTGAAGACGCGGGCAATATCATAGTTCCGATAGGCCGCGAATTCTTCGCAGCGTGCCTGCTGGCTGGCAAGGCCATCGCCTTCTTTCAACTGCTTCTGGCTGGATACGCGCACATAGATGACGGCCATTGTTTTCATGCTGATGCTCATGGTTCAATTCGTGGGTTCGGATGCTCTGGGTTTTGTCCCGCAATGCTGCTGAATAAAGCAGGATTTTTCGAGAGTTTTGTGAGGTTAGCATGGTCAGCAGCGCGGTTGAAAGTTCTATTTAGCCGCGCATTCAAGGCGAGTTGAACCGCATCATCACCAAAAGCCCTGTCCACGAAAGACTGCATGATGGCGCGGAGAATAAAGATACTTTCATCAATATGAGGCCGTGACAGCTCCAGCTTGGCAATAATTGCGCGATAGCGCGCCATGTCTTCGGGTTTGATATCCATCATACGCTCAATCAGTCGAGCCGGGTTGCGGTATCGCAACGCAGCTATGTCCGATTGTTCGATACTGGAACGTATCGGCGCTACCGGGCGGAACTCACATTTTCGCCCATGAGGGGAGTACAGCCCGGTGGCTGCCCGTAGCTTTCTATACGTCTCCCCTTCTTTTATATTGTCATAAGCCGTTGATGTGATTCAACATATTGATGTTGTGCGGTGCAGAAGAATTGCTCATCGCAAGCGCTAGATGTTAGGCTGCGATATGGACGAGCTTATTCAAATCACTGAAAAATATCAGCCCTCATACATTGAGCAGCACTTCGGATCGCTCGAAGGCTTGCACGTGTTTTCAACCCAATTTTTTAAAGATGTTGCTGAAATTTATGATGTAATTACGAGGCTTCGTAACATTGAACGTGATGTAACCGGATATTCGATCGATGACGCTCCAATACTTGGCCTCCTTGTCCGTATTTCCAAGCTTCTCAAAGAGTGCGTGAAATACCATGAGCAGGATAATGCCGAAGTCATTGCGATTTTTGAGAGGCCATTGATTGAAGCTACCACAATCGCCAGTTACCTCATGTTAAATGACAGCATTGTGATGGAAGATTACCGCAAGTGTTCATACAAAGACAGGCTTAGATTGCTGAGAGATATGGAGAACGGCTCGCCGTTTTTTGATACCAAAGCCGGAAAGAGACTGTTATCCGCCGTTAGAGAGAAGATGGCCTTCGAGGGACTGACGAAGGACGATTTCGCCGAGCAAAAAAAGAATAAATGGCGACTTCAGGGAAAGAGCTTTCGGGATATTTTTTCTGAGGTTGAGCATGATGATTTATATCCGGCGACTTATGGCATGATGTCGGAATCAATACATGGATCTTGGAATGAATCGATGGACTGGGGTTTGGTCCGCAATGATGATGGTACGTTCTCCGCATTCACCGACTACCATCCGGCCGACATCCGATATGTAACGCCAACCATAAGATTCACCATCAAACCATTTCGTCTCTGGCTCCAGCGAATTGATGCCTATGATGATAACCTGAAAGACACGATGGACTGGATCGAAAGGGTAAACACCCGTCTCTTTCTTACATTTGATAGTCTCTATGATGGCGAATATGATACCAAGAAGGGGAAGGCATCGTAAGCATCAAGGCGATTGGTTTGGCATCCAATGGATAGACACATGGCAGAGACTGAGAGGTGTCAACTTCCGCCCGGATGACCTAGCGGCTTGGGGCATATGGCATGATGAAAGGAGTCTTCATCATGCCAACGCACTACACGATTAATGATAGCGGCACAGAATACACGCAGGCGGGCGTTCCCGCAGCCGCTTCCGGCAATGGCAACCAAGGCGGCACGATAACAGCCGCGCCGATGCTGGTGCCGCAAGGGAAGCGCGGCAAGTCTTTCTACATTCCCAGCATCGTCAAAACGGCGGGCGTGTTCGTCACGGGCGCTGTCGCCATATTCAGTCTTGAGCTGTATGGCCCGGAAAACCTGCGCCCGTCCTTTGCCGCTGGCACTTATGATGCCCGCGTGTCTGCTGCCGTGAAAGCGGCGGAGCTGCAACAGCAGGCAAAATATGAAGGCTGGGCGGCCCGCGTCAAAATGGCGGTGGAGCAGCAGAACAAGGCGTTCGATGCCCAGAACCAGCTGATGATCGGCTATTATCAGGCGAGCTATGATCGGACGCGGCAGATGACGCAGGCGGCGCTTAACCTGCAAAGCATGTATGTCTCCACCCGTATCGGGCAGGTGAGCGCACAGCAATCAACCGACCAGAGCATTATCAGCTTAACGCGGCTGGCGGGGCGTGTTCTCGATGCGGTGGAGCCGGGCAGCGGCAAACCCGCGCTCGATTATGCGAACAATCTCAGCGGCGAACTCGCTATTGAGATGACCAATGCCATCAAGGCGGGCGTTCAGGTGGATATCACCGGCTGGGATACCGGCCTGCCGCAGCCCGAAGCCATGCGCGCCGAGTTTGCCAAGATCAAGCCGGTAGAGCTGCCGCCGATGCCGAAACTAGGAGAGCCTGCCAATACCGGCAGCACCAAGGCCGGTCAGTAATATGCGCGGCAGCCGCTTCATGGGTCTGGTGCAGGGTTTTTCCGCCCTGCACCGGCAGACCGTGGAAGCCGACCACGCTTTGCTGGCGCGCGAACGGGCAGCGGAGCTGGAAGATGCCATGCTGCGCGCGCGGCCATCGGGACGATTGGGCAACGGGCGGCTGGCCAATATTGACGATGTAAGGGCAGCCGGGCTGATTGGGGTCGGCGGACTATTCCTTGGCGCGATGGATGGGCGGTTGCTGCATTTTGATGGTGATGGCCCGCTGCTCACCTATCTTCGCACGGGCGGAGGCAAGGGGGTCGGGCATATTCTGCCGACCTTGGCGATTTCGCGGGATAGAAGCCTTGTCATCACCGACCCCAAGGATGGTGAGCTGGCATGGGCAAGCCATCACCATCGCTTACACACGCTGGGTCAGCCGGTCATCTTCCTCAACCCCTATGGGCTGCATGGTCTTGCGAATACGCCGGTCAATCCGCTGGGCGGGTTGATGCGGATTTTGGAAGCAGGCGGTCAGCTCGATAATGAGCCGCTTGAACTGGCGATGATCCTCTGTCCACCTCCCGTCAAGGCAGGCGAGAATGACTGGGTACGGAAAGGCACGGCGCGCCTGATTGCGATGTGCCTCCACTATCTCGCCATGTTCGATCCTGAGCGTTGCACGCTCTCTGGCCTTTGGTCGCTGATCAATGCCGGAGAGTCCCAGCTTTCGACCAGCTTTGCCATGATGAAAAGCTGCGGCATTGAAGCCATTGAAGGGCAGGCAGGCGCGTTCAGGCAGGTGATGCTTGATGCCCCCAAGCAGTTTGAAGCCTATCGCTCGGACGCGCAGGATGCGCTGACCCCGTTCGAACCCGGCAAGGCACTGGCAAATTCAACCGATGGCGACAGCTTCGATTTTGCGCGTCTGAAGCATGAAGCGCATAGCGTTTATCTGATGTTGCCCGCTGATAAGCTGGCGGTAGCGGCAGGCTGGATCAACCTTGTCATCACGCATATCATCGAGAGCATCGCGCGGGAGCGCGGCAGTATCCGCACGACCTTCATCGTCGATGAGTTCAGTCAGCTACCGCAGAACCAGACCATCACCAAGACCCTGCGCCTATATCGCGGCAAGGGAATCCAGCTCTGGCTGTTCACGCAAGGCCGCTATTCCCTCGAAGGGCGGTGGCCGCGTGACATGGTCAGAGAGTTTGAAGATCAGGCCGCCATCCTGACCCTTAAAAGCATTGTTGAGCCTTCCGTGATGCGCGATATCGGGATCTGGTCAGGCAACCAGACGATATTTGCGCCGAGTGCCTCCCATAATGGCGGTGCAGTGGCCGCTGCCAATGCCAGCCTTGGGGAAACCAAACGCCCCGTGCTGCAAGCCGAGGATATTATGGGCCTTGGTGAGCAGCGCCAGATTATCCGCGCACGCGGCGCACCGCATCTCATCGTAGCCGATAGTGTTGCCTATTATCAGGTGCAGCCGTGGAGCAGCCAGATTGGCGACGTTCGCGCCCTTCATCGTAACGAGAATGGCGCATGATGCGTGAGGGGCATCTTGGTGCCGAATTTACGCTGCACAGCACTGCGGCAGGGATTGTCAGCACCGAGCGCGCCGCCAGTATCGATGCCAAGCAGGCCCGCGTGACCGAATATGCACAAGAGCATTATGAACGCTATCGCAAAAGATGGATCGGGCGATGCTATCGCGCACTTCTCAAGCGTGAGGGGTATGCGCCAGTCCTCACCCCAACCGGAAGCTACCACAGGCGCAAAGCCCATCTGATGCGCGCTGCCGAAAACATCGTGTTCTTCCGGCAGGCCAATCGCCTGAAGCGCATCGCCAAGGCTGCTGACCGAATGCGCGGCATCGGGCGGGATGATGGGCGAGGCCGCTAAGCTATTGCCTGTTTCCGGCATCATCCTGTCTACCTGAATGGGGCGTGAGGCCTATTCTCCGCATCCTTTTGCTTTGGCTGACCATTGATGGCGAAACTGGCTGAAGTCGCTTGCCCGTCAACAGGCTGCCCGCGCCGGGGCTTGCAGCCCCCGTGTTGCCTGTTCCGTTATCACTGACGGTTCTGCGCTCGGCCTTCAGCCTTGTCCTTTCGCATCATCAACCAAAAGCAAAGGATTTGGATCATGAACGCAATTTATACCAATCAGATCATTCACGGCGATGCCTGCGCCGAACTTACGCAGCTCAATACCGGCAGCGTCGACCTCATCATCACCGACCCGCCCTATCTCGTTAATTACCGCGACCGAGCAGGGCGCACCATCGCCAATGACGACAATGGGGATGCTGTCCTCCCAGCCATTTCTGAAATGGCGCGCGTACTGAAAGATGGCCGCTATATGCTGCTGTTCTGCGGCTGGGTGGCGCTCGACAAATTCGCCAGCGCATGGACCGATGCAGGGCTTCGAACGGTCGGCCAGATTATCTGGACCAAGAATTATGCCTCGCGCAGCTATCATACCGAATGCCGCCATGAAAGCGCGTGGCTGCTCGCCAAGGGCAAGCCTGCAAAGCCGCAAGCACCTATCGCCGATGTCCGTCCGTGGGTTTACAGCGGTAATCGCTCACACCCCACCGAAAAGGCGGTGGAAATCCTTACACCGCTGATCCGCGCCTATTCCAAACCGCATGATCTGGTGCTTGATCCGTTCTCAGGTTCCGGCAGCACTTCCGTTGCCGCCGCGCTCGAAGGCCGCAATTCTATCGGCATTGAACTTGAGGAGCGTTATTGCACACTGGCCCGCACACGTATCGCCGGTGCCGCCCGCTACTGCCAGCGCAACCCGCACAGCCCACACCCCAAGGCCGCCTGATGGCGGCCTTGGCGCGAGCGAACATTACGGAATGATGGCGTGGGCGACATCAAGATGGGTGCAGGCCAGGCCGAGATACATCAGCTCAAGGCGTGGCAGCACATCATTGTGCGGTTTCTGCTTCGGCGTTTTATGCTGCCAGCTCAGGAAGCGCGATACCCAGCGGAAGCTGGGATCTTCCTCTGATCGCAAAATGGCATCGGGGTCGACACAACAAAGATAATAGATCGAGCCGTCTGCGGCAAAGGCGCTGCCGTGATAATCCCATAGGGCAGCACAAAGCCACTCGACTGCATCACGGCGCGATGTGTCGACCAGTGTTCCCACAGCAATAGATAGCCCCTGCATGACAAAAGGATCGCGGTATGCTTCTTTTGGCGGCAGGTGGATGGGGCCGCTATCATTGGCGGCTTCGCCATTAAGGGCTGCGTTCAATGCCTTGAGGAGGGCAATGTTATCGTTTGCCGCAGGAGGGAGCGGCACGGGTGAACGCTGGATGTATTTTTGCAGATACGGCGGAATATGCGTCATAGTGCGAACCTTTGATGAAACCTGAAAATCCATGACCGCGATTTCTGAACGCAGTCGGCATCATCGTGCGCGGGTGGCTCACTGCCCCCGCGCCTTAAACGCTCGCGTGATTTGACGAGCGGCGGAAGCAAAGCAGGTGTTCGCGCGCTTCCCGATAGTCGCAGTGAGTGCAATACATATCGCCGCATGGCGCGCGCCAGTGGTCGAGCGGAATGAGATAGGGGCAGTGCTGCGGATCGGCATAAGCGCCCATGCCGCAGCGGCCCGATGGCATTCGGGGTGGTGGCATAAATTTCTCCATGAAGAATTGGGCGGCCAATGGCCGCCCAGCCGGAATCACTTCTGCTGCTTATTGCGCTCTGCTTCGTAAGCCTTGCGGACAGCATCATCCGCATTGCTGAGATTGCGCGAAACGCCGTTGCGGGCGTCCTCCGCCGCCTGACGGCGCGCGGCTTCAAGGTTGTCAGTCACTGGATCTTACTCCTGTCCTCCGGTGCGGGAGGCCGCAGCAGCGCGAGTCGCGCTGTTAGGAGCAGAATGTCAGAGGTTGGAGATTTGTAAATAACAAATCTACTAAGAAATATTCTTTCTATAATGATGGGCGCTGACAACCCGTTGGGCAGCCTTGATATTCTCTGGATTCTCAAGGCGTTGTGACACGATGTCTGATTTCGTCGGGATGTTCAGATCAGCGGGCAATGCCCCTTTGGTCTGGGTCCAGTTGACGATGGCGCGGTCAGCCTTCGGGTCAAGCCTACGCAGATCAGGGCGAGTCAGAACGCCTGCCTCAATCCATGGCTTCCACACGCGGCGCAGGAAATCGACTATCGTTTCTCGGTCTTTCCAGCCACCGCGCTTGTTTGAATAAAGCTCAGGCGCTTCGTCCGGCAGCGCGCAGGCGGCAGTTTCGGGCGTTTGAAGTTTGGCGATGACGCTGAAAGTTTCGCGCAGGAAGGTTTCCCGCTTGTCCTCGCTAAGACCGGATTGTTCAAAAGCTTGTGTCAGTGTCGCTTTAAGCGCGTCCAATCGTTCCTGTTCCAGCTGCTGGTCGTGCAGCCGTGCATTTTCTAAGGCCTTCCTTACCCAGATGGCAGGGAGGTTCGTTGAATTGATATCGGATAATACCTCTATTTTACCTATTATTGCAAATTTTGAGATATTATATACTTGAAACTTGACTACACGGCCATTTCCGTCCTGCCGGAATTGACCATCCAATAAGACAATTTTGAATCCATTTTCTTCTAATCGCCTTTCCAGACGGAATAGAAGTTCAGCGGATACTAGGCGTTGGGTTTCCTCGTCAGAAGGAATGTCGATGTGAATTTGCTGAACGCCGAGTTCAAGCGATGCGCTGAATAGGTCATCCAGCTTGCCGTCAATTTGAGATATGCACTCATGATAGGCGACAGAATCGAACGCGCCTTCGCCGGACAGCTGATCCGCGTCACCAAGCTCTGGATGAGCGGGGACAACGGACTCGTTAGAAGGTTCGTCGATCATATTACCTTCTCTATAACGCATAGGCGAAGATCGAAGCTATTGTTCAATATCTTCGTTAAGTAAGCGGGAAGGCTCAGTGCTGATGGTCTGGGCAGCAAGCGCAAACTCTTCCTCCAGCGCATCATATGCGGCAGTGAATGCAGGATCGCAGCGCCATTTGGCAATCACATCGTTAGCGGAAAGTGGCGGCTTCATCGCGCTGCGCCGCCATCTCGCCGATGCGCCTCATAAAAGCTGCGCAAGACAGCATTCATGCGGGTTTGATAGCCTCTGCCCTGAGCGCGAAACCACTCGACCACATCGGCGTCGAGCCGCACATTCAGCGGCATCTTCGGCCTGTCAGGCACGTGAACCTTGGCATTTTTCCAAGACCGGTTATCAGCTTCGGAGATATCGCTGTAATCGATATCCTCATCCGGCATGGCCGCCAGTTCTTCAATGGTCAGTTCGCGCTGATATCGCTTCTTCATACCCTACCTGCCTATCTGCACGGCCTGCTCAATCGCCTGACGGATAAAGCGTTGGTAGGACATACCACGCGCAGCGGCAGCCTTTTTAACGGCATCGAGCAGGGGAGCCGACACGCGCATATTAAGCTGCTTTGATTTTGGCGCAAACTCGAAGGTGTTGAGCGCCATGCTGCTCAAGTCGAATTCCGAAAGATCGGCTTCATCAATAAAGCGTTCCGCCGCTTCATCGCTAGTGAGTTTTGGCAATGGCTTCTTCATAACGCTTGACCTCCTTGTCATGCATATATCGGGCGCTGATCGGACGGATTAGCCGCCCGGCTTCAGCCTCACGCAACGTGAATGCGATAAAGATCAGGCGACTGCCGCCGCCAGAACCTATCGCAATGAACCGTGTTTCCGCTTCGGAATGACGAATATCGGGGGCGAGGCGATGCGGGTGCAGAAATACCGCCTCGATTTCCTCAATCGTCACGCCATGTTTCTGGCATTTGGCAAGGTTGCCTTCATCCCAGTCAAAGCCATCGATTCTGCTGCTCATATCTCAGTATAGCACTATGTATATACAAACGTCAATTTTTCAAGAGGGTGACGCTCCATCCTCTAAAGCTGCCGCCCGACAGCTATCGGGCTGGGCAGCCAAAGCCGACATCACTGTCGCCCATAATGCGGGCGAGGCTGTTTTGACCTTTCGCTGCTTCCAGTTATTCAGTCGATGCCCCGTCATCTGGGGCGGCATGGCGGTAAGCTTCGCAGCCTGCGGGGCGCTAAGGCCAGTGCGCGTCAATTCGTGCTGGAGCTGGCTGGCCATTGCCGAAGTTATCTCAACCCATTCAGCCGTTGCGGCGCGTGTCTTCAAAGCCCTCGGCTCAAGCCTGTCGGGCAGCTTGGCGTAATGGCGCAAAACATAATCAATATGCGCTTGTTCGGCTTGCCGTACTTCCCCGCTCAGCCAGCGCGTTATCGTGCGGGCGGTCAGCCCTTCAGGTGGATTCTGCAGCCTTTTCATGAATTGGCGCGGCGTCACGCCAGTTCGCCTGATTTCTGAAGAAATCAATTTCCGAAGTGAAACATCAATATTGAAATATTCTTTCATTCAAATGGCGTTAAATCACTGATTAATATAGCAATGGTATGAAAACTTAACCAATTTTCCGCTTCGTTTCCCGCAAAAAGGATAAATTATTTCGAATTTTATCTATTCTTTCCATAACGTTAACCACGAACCATTAATAATAGCATCATGATTGGTATTTCAGATGCAAAAACTGCGGGATTATGCGCGCGTTTCCACCTGTGACCAGTCCACCGCGCTCCAGCTTGACGCGCTGCGTGAAGCTGGCTGCACCCATGTTTTTGAAGACAAGATCACCGGCATTTCCCGCAAACGCCCCGGCCTTGAGCAGGCGCTGCGCCTGATTGGGCATGGCGATGAGCTGGTAGTCTGGCGGCTTGACCGGCTGGGGCGGTCATTACGCCATCTGACGGATGTGTCGGAGCAGTTGCGCGCCAAGGGTGCGATATTCACCTCGCTGGCGGATGGCATTCATACCGGCAGTCATGTGGGGGATTTTTTCTTCCACATCCTTGGCGCTATCGCCGAGTTTGAACGCTCATTGATTATTGAGCGCACCAAGGCTGGCCTTGCCGCCGCCAAAAGGCGCGGGCGCAAGCTGGGGCGCGCGCAAAAACTCAGCCCTGCCGATATCACCGCCGCCAAAGCCATGATGGCGGGCGGCATGAAGGCCGATACTGTGGCGCAGCATCTGGCTGTGGGGCGAGCAACGCTGTTCCGTAGTATCAAGGCCGAAGGGTGATGCGCTGGTTGAAATCCACCGCCACGCCCGCCAATTTAGAAGGCTATTATTTTACCGATTTGATCAGCATCGCGATTGGCGCATTCCCCATACTCATCGACATATACAATGGTAAACCCATTGATGATAAAACATTATTACAGGCATTATGCTGGTTTGGAATTGCCTCATTTTTCACAAGCTGGGCAGCGCGGGCAAGGATGCACCGCGAAATAGCCAAAAGCCACAAGGATATAAACGACAGGCTGACCGCCATGACGATGGTTGAGCATTGCGGGACGGCAAGGGCGGCACGGCAAAAATTGATTTCAGGCCTTATGGGCGCAAATGAGGTCTATAACGTCTATATAAATACGATTTCCAATGCGGCTCCGGCAGGGTTCGATTACAATGATCCCGCCGAGTTTCGGATTCTCTACGGCAACATGCTCCAAAATCCGCAGGTTCACTGGGAAGACATTATTGGTGACAACATAGCCCGATACGCTGAGCGTTTTCAGGGCATGGGTGTGCCTGCTGCTACCAGTGCTAATTTTCATTGCCATCAGCTGGCACATGCCTATCCATCGGTTAATTTTACGGTGTTCAAACAGCCCGCCGGGAACAAGGAAGTCATGTTCGGTTTCGGCCTGCATGACGCGCAGCAGAACGGTGACGTATTCTGGTCGCGTGACACGCGAGTTGTAGGGTATTTTGAATCGCTGTTCAGCGCTATGCGCGCAAAAGCAACACCAGTGGAATTAAACCAGATCATCCAGCCATGACAGACCAGCCGCCCGAACGCCCGCGCCAGCTTACCGGCAAGGAAACACTGGAGCGAATGGCGAAAACGACTGCTGAGGAATGGGAGCCATTCAGGCTGCAACTCATCGCCGAAGAGGAAGCGCAGGCAGCACGAATGCGCGCCAGAATGAAGGATACTCCCAACGGGTAATCCCTCACTTCCGCCCATGCCAGTGCAAATCTCCTCGTAGGCTGTGGTTATTTTAAACCACGGAGGATGATATGCGCTTTTTCCCTGCCGCCATCATGGCCAGCGCCGCGCTGGCCTGTGCCGCCCCACAATCCGCCATGGCCAAGTCCTATGGCGTTTGGGGTAATGAACCGACTGAAACGGAAATGCGCGCTGCCATACAACGCGGGCTGGATAGGCTGGCGGCGAGTTATAATAATATGGCGAAGGGGTGTGCCGGAACCAACCCGTCAGGCTTTGAAGCCGCCCGTTGCCTGTTCGGCAGCCTTGGGGTTGGAGCTTCGCGGGGTATGGAGATCGCTGGATTCCACAAAATTGGCTGTGTGCCCGCTGCCAGTGGCGGATTTTGGTGCGATTACTGGATTGCCCTGAAACTGCCGGGCGCTTTTGATGTCGTCGGCGACAGGATGGGGCAGCACAATAAGCGTTTCCGTAAAGCCGACGATGGCTGGATCGCGCTCGACCGCTAACCACCATTCGCTTTGACCAACGCAGAGCCGGTGGCCGCCATGGTTATCGGCTCTGCCTGTTTTCTGCGCCCCCGATCAGACTACAGCCATATTCATGCCCATCGGGTTTTGACCGCAGCCATGCGCAAGGTGTAGACTGGCCTGTCGATAACTTCATTGTGTCGGCAGGCGGGTGGCCCGTGGTTCTCTCCCCCCATTACCTCAGTGGCTACGGACACCCGCCGCGTTTATGGCAGGAATGCGATTGAGCTGCGCCAGCCTCACCATATCCCGCACAGCTCCGTTCAAGCATCGGGCTTCATCACCGCATAGACCGATAATCCGCAAGCGTGACAGCTTGCCCGTCATGGCTCATTTGTCCTCTCCCGCCTGATACGCGATTGAGGCCGACCACCCGGCTAAGATGATGGGGATACTGCCGCACCGCAGCCATCCCTCAAGCCTGCTCGCTTCCGCGCCGCATATGCGGCTTGTGCAGCTCCGCCCCCGACAAGTCGGGCGCTGGCGCGGGCTTTGATGTCCGGCTTATCGCGGCACGGCTCTCGTCTCCCCATGAAGCCGGAATGGTCCGGCAACGCGAACCAGAAGGAGACATACAATGTCACAGAAAAACGGAAATCCGCCGACCCATCGGCTCTACATCGTGAAAGGCGAAGGTGAAAACGCCCGCTGGCTGGAAGCCGGAGCCGCATGGGCGAACCGCGATGGTCAGGGCTTTACCCTCGGTATCGATGTCCTGCCGCTAAATGGCCGCCTTGTGATGCGTGCTGCCGACACCAAAACCGGACGGGATGGAGGGCAGCCATGACCACCCAACGCTCCAACGTCATCATTGAAACCTTCGACTGGCGCGGCATCCTTGTGCAGGCCACCTACGAACCCAAATGGATGGGCACCGACTATACCGCCCATCTTCAGATCGAAACCATCGAACCTGCCCGCGCACCGCTGCCGATAACGGAAACGGGCTATCTCTCCCATTTCGTGGGTAGGGATGTGATTGATGAGGCGGGCAGCCCAACCGATTATGCCCTCGCATGGCTCGACCATGCCTCACACAGCCGTGGCTGGGCGCAGCTCGAAAGTCGCGCCCGCCAATACTCGCTGTTTTAACGCCAGCACCAGCGCATCGGGCGGCCATGCCCGATGCGTTTACCTGTCCGGCTGGCAAGTCCCGCCTTGAACCGCTATGCCTGCCGCAAAGCATAGCGGAGCAAGCCCCATGTCCATCGACCCAGAAACACTTATCAATCTGACCGCTGAAATCGTATCGGCGCATGTCAGTCATAACAGCGTTTCAACGGGCGATCTTCCGCACCTGATCCAGAGTGTTCACGCAGCCCTAACGGCAGTGCAAAATCCATCCATGCCCGCGCAGACCGACAAGCCGCAGGGGGCGGTATCGGCGCGCGCATCGGTAAAGCGGGATTATCTCGTCAGCATGATCGACGGCAAGCGGTACAAAATGCTGCGCCGTCATTTAAGCCAAAATGGCTACACCCCGGAAAGTTACAGGGAAGCGTTCAACCTGCCCAAAGACTATCCGATGGTGGCAGCATCCTATGCGGAGACCCGGCGCGATCTTGCCAAGAAAATCGGGCTTGGGAGAAAACCCCGCAGTCCGAAAGAGCAGGCGGCAACACCGGCAAAAAAGCCCAGAGGCAGGAAGCCAAAAGCACCAGTGGAAGGATAACCAAGCCTTACCCGCAGCGCCAAAGCCTATCGGTTCTAGCGGCTCCGCTTAAGTGAAAGTCCGTGCTAACGCATTCCGCAAGATGTGTGCGTAACTACATGGCTGCGCCATTTCGTTTCACACATCTTGGCAAGGGGGCCGCTTACGCCGCGCCCCCGTTGCATCCCCCATGGCAGTGGCACAGGGTAGGCATACGAGCCAAACCCTGCACCAATGGGGAGCCTTCCGCGCTCCCCAAACCCCATCGACCCAGCATCCTGTCGTATGCAGCGGCAAGCCGCAGGGGCGTGCCTGCCCCTTGGAACCCAGCCGCCTCCAGCGCGGCAAGGGAGCGTTCCTGCTCCCCTTGACCCCATGACGATTTCATCGAGACCAACCCTGCGCGGATTGGATGCGCGGCAGGGGCTTGGAGAAATGCCTCTCCACCCTGCACCCGAACCATGCAGCAAACGATCACCCGTCGCGTTGAAAGGCGCGCTGAGCGGGTAGCCTTGAACTGCTTGCTGTCCCCACAGCAATCGGCCCGCAATGAACCTCGTCAGAAGCGATAACCAACCGAGAGTTGCAGGATCGGATACACCTTGTAGCCATCGATGTCATCGTTGACGCTCCTGCGCTCAGCATCAAGGTCAGCTGTCAGAGTGGCGCAGGTCGGCGGTGGCGATGAACCCGCACAAACACCAGTGATGGTAAGTGGCTTAATCTTCACGCTGCCCTGGAAAAGGGCGCCCGCTTCAATGCCGAATACCAGTCCGTTCGACAGGCCGCCGCCGTAGCCGAGCGTAAAGGCGGGAGCCACATTCTTGATGCCGGTGTCCGCACGAAGAGTGCCAATGTCGGCAGCAGCATAGGTGGTGCCGTTGATCGTATAGCTGGTGCCGCTATTCGGGCTGGCAATACCGCGAGCCTTGTTCCCATTGACACGCAGACCGCCGGAAACACGGAAACCACCGCCAAAAGGATAGACATCGAGCATGACGCCGCCAGACTGCAATTTCACTTTGCCGTCATAGGTGATGTCGTCGGAATCTATATCGCGGCTGATGCTGAGGAAGGTGGCATTTCCACGAACACCCAGCCGCTCCGAAAGGCGGTAGCTGATTTCCGGGCCGATTCCCAGCGTTCCGGCAGTTATGCCAACTTTGAATCGGGCATCATCACTCTCTTTAGCCTGAACAGCAGTGGTACTGGCTGCAAGTAAAATACCAACAATCGCGATACGTGATCTTATCAAGGTAGTTCTCCCTATGTGATGTTAAAACATATCAAAAATCAGAATTATCAATTTGGCCTATTTTAGAAGCCTGAGGCCGTTCAAATTGTGAAGTGACTTCTGATTCGTCGTCGAAGCATTCATAAATGCTCGTGTATTTACTCTCGTGTTCCTCATTAATGTAAATACGGCGAACGCGCGCGTCGATTGTATCATTCCTGACTTCTACAATTCCAGCATCCTTCAATTTGTCTAAAATCATATAAAAGGATCTGTGCGAAAGCGAACTGTCGTGCATCGCTTCCTTAACAGAGATTGGTCCGCGAGTGCCGATAAGCATAAGAAGTCGCGCTTCTGGTCTCAATGCTGACTTTCCACACCACTGAAAAAACTTTGAATCTAGCCTAAGCAATTTTTCCGATACGTCTCGGGCAATGAATTTTAGATCGCTAAGCATGCTTTTCCCCCAGCAAAACCACCGAATTACTCAATGCGACCTGAAGAGGTTTTATTAAATCACCTTTGATCGGGGCGATTAAATATTCAAGTTGAATTGATG
>Ga0209023_10002209_pt1 | contig 24729 bp, 18 predicted proteins | sample LakOneMetagenome_FD_187468 | JGI IMG/M metagenome (GOLD analysis project Ga0209023, IMG submission 187468) | Freshwater and sediment microbial communities from Lake Erie, Canada (SPAdes) (version 2) | ecosystem: Environmental > Aquatic > Freshwater > Lentic | place: Lake Erie, Canada... | reverse complement strand
AGAAGTATTCCACAGCCTGCCGGGCGATCGCATCGCCCTGCTCCTGCACGAAGTGCCCGGCATCAGGCTGCACCGTCGGCGCGGGGCAGCCGCGAATGTGGCGTTGCAGCCCGTGCATGGTGGCGGGTCCCAGCACCGGGTCCCGCGCGCCGATGACCATGAAGCTCTGGCCCTGCCACTGGTGCTGCCAGAAGTCACGCGCCTGGCGGGACAGCGCAGCGCCGGGCACATCGACCGCATCCGGCACGCGCTCGGGGAACGCACGCAGCGCGGCGCGATAGCCCTTGTCCGGAAACGGTGCGTCGTACGCCGCGCATTCGGCGGCGGTCAGGTGCGGGTTGCCGCGCGCCAGCAGCCGCCCCACGCCGTACAGCGGCTTGTCGCGGCACATCGCGCGCCAATCGACAAACCCGTCAGGCAGGGGCGCGTCGCCCGTGGCCAGCACCGTGTTCATCACCAGCAGGCCCGCAAACCGGTCCGGGCAGGCCATGGGCAAGGTCAGCCCCAGGATGCCGCCCCAGTCCTGCACCACCAGCACCACGTTGCGCAGGTTAAGCCGCTCGATCAGCTCCAGCAGCACCTGGCGGTGCCATTCGAACTGGTGCGCCGACTCTTTCTTCGGCTTGTCGCTCTTGCCAAAGCCAATCAGGTCGGGCGCCACCACGCGGTCGCCCGCGGCCACAAAGACCGGCAGCATGTGCCGGTACAGATAGCTCCAGGCCGGGTTGCCGTGCAGGCACAGCCAGGTGCGGGGCGCATCCGCCGGGTCTTCGTCCAGGTAGTGCATGCGCAGGCCCGCCAGGGTGGGCAGGTCGCTGACGTACCGGGGTGCCCAAGGGTAGCCCGGCAGGTCGGCAAAGGCGGCATCGGGTGTGCGCAGAGCGTCGTCGCGCAAGGGGTGGCGGGCCCGTGCGTCGGCACGCTGCTGGCTGCGCCGGGCGCCGAAAAACCCGGTGAGCAGCGCGCTGCATTCGGCCGCCAACACCCCGCCCTGCACGCCGGTCTGGTGGTTGATGGCGGTGTGCGCAAACAGGTCCAGCACCGAGCCTGCGGCGCCGGTGCGGGGCTCGGTGGCGCCGTACACCACGCGCGCCAGGCGCGCATGCAGCATGGCGCCGCTGCACATGGCGCAGGGCTCCAGCGTGACGTACAGCGTGCAGCCGTCGAGCCGGTAGTTGCCCAGGCGCTGCGCCGCGGCGCGCAGCGCCACGATCTCGGCATGGGCCGTGGGGTCGTGGGACTGCACGGGGGCATTGCGACCGGTGGCGATCACCTGGCCGTCCTTGACGACCACGGCGCCCACGGGCACCTCGCCCGCGTCGAAGGCGGCCTGTGCCTCGGCCAGCGCCAAGCGCATGCCGTCTTCGTCGCTCGACACTGCTGCGGCTGTCATGTCCGCATCACTTGTCGGCTTCAGGGAGGTTCTGGGTGCGCTGCTTCATGATGTCGTCCAGCTGCTGCTGGACTTGCTGCTGCACCTGCTGGCTTTGCTCGCGCACATTGCCGGTGGGGTTGATCACGGGCGCCGATGCCCCCGTGCCCGGCGCAGGCGCCTGCTGCAGCGCAGCGGCTGGCGCGCGCGTGGCCGACAGCTGTTTCTTGGCCACGATACCGACGATGCCCAGCACCACGACCAACCCGACCAAACCGAACAATCCCCGCATGCCTGTGCTCCTGATGCTGTGCAGGCCTGCACTGTAAACCGGGATGCCCCGCCAACCGTCGGTAGCGGCGCATTCGGCGGCTGCGGCGGCTGCAGCGAGAGCGCCACCCGGTGGGGAAGCGCTCACCGCCACGCGGAGCTTCAGTTCAGCGCAACCCGGTTGCCGTCCTTGTACGTGTACAGCGTCACGGCAGGCGTGGTCAGCTCGCCCTTGGCGGTGAAGGCGATATTGGCGGTCACGCCCTTGTACTCGGTCTTGCCGATGAAGGGGATGTACACCTTGGGGTCCACCGAGTTGGCGCGCTTCATCGCGTCGGCCAGCACCATGGCGGCGTCGTAGGCGTAGGGGCTGTAGATCTGGAACTGGCCGGGGAACTTGGCGTCGTAGCGCTTTTTCCAGTCGGCGCCGCCCTGCATCTTGTCGACCGAGGCGCCGCCCGTGGCGCAGGTCACGTTCTTGAGCGCGGGGCTCTTGCCCGACAGCTCGGGCAGCTTTTCGGTGCACAGCGCGTCGCCGCCGAAGAACTTGACGTTGCCCAAGCCCAACTGCTCCATCTGGCGCAGCATCGGGCCGGCCTGCGCATCCAGGCCGCCGTAGAAGATCGCGTCGGGTTTCTTGTTCTTGATGGAGGTGAGGATGGCCATGAAGTCGGTGGACTTGTCGTTGGTGAACTCCTCGCCCACCACCTTCAGGCCCTTTTGCAGCGCGGTGGCCTTGAACACCGACGCCACGCCCTGGCCGTACGCGGTGCGGTCGTCGATGATGGCCACGGACTTGAGCTTCAAGTGGTCGGCCGAAAAGATCGCCAGCGCCGCGCCCAGCGCGCTGTCGTTGGCGATCAGGCGGTAGGTGGTCTTGTAGCCGGGCTTGGTCAGGTCCGGGTTGGTGGCCGCTGCCGTGATGTGCGGCAGGCCGCACTTGTCGTAGATGGCGGCTGCAGGAATGGACGTGCCCGACTGCAGGTGCCCCACCACGCCCGCCACCTTCTGGTCGCACAGCTTTTGCGCCACGGCGGTGGCCTGGCGCGGGTCGCCCGCGTCGTCTTCGGCAGCCAGCTCGAACTTGATCTTCTTGCCGCCGATGACGAGGTTCTGCGCGTTCAGGTCGTCGATGGCCAGGCGCACGCCGTTTTCAGTGTCCTTGCCGATGTGGGCGATGCCGCCCGACACGGGGCCTGCGTGGGCGATTTTGACGGTCTGGACGTCCTGGGCGAGAGCCGCGTGGGCAGCGGCAGCACACGCTGCGGCGATGGTCAATTGCACGAAGGGGCGGGAAGCACGGCGAAACACGTGGAAGTCTCCAGAAATAGAATGGTGGCAAAGGGTCAAGCCCGGCACCATGCACCACCTTGGGGCACAGCGCGGCCCCGCATCCTAGCCACCTGAGACCCCGTTGGCGCATAAATGCTATGTAAACATAGCAAGTTGGCGGGTCATTAAGCGGGCTAATAGTGGCAACGCCGCAGTCGGACATGCGCATCCGGATGCTCCATATCGCTGCATGGCTGGGATAATCACGCCCCATGTCCCTCCTGCCCCACCAGCTTGAACTGCTCTCGCCCGCGCGCGACGCCGACATCGGCATCGAAGCCATCAACCACGGCGCCGATGCCGTCTACATCGGCGGCCCGGCCTTCGGCGCACGGGCCGGCGCAGGCAACGACATCCGGGATATCGAGCGCCTGGTGCGCCACGCGCACCGCTTCAACAGCCGCATCTTCATCACCCTGAACACCATCCTGCGCGACGACGAGCTCGACGCCGCGCGGCAGATGGCTTGGCAGGTGTACGAGGCCGGTGCCGACGCGCTCATCATCCAGGACATGGCCCTGCTGGCGATGGACGACATGCCGCCCATTCAGCTGCACGCCAGCACCCAGACGGACATCCGCACGCCCGAGAAGGCGCGCTTTCTGCAGGACGCGGGCCTGTCGCAGATCGTGCTGGCGCGCGAGCTCACGGTGCAGCAGATCGCCGCGGTGCACAAGGCGCTGGGGCCTGTGGATACGCCGGGCCGCGCCAACATCGAGTTCTTCATCCACGGGGCGCTGTGCGTGGCCTACAGCGGCCAATGCAACATCAGCCATGCACAGACCGGCCGCAGCGCCAACCGGGGCGACTGCAGCCAGGCCTGCCGCCTCCCCTATCAGGTGACCGACGCGCAGGGCCGCTTCATCGCGCACGACAAGCACGTGCTCTCCATGAAGGACAACAACCAGAGCGATAACCTGCGCGCGCTCATCGACGCCGGGGTGCGCAGCTTCAAGATCGAGGGGCGCTACAAGGACATGGGGTATGTGAAGAACATCACCGCCCACTACCGCACGCTGATCGACGAGATTCTGGAAGAGCGCGAGAGCGCCGGCAGGCCACTGTCGCGCTCGTCCAGCGGCGCCACCACCTTCACCTTCACGCCTGACCCGCTGCAGAACTTCAACCGCGAGTTCACCGACTACTTCGTGACCGGCCGCAAGGAAGACATCGGCGCGTTCGACACCCCCAAGAACCCGGGCCAGGCCATCGGCTGGGTGACCAAGGTGGGCCCGGACTTCGTCGAGCTGGAGGTGAGCGACCCCGCCACCGTGCTGCACAACGGCGACGGCCTGTGCTACTACGACCTGCACAAGGAGCTGGTAGGCATGGCCATCAACGTGGCCGAGCCCGTGTCCGCGCGCAGCGTGGGCCAGTGGCGCGTGTACCCCAAGGACCCGATGGAAGGCTTCAAGGACCTGCGCAAGGGCACCGAGGTCAACCGCAACCGCGACATGGACTGGGTGCGCACGCTGGAGAAAAAGTCCAGCGACCGCCGCATCGGCCTGTGGGCGCACCTGAGCGAGACGCCTGCCGGTTTCAGCCTGATGCTGACCGACGAAGACGGCAACGTGGGCTGCGCTGACGTAGAGCAAACCCACCAGCGCGCCACCGACGCCGCCAAAGCCGAAGCCAGCCTGCGCGAGCAGTTGGGCCGCTTCGGCGCCACCATCTTCGCGGTGCACGACATCGCGCTGCAGCTGTCCGAGCCCTGGTTCGTGCCCGCGTCGGTGCTCAACGCGTTGCGCCGCGACGCGCTGGCCGACCTGGAAGACTGCCGCGCGCGCAACTTTGCGCGCCTGCAGCGCGCGGTGCCGGTCGACCCACCCGTGCCCTACCCCGACGACACGCTCTCGTTCCTGGGCAACGTGTTCAACCAGAAGGCGCACGATTTTTACGTGCGCCACGGCGTGAAGGTGATCGATGCAGCGTATGAGGCGCACGAGGAAGAAGGCGAAGTCAGCCTGATGATCACCAAGCACTGCGTGCGCTTTTCGATGAGCCTGTGTCCCAAGCAGGCCAAGGGCGTGACGGGCGTGCAGGGCACCATCAAGGCCGAGCCTTTGATGCTGATCAACGGCAAGGAGAAGCTCACCCTGCGCTTTGACTGCAAGCCGTGCGAGATGCACGTGGTGGGCAAGATGAAGAAGTCGGTGCTCAACCAGCACGCCAAGGAGACCGAGGCGCTGGCCTTGCCGCTGCAGTTCTACCGCGCGCGGCCCACGGGCAATTCGCTATCGAAATAGTAGCTTCTGGCGCTTGCCCATCAAGCGGTACAGGCACTTTTTATTCAAAATCCGCAGGCCGTAACGCGCCTGCGGTCAGCCTGCATGCAGCCTGCGCTGAGCGCATAAGCTCATAGCCAACGATTCGACCCATGCGCACCGTCCCGGTGCAAGAATGGCCGCTGCCGCCCGCGCGCACCCTTGCCGCAGGCGCCCGTGTCAGCGTTCTCATTCCACCCAACGGGAGACTCCTCCGGATGAAGATCGAAACCCTTGCCGTCCACGCAGGCTACTCGCCCGACCCCACCACCAAGGCCGTGGCCGTGCCCATCTACCAGACGGTGGCCTACGCCTTCGACAGCGCCCAGCATGGCGCAGACCTGTTCGATTTGAAGGTGCCGGGCAACATCTACACCCGCATCATGAATCCGACGACCGACGTGCTGGAAAAGCGCGTCGCGGCGCTCGAAGGCGGCATTGCGGCGCTGGCCGTGGCCTCGGGCATGGCGGCCATCACCTACGCCATCCAGACCATTGCCGAGGCGGGCGACAACATCGTGTCGGCCAGCACGCTCTACGGCGGCACCTACAACCTGTTTGCCCACACACTGCCCCAGCAGGGCATCACCACGCGCTTTGCCGACCCGCGCGACCCGACCAGCTTTGCGCAGCACATCGACGCGCGCACCAAGGCGATCTTCATCGAGTCCATCGGGAACCCGCTGGGCAACGTGACCGACATCCGCGCGCTGGCCGATGTGGCCCATGCGCACGGCATTCCGCTGATCGTGGACAACACGGTGCCCAGCCCCTACTTGCTGCGCCCCATCGAGCACGGCGCCGACATCGTGGTGCACTCGCTCACCAAGTACCTGGGCGGCCACGGCAACAGCGTGGGCGGCGCCATCGTGGACAGCGGCAAGTTCCCGTGGGCCGAGCACAAAGCCCGCTTTCCGCGCCTGAACGAGCCCGACGTGAGCTACCACGGCGTGGTCTACACCGAAGCCCTGGGCCCCGCCGCCTTCATCGGCCGTGCGCGCGTGGTGCCGCTGCGCAACACCGGCGCGGCGCTGGCGCCGCTCAATGCCTTCTTGATCCTGCAAGGCATCGAAACCCTGGCCCTGCGCATGGACCGCATCTGCGACAACACGCTGGCGCTGGCCCAATACCTGCAAAGCCACCCCAAGGTGGAATGGGTGCGCTACGCGGGCCTGCCCGACCACCCGGACCACGCGCTGGTGCAGCGGCAGTCGGGCGGCAAGGCGTCCGGCATCCTGAGTTTCGGGCTCAAGAGCACCGACGCCGACCCACGGGCGGCCGGTGCGCGCTTCCTGGATGCGCTGCAGCTCTTCACCCGCCTGGTGAACATCGGCGACGCGAAATCGTTGGCCACGCACCCTGCATCGACCACGCACCGCCAGCTCAACCCTGAAGAGCTGGCCAAGGCGGGCGTGAGCGAGAGCATGGTGCGTCTGTCGGTGGGCATCGAGCACATCGACGACCTGCAGGCGGACCTGGTGCAGGCACTCGCCGCCGTCTGACCATTCGACCGTTCGACCGTTCGACCGCAGCCGATGCCAGTTGCGGGATACTGGCGGGATGGCCCCGCAGTCGCGGGGCGCCCTGACCCTCCATCGCCATGTTCCGCTTATCTACTCTTGCACCGCTTACCCTCGGCCTGCTGACTCTGGCCGGCTGCAGTTCCTCACTGTTCTCCCCGCCCCGCGGAGCGGATGTGACCGAATCCCATGTCACCAGTTTCCGCCAGAAGGAGGACGAGCAACTGCTGCAAAAGCAGGTGTCGCCTCCGCTGGATGCGCCTTTGACGCTGCTGGAGGCACCGCTGCCGCGCTACCCGTCTTTCCTGCTGAACGACACCTCGCAAAAAGCGCGCGGCGACGTGACGGTGTCGTTCGAGGTCATGCCCAGCGGGCTGGTCGGCACCGCGCGCGTAGTGTCTGGAACGGGGGATGATGCCCTGCACAAACCGGCGATCGATGCGGTGCGCCGCTGGAAGTTCGCGCCGCTGCTGCGCAACGGCGAGCCCGCCCGCCTGGTGCTGCAGCACACCTTCCGCATGGAACCCTGAGCGGTCTGGATGCCCCGGTGAAGGGGCTCGAGCCGCTCAAGCGTCACGCGCCAGCCGCACACCCGTGTACTGCCAGCGCGCCGTGGCCGGAAAGAAGTTGCGGTAGGTGCTGCGTGCATGCCCCGCAGGTGTGGCGCACGAGCTGCCGCGCAGCACGTACTGGTTGACCATGAACTTGCCGTTGTATTCGCCCACCGCGCCGTCGGCGGTGCGAAAGCCGGGGTAGGCGGCGTAGCTCGACTGCGTCCACTGCCAGGCGCTGCCGAACAGTTGCTCCAGACCTTGCCCGTCGTGGTCGCTGTGCCCGCCCTGCCCATCCTGCCCGCCCGGCAGGTCATGCAAGCCGCTTGCGCTGCGCGCATCCGCCTCTGCAAATTGCGCCGCATGCTCCCACTCGGCTTCGGTCGGCAGCCGCGCGCCTACCCAGCGTGCGTAGGCGTCGGCTTCGTAGTACGACAGGTGCACCACGGGCAGGTCGCCGCGCAGCGGCTGCAGGCCTGCCAGGGTGAAGGCGTACCAGACGCCGCTGTCCAGCCGGTGCCAGTACAAGGGGTGTTCCAGCTTCTGCGCCACGCGCCAGTCCCAGCCCTCGGCCAGCCAGTGGGTGGGGTTGTCGTAGCCGCCGCCTTCCACAAAAGCCAGCCATTCCGCGTTGGTCACCAGCCGCGAGGCCAGCGCGTACGGCGCGAGATAAGTGCGGTGGCGCGGGCTTTCGTTGTCGAAGGCAAAACCGTCGCCCCGGTGGCCGATATCCACCAGCCCGCCGTCCAGCGTCAGCCACCCGAAGGGCTCGGTGGCGGGCACCAGGGCCAGGTCGCCCGCCGAATCGGCAGCGGTACCGTACGCCGGCCATGTGGAATTGCACGACAGCAGGTGCTTGACGTCGGTCACCAGCAGCTCCTGGTGCTGCTGCTCGTGCTGCAGGCCCAGTTCGATCAGCGCGCACAGGGCGGCGTTGTTCAGCACCGTGGGCAGCAGGCGCGCCATGCGCTGGTCCACATGGGCGCGGTAGGCCCGCACGGCATCGAGCGACGGGCGGGTGAGCAGCCCGCGCTGGGCACGCGGGTGCTTGGCGCCCACGCCGTTGTAGTAGGAGTTGAACAATACGCGGAACGCAGGGTCGAACGGCGCAAAGCCCGGCTCGTGCGGCTCCAGCACAAAGGTCTCGAAGAACCAGGTGGTGTGCGCCAGGTGCCATTTGGCGGGGCTGGCGTCGGGCATGGACTGCGCCCCGCAGTCTTCGGCCGACAGCGGTGCGACCAGGGCCACGGAGTGGTCCCGCACGGCGGCGTAGCGCGTGAGCAGCGCGGTCAACGGGGGGCACACATCCATGTTGGTCATAGTGAGTAAATCCTCAAGGGCGCGCATGCACCACGGCAAACCAGCCGCGGTCATCCGTCCAGGCCTGGGCCTGCGAGAACCCGGCGCGCGCCAGCATGTCGGTAAAAACGGGCAAGGGGTATTTGTAGCTGTTTTCGGTGTGGATGCGCTCGCCCTGGTCAAACCGGCGGGCGCCACCGGGCCAGCGCACTTGCGCGTCGGCCAGGGCTTCCAGGTGCATCTCGATGCGCGACTCTTCCTGGTTGAAGAACGCGCGGTGCTGCCACTGCTGCACGTCGAAGTCGCTGCCGATCAGCCGGTTCACATGCGTAAGCACGTTGCGGTTGAACGCGGCCGTGACACCTGCTGCGTCGTCGTACGCGGCTTCGAGCACCTGCACGTCCTTGGGCAGGTCGATGCCGATGAGCAGGCCGCCATCGTCGTCGATCAGCTCGCGCATTTGGGCCAGCAGCTCCAGCGCATGGGGCGGGTCGAAGTTGCCGATGGACGAGCCCGGGTAGAACACCAGCCGCCCCTTGCGCGGAATGTCTGCGGGCAGCACCACGCCCCGGGTCATGTCGCCGCCCACGGCGCGCGCATCCAGCCCCGGAAAGTCATCGCGCAGGCCCTGCACCGCGGCCTGCAGAAATTCGGCCGATATGTCCACGCCCACAAAACAGGCCGGCTGCACCAGGCGGCACAGCGCGCGCGCCTTCTGGCAGTTGCCCGCGCCCAGCTCGATCAGCGTACGGCCCGGTCCCACGGCGCGGCCGATTCCGTCTGCGTGCTGCTGCATGAGCGCGGTTTCGGTGCGGGTGGGGTAGTACTCGGGCAGGCGGGTGATCTCTTCGAACAGCTCGGAGCCGTGCTGGTCGTAGAAGTACTTGGGAGAAATGCTCGCGGGCCGCTGGGTCAGGCCGCGCGTGATGTCGTCGTGGGGAGTGGGCAAAGGCATGGGTCTTGGGGCATCTCGCGCGGCATGCAGGGCTTGCCACTGCTGGTTATGGAGCGGAACCGCCGCAGAGCCCGCATGCTCCGACCCGGCCGTCCCGCACGCAGGCTCGACCGTGATGGGCTTGCAAAACCCCACGGCCATCCAGACATTGTGCGGCGCAGGGATGATGCCGCATGTAGGTCATTTCCCCGTTGCCATTCTGTGCACGGCCAGCAGGGCCTTGGGTTCGCGGCAACAGCCTGCAGCCCCGGCCCGTGGAGCCACGCAAGCTGCGAACACAGGCACGGCACTTTGGGCTATACCGCCGAGTTTTACCGCGCAGCCCAGCCCTACACCGCATTACGGCCCACCTTGCAGGAGCGCAACATGCCTGACTCTCCCTTCGAACGCACGCAGTCCGGCCCCACTGACCCGGTCACCTCCCTGCCCGCACTTTCCGCACTTTCCGCACTGTGCGCCGAGCCCACCCCACCCACGCGCCGCCGGTGGCTGCGGCAAGGCGTGTGGGGCGCCGCGCTCGTCGCCGCACCCGCCCTGGTGCGGCCTGCGGCAGCCCAGTCGTCCACCCTGCCCGCCGTACCAACACCCAGCCAGACCGAGGGCCCCTACTACCCCGTCGAGTTCCCCCGGGACAGCGACGCCGACCTGCTGCGCAACGGCATGCTGCGCTACACGCAGGGCCAGGCCGTGTGGGTGGAAGGCCGGGTGACGGACACGCAGGGCGTGCCCCTGGCTGGCGGCACGGTGGAGATCTGGCAGTGCGACGCCAAGGGCCACTACCATCACCCGGGCGACGGCGGTAAGGCAGCCGAGGCCTTCCAGGGCTTTGGCCGCGTGGTGCTGGGGCGCGATGGGCAGTACCGGTTTCGCACCATCCGGCCCGCGCCGTACACCGGCCGCACGCCGCACATCCACTTCAAGGTGCGGTTGCCGGGGCGCGAGTTGCTGACCACGCAGATGTATGTGGCGGGCGACGCCGGCAATGCGCGCGACTACCTCTGGAGCCGGCTGAGCGAAAAAGACCGTGCGGCGCTCACGGTCCGCTTCGCCCCCGCGGCCGACGGCGTGCGGGGAGAATTCCCGATCGTCGTGCAGACCTGATAGGGTAAAGCGGCGACGGCATCAGCCTGCGCCCCCACCCATCTACCCATCCACCCTGCCCCCCATCCGCACCACACGCCCGCATGGATTCCGTCACCCAACTCGTTCTGGGCTCCTCCGTCGCCATCGCGACCCTGGGCCGCCGCACCGCCGTGTGGAAGGCCGCGCTGTGGGGCGGCATCGCCGGCACGCTGCCGGACCTGGATGCCTTCATCGACCGCGGCGACGCCATCCTGAACATGGTGCTGCACCGCGCGGAAAGCCACGCTCTGCTCTACCTGACCCTGCTGTCGGTGCCGATGGCATGGCTGGTGTCGCGCCTGCACCGCGATGCGGACCTGTTCACGCGCTGGTGGCTGGCCCTGTGGCTCGCCCTCATCACCCACCCGCTGCTCGACTGGATGACGGTGTACGGCACGCAGCTGCTGCGGCCCTTCACCGACACGCCGTATGCAGTGGGCAGCGTGTTCATCATAGACCCGCTGTACACCGTGCCACTGCTGCTGGGCGTGGGGCTTGCGCTTTGCCTGCGCCATGGCCGAGGCATCGTCTGGGCGCGGGCGGGGTTGGTGCTGAGCACCGCGTACCTGGCATGGGGCGTGGCCGCGCAGCAGATCGCCACGCGCCAGGTGCTGGCCCACGCGCCGGTGCCGCACCTCACACCCAGCCAGTTGCTTGTCACGCCCGCGCCATTCAACACCGTGCTGTGGCGCGCAGTGGCCATGACGCCCACGCACTACTACGAGGGCTACTACTCGCTGCTGGACGGCGACCGCCCCGTGCGGTGGACCGCCCACGAACGGGGCGGCGATCTGTACGCGCGCTACCAGGGCAACGCCTTGGTGGACCGTATCGCCCGGTTCAGCCACGGCTTCTTCAAGATGAGCGAAGAGGCCGGGGGCGACGTCTTCATCACCGACCTGCGCATGGGCAACGAGCCCACGTACAGCTTTCATTTCAACCTGGGCACACCGGCAGAGATGGCGACAGGCCAGCGCGCCGCCACGCTGCAGATGCAGCGCCCAGACCTGGCCACCGCCCTGCCCTGGCTGTGGAAGCGCATGGGGGGCGCAGACGTGGAACTGGCCGCACCAGCGCCGCCGCAAGGCAGCGCGCCGTAGCGGGTGGCGCTGCATGGAGCATCTTCAAAAAGGTTCGCGCGGTGGGCATCCGTAGTTGCTGTCCTGCCGGAGCAAGCCCCATCGGCAGCTTGCCCGGCAGCAACGGCTGGCATACGCTTGGCACCGCCCTGACACTGCCCCCAATCTTCATCTTCCCGACCACCCAAGGACACCCATGCTTGAGCTGCGACCCAATTGCGAATGCTGCAACAAAGACCTGCCGCCCGACTCCACCGACGCCCGCATCTGCACCTTCGAATGCACCTTTTGCAGTGACTGCAGCGGCACGCGGCTCGACCACATCTGCCCCAACTGCGGGGGTGACCTGGTGCAGCGCCCGCGCAGGCCTGCGTCCAAGCTGGCCAAGTACCCGGCATCCACCGAACGCGTGCTCAAGCCGGTGGGCTGCGGGCTGTTGGCCTGACCTTGACCATGCTGCTGGTCTTCTCGCTGTTGGCGCTGAAGGCCCTGGCAGGCTCAACGCCCTTCTACCGCCACCCGTAGATCCGCCACGCCAGACAAATACCGGCGCGGCCTACGCCAGCGCCACCGTGGAACCGGCTTCGCCGGGCCACTGATGGCGTCCCCCTCAGGGGCTGAGGCCTGCGGCTCCAAGCCTGCCTGCGCAGGCTTGGACAGGCAGAAGAGGACGTGCCTCTGGCACTCCCACGGAGGCGCGAAGCGACTCAGGGAGAGCCCTAAAGTTAGGGGGGTTAGAACCTCCAGCCCAGGCCCACGCCCACCAGTACCGGGTCGGCCTTGAAGGTGCCCAGCTTGGCACCGCCCGCCGACACGTCGGTCCTGATGAAGACCTTCTTCACGTCGAAATTCAGGTACAGGTTCTTGGCCAGCGGAATGTCCACGCCCACCTGCAGCGCAGGGCCGAAGCTGTTGCGGTCAATGTCCACGCCCGCGGGCAGCCGCACGCCCGAGAAGCGCGTGTAGTTCAGGCCTGCGCCCACATAGGGCTTGAAGCCGGGGGCGTTGAAGTGGTACTGCACCAGCAGCGTGGGCGGCAGGTGCTTGAGTGAGCCGATGGCCGTGCCCCCGGCGCTGAGCGTGTGCTTTTGCGGCACGGTGAGGATCAGCTCGGCCGCGATGTTCTGGTTGAAGAAGTACGTGACGTCCACTTCAGGAATCGTCTTGTCGTTGATCGACAGGCCCAGGGGCGTGCTGTCCTTGTTGGCGCTGTTGAGGTGCACGGCACGGGCACGGACCATCCAGGGGCCTTCGGCCTGTTGCGCCATGGCGGCGCCAGAGGACAGGACACACAGGGCAACAACAGCCAGCAGGTTCTTTTTCATGGTGATTTCACATCGGTTGGACGGGGACGCCCCCCGTGCATGCATTGAACCGCTGTGACCACCGGCGGGCCTTGCCCTACCTCAAGACCCGGGCGCCCGCCCTTAGACATACATCAAGAAAGAACAAAGGCCTGCATCTGCAGGCCTTGCCACACGTCCAAAGGATTGCGAGGGGTTGCCGAACCTGCAGCCACTGCAGCCGCTACAGCCGCCGCTGGCCCAGCCCCCGCCCTGCACTCAATGCGCTGCGGACTTGCCCCGCACGCGCTTGAACAGCGTCACCGCCGCCAGCACCAGGCCCCCAGCGATGATGCCCACCACCGCGTTCAGCAGGTTGGGCACCAGCACCTCCCACAGGCCGCCCACCGGCCACTGCGCGGCTGCGGCGCCTGTGCCTTCGACGGCATGGTGCAACGCAGGCACGCCGTGCACCAGGATGCCGCCACCCACCAGAAACATCGCCGCCGTGCCCGCGATGGACAGGCCCTTCATCAGCCAAGGCGCTGCACGCAAGATGCCGTTGCCCACGGCCTGCGCCGCGCTGCTGGCCTTGCGGCTGAGCCACAGGCCCAGGTCATCCAGCTTGACGATGCCGGCCACCAGCCCATACACGCCAATGGTCATGATGACCGCAATGCCCGACAGCACGGCCACCTGTTGCGAGAACGGCGCATTGGCCACGGTGCCCAGCGTGATGGCGATGATTTCTGCCGACAGGATGAAGTCGGTGCGCACCGCGCCCTTGACCTTGTCTTTTTCGAAAGCCACCAGGTCCACCGCGGGGTTGGCATTGGCCTGTGCATGGCTGTCCCGCTCGGCAGCGTCTTCGTGTGGCTTGTGCAGCAGCTTGTGCGCCACTTTCTCGAAGCCCTCGAAGCACAGAAACGCGCCGCCCACCATCAGCAGCGGCGTCACGGCCCAGGGGGCGAAGGCGCTGATGAGCAGCGCTGCGGGCACCAGGATGACCTTGTTGATCAGCGAGCCCTTGGCCACGGCCCACACCACAGGAATCTCGCGCTCGGCCCGCACGCCGGCGACCTGCTGGGCGTTGAGCGCCAGGTCGTCGCCCAGCACGCCCGCCGTCTTCTGCGCGGCCACCTTGGTCATGACCGACACGTCGTCGGCCATGGCGGCGCTTTTCTTGGCCGCGACCTTGGTCATCAGCGCCACATCATCGAGGATGGTGGCGATATCGTCGAGCAGGGCCAGCAAGCTGCCAGAAGCCATGAGAAATCCTTGAAGAAATGGGTTGTGGATGGGGTGGCCAACGGAGCGCGCGGCACCGCGGCGCCCGCACAGGCGGCCTCGGGCACGGGCGCGGACGTTCTGTACCACCGCTGTGGGCTGCACTATAGCAACGCGGTGCGGGCTACCGAGGCGTCGTCGGCAATGGCAAGGAATCGCAAGGAATGGCAGGTAATGGCAGGGACGGAGTCCGCCGGGCGCATTGCAGGGTGAAGCACGGGTGGGCACTTGGCGGCAAGGCGCATACTCGCCGCTTCACCCACCCACTCGAGGGGGTCCCTGCAAGCCAGCGCTTGAACGGGCTTCACGCCCCGCCATGCCAGGCTATCTCACCAAGCAGGAAGACATCGCCATCGCCGGCGTTGCCGACCTGATCATCCGTTCGCTGCTGGACAAACAGCAATTCAGCGACCCCGAGGGTGCCGCTGAGGCCCTGGGCATCTCATCGGCCGCGTGGCCGCTGTTCGGCCTGCTGTGGCCTTCGGGTGCGCAGCTGGCGCAACGCATGGCCAGCCGGCCTTTGCAGACCGGAGAGCGCGTGCTGGAGATCGGCTGCGGCCTGGGCCTGGCCAGCCTGGTGTGCCACCGCCGCGGCGTGGACGTCACCGCCAGCGACTGCCATCCGATGGCCCAGCAGTTTCTGCAGGAAAACACGCGCCTCAATGGCCTGTCGCCCCTGCGGTACCGCACCGGGCATTGGGGTGCGGACGACCATGACCACGGCGATGCCCAGGCCGGTGCCGTGCAGGGCCGGTTCGATCTGATCATGGGCAGCGACGTGCTGTACGAACGCGATGCGCGCGCATCGCTCGCGGCCTTTCTGGACCGCCATGCCGGCAACGGCGCCCAGATCTGGATCGTGGACCCGAACCGGGGCAATCGATCCACCTTCCACAAGCAGATGGCCGTGCACCGGTTCGAAGTGGTCGAAGAGCGGCTGGACCACCCTGCGCTGGATACCGCGCCCGCCTACAAGGGGCGGCTGCTGGTGTACCAGCGTCCGGTGGTGGACTGAAAGACGGCTGACGCTCCCGCAGGACGCTGCCATCGGCGATGCTGCGGGCCTGAACTCTTGGCACCATAGGCAGGCCAAGGACACGGCGGCAGGTCAGGTCAAGTCAGGGGCAGCAAGGTCCGACCGGCTGGAATGCACCAGCCAGCGTCACCAATTCCCGCCAGGCCTGAGCCCTCACCCACCGCTCACCCCACCCACTTGCGCGCGTTACGCCAGATGCGCATCCAGGGGCTCAGCTCGCTGCGGTCGCCGCTGGTCCAGCTCATCTGCACGTTGCGGAACACGCGCTCGGGGTGCGGCATGATGGCCGTGAAGCGGCCGTCCTGCGTGGTCACGCCGGTCAGGCCACCGGTGCTGCCGTTCGGGTTGAACGGGTACTGCTCGGTGGCTGCGCCGTGGTTGTCCACGAAGCGCATCGCGCCGATGGCCTGCGCCGCGTTGCCGCGGAACTTGAAGTTGGCATACCCCTCGCCGTGCGCCACCGCAATCGGCAGGCGGCTACCGGCCATTCCGGCAAAGAACAGGCTGGGCGATTCAAGCACTTCGACCATCGACAGGCGGGCTTCGAAGCGCTCGCTCTGGTTGGTGGTGAAGCGCGGCCAGTCCTGCGCACCGGGGATGATGTCGGCCAGTTCGGCAAACATCTGGCAGCCGTTGCACACGCCCAGGCCGAAGGTGTCCGTGCGGCCGAAGAAGCCCTGGAACTGCTCGGACAGCACCGGGTTGAAGGTGATCGAGCGCGCCCAGCCGATGCCGGCGCCCAGCGTGTCGCCGTAGCTGAAGCCACCGCAGGCGACCACGCCCTTGAAGTCTTCGAGCTTGACTCGGCCGGTCTGCAGGTCGGTCATGTGCACGTCGTACGCCTCGAAGCCCGCCTCGGTAAACGTGTAGGCCATCTCGATGTGCGAGTTGACGCCCTGCTCGCGCAGGATGGCGACCCGGGGTTTGGCCAGGTTCAGGAACGGCGCCGCCACGTTGTCGGCCGCGTCGAACGTGAGGTGCACATGCATGCCGGGGTCGGTGGCTTCGCCCGCGGTGGCGTGCTCGGCATCCGCATTGGCGGGGTTGTCGCGCTGCTGGCAGATCTTCCAGCTCACGGCGTCCCACACCTGGTGCAGATCGGTGAGCTTGGCGCTGAACACGGCCTTGGCGTCCCGCCAGACCTGCAGCTCGCCCTTGCCGGCATCGATGCTCGACGACTGCGGACGCGTCTTGCCCACGAAGTGGCTGAATTTGGACAGGCCGTGCTCGCGCAGCACCTGCATCACGTCGTTGCGCTCTGCGGTGCGCACCTGCAGCACCACGCCCAGTTCTTCGTTGAACAGGGCCTTGAGCGTGAGTTCTTCACGGCGCGCGCTGACCTGTTGCGCCCAGTTCTTGGCGTCGCCGGTTTCCATGCGGCTGTCGCTGATGCCGTCGCCTTCGGTGACCAGCAGGTCCACGTTGAGCGACACGCCCACATGGCCTGCAAAGGCCATCTCGGCCGCGGCTGCCAGCAGGCCGCCATCGCTGCGGTCGTGGTAGGCCAGGATGCGGCCTTGGGCACGCAGCGCGTTCACGGCGTTGACGGTGTTGACCAGGTCCTTCGGGTCGTCCAGGTCGGGCACCACGTCGCCGCTTTGATCCAGCGTCTGGCCCAGGATGCTGCCGGCCATGCGACTCTGGCCCTTGCCCAGATCGATCAGCACCAGGGTGGTGTCGTCTTCCTGCGCATCGAGCTGGGGCGTGAGCGTGCCGCGCACGTCGGAGAGCGAGGCGAACGCGCTCACGATCAGGCTGACGGGGGATGTGACCTTTTTCTTGTCCGTACCTTCAGACCACTGCGTGCGCATGGACAGCGAGTCCTTGCCCACGGGGATGCTGATGCCCAAGGCGGGGCACAGCTCCATGCCCACGGCCTTCACGGTCTCGTACAGCGCAGCGTCTTCGCCGGGCTCGCCACAGGCGGCCATCCAGTTGGCCGACAGCTTCACGCGCGGCAGTTCGATGGGGGCAGCCAGCAGGTTGGTGATGGCCTCGGCCACGGCCATGCGGCCCGATGCGGGCGCGTTGATGGCGGCCAGCGGGGTGCGCTCGCCCATGCTCATCGCCTCGCCGGCAAAGCCGCGGTAGTCGGCCAGCGTCACGGCGCAGTCGGCCACCGGCACCTGCCAGGGGCCGACCATCTGGTCGCGGTGCGACAGGCCGCCCACGGTGCGGTCGCCGATGGTGATCAGGAAACGCTTGGAGGCCACGGTGGGGTGGGCCAGCACGTCGATTACGGCCTTTTGCAGCGGCACGCCAGTCAGGTCCATGGGCGCGAACTTGCGCTGCACGGTGGTCACGTCGCGGTGCATCTTGGGCGGCTTGCCCAGCAGCACGTTCATGGGCATGTCCACCGGCAGCTTCTGGTCGCCCGCCACCACGGTGGTGTCGTCCAGCACCAGTTGGCGCTCTTCGGTGGCGGTGCCGATGACGGCAAACGGGCAGCGTTCGCGTTCGCAAAACGCCTTGAACAGGGGCAGCGACTCGGGCGCGATGGCCAGCACGTAACGCTCCTGGCTTTCGTTGCTCCAGATTTCCTTGGGCGCCATGCCCGATTCTTCGAGCGGCACGGCGCGCAGGTCGAAGCGCGCGCCACGGCCCGCGTCGTTCGTCAACTCGGGGAAGGCGTTGGACAGGCCGCCCGCACCCACGTCGTGGATGGCGAGGATGGGGTTGGCAGCGCCCTGCGCCCAGCAGTGGTTGATGACCTCCTGCGCACGGCGCTCGATTTCGGGGTTGCCGCGCTGCACGGAGTCGAAGTCGAGCTCTGCCGCATTAGTGCCGCTGGCCATCGAGCTGGCAGCGCTGCCGCCCATGCCGATGCGCATGCCGGGGCCGCCCAGCTGGATGAGCAGCGAGCCGGCAGGGAATTCGATCTTGGTCGTCAGGCCCGCGTCGATCACGCCCACGCCGCCGGCGATCATGATGGGCTTGTGGTAGCCGCGCTGCACGCCGGCGACTTCCTGTTCGTACTCGCGGAAGTAGCCGGCCAGGTTGGGGCGGCCGAATTCGTTATTGAACGCCGCGCCGCCCAGGGGCCCCTCGACCATGATCTGCAGCGGGCTGGCGATGTGCTCGGGCTTGCCCACGGTGCTGCCCCAGAGCTTGGACACGGTGAAGCCGGTGAGGCCCGCCTTGGGCTTGGAGCCCCGGCCGGTGGCGCCTTCGTCGCGGATCTCGCCGCCCGCGCCGGTGGATGCGCCGGGGAAGGGCGAGATGGCCGTAGGGTGGTTGTGCGTTTCCACCTTCATCAGCACGTGCTGGGTGGCGCTACTCTTTTGATAGCTGGTAGCGCCCGCTGAATCAGCGGTAGAGGCCATTTTGGCCACAAACCGCTCGACCTCACCGCCTTCCATGACCGAGGCGTTGTCCGAATACGCGATCACCGTGTGCTGGGGCGCCAGCTGGTGGGTGTTGCGGATCATGCCGAACAGCGACTTGTCCTGCGCCACGCCGTCGATGGTGAACTGGGCGTTGAAGATCTTGTGGCGGCAGTGTTCGCTGTTGGCCTGCGCGAACATCATCAGCTCCACGTCGGTGGGGTTGCGCGCCAGGCCCGTGAAGGCGTTGACCAGGTAGTCGATCTCGTCCTCGGCCAGGGCCAGGCCGAAGCGGGTGTTGGCGGCCTCCAGCGCCTTGCGTCCTTGCACCGGGCCGCCGCCCAGCACGTTGACGTGCTCCATGGTGGCGGGCTGAAGCTCGGTGAACAGGGCGGCAGCGGCGGCACGGTCGGCCACCACGGACTCGGTCATGCGGTCGTGCAGCAGGGCTGCGACCTGGGCCAGTTGCTCGGCGGTCAGCTCGGGCGTGCGGCCCAGCAGGCCGGACTTGAGGCTGATGCGGTATTCGGTGATGCGCTCGACCCGGCGGATGGCGATGCCGCAGTTGCGCGCGATGTCGGTGGCCTTGGAGGCCCAGGGCGACAGCGTGCCCAGGCGGGGGGTGACCAGGATCGCGGCGCCGTCTTCAGGCCCCGCGTACGGGTCGCCGTAGGTGAGCAGGGCCGACAGGCGCTCGTGTTCTGCGGCTGTGGGGGCCGCATCCGTGGCGACCAGGTGCACAAAGCGTGCTGCAATGCCGTCGACTTTGGGGTGGATGGCTTGCAGGGCCGGTTGGAGTTGCTGGGCGCGGAAGGTGCTGAGGGCGTTGCCGCCCGCCAGCGTGGTCATGTGCAAGGTCACTGTAGCGGCCTGTTGGGTGTGAGGGTACGTGGTGGCGCTGACGCAAAGCCCCCGGCCGGTGGGCGGGAGCCAAGTGGTCAGCCCGGCATTTTACCGGGCTGACCGGGCGCCGCTGCAGCCGGCGGGGTGCGATGGGATAATTGCGGCATGAGCATCACCATCAAAAGCGCCGCGGACGTCGAAGGCATGCGCCTGGCGTGCCGCCTGGCCTCCGAAGTGCTGGACTACATCGCCCCGCACATCAAACCCGGAATCACCACCAAAGAGATCGACCGCCTGGGCGCCGAATGCATGGCGCAGCAAGGCACCATCTCGGCCACCGTGGGCTACCAGCCCCCGGGCTACCCGCCCTACCCGGCCTCGCTGTGCACCTCGGTCAACCACGTGGTGTGCCATGGCATCCCCAACGACAAGCCGCTCAAGAAGGGCGACATCGTCAACGTGGACGTGACCGTGATCACCAAGGAGGGCTGGTACGGCGACAACAGCCGCATGTACATCATTGGCGAAGGCTCCATCGCGGCCAAGCGCCTGTGCGCCATCACCTTCGACGCCATGTGGCACGGCATCGTGCAGGTCAAGCCCGGCGCCCACCTGGGCGACATCGGCCACGCCATCCAGAAGTTTGCCGAAGCGCAGGGTTTCTCGATCGTGCGCGAGTTCTGCGGCCACGGCATCGGGCAGAAATTCCACGAAGAGCCCCAGGTGCTGCATTACGGCCGCCCCGGCACGCTGGAAGAGCTGGTGCCCGGCATGGTCTTCACCATCGAGCCCATGATCAACGCCGGCCGCCGCGAGGTGAAGGAATTCGGCAATGACGGCTGGACCATCGTGACCAAGGACCACAGCCTGTCTGCGCAATGGGAACACACGGTGCTGGTCACCGAGACGGGCTACGAAGTGATGACGCTGTCGGCCGGCTCGCCACCGCTGCCGTCCTTCGTCACCGCGACCAAGACCTGACCCCACGCCGGCCTTGCAAGCCGGCGCGCACAACTCTTGCATGGCTGTTTGCATGGCCCACCTTCATCGCGAATCCCGACGACCATGACCGACATCCATGCCCCGCCTGAAGTGCGTCCCTTGGCCGACGTGCATGCCCTGCGGGATGCCTATCGCCGCGACAAGGCCGCGCTGCTGACCGAGTTGCAGGCCTCGGTGGCGTCCACGCGGGGCATCCGCGTACTGCTGCGCAAGCTCTCCACGCTGGCCGGTAACCTGCTGCAGACCCTGTGGCAGCGCGCCGAACTGCCGGCCGACATGGCACTGGTGGCAGTGGGCGGGTTCGGGCGGGACCAGCTGTTTCCGTATTCAGATGTGGATGTGCTGCTCCTGCTGCCCGACGGTGCGGCGCCCGAGGCCGGCAGCGTGCTGCGCGCCCAGCTCGAAGGCTTCATCGGCAGCTGCTGGGATGCGGGGCTGGAGATCGGCTCCAGCGTGCGCACCGTGGCCGAATGCCTGGCCGAGAGCGCGGGCGACGTCACCGTGCAGACCTCGCTGCTCGAGTCGCGCCTGGTGTGCGGCAACGCGGCGCTGTTCGCGGAATTCCAGCGCCAGTACCGCCTGCAGATGGACCCCCAGGCGTTTTTGGTGGCCAAGACGCTGGAGATGCGCCAGCGCCACAACAAATACGAGAACACGCCCTACTCGCTGGAGCCCAACTGCAAGGAGTCGCCCGGCGGGCTGCGCGACCTGCAGATGATCCTGTGGGTGGCGCAGGGCGCGGGCCTGGGCCGCAACTGGAAAGAGCTGGCCGCCAGCGGGATGGCCACGGCCTTCGAGGTGCGCCAGATCGAGCGCAACGAGGCGGTGCTGTGCCTCATCCGCGCGCGCCTGCATGCAGCCGCCGGGCGGCATGAAGACCGGCTGGTGTTCGACCTGCAGACGGCTGTGGCCGAATCGTTCGGCTATCGCTCGCAGGCCCCCGACGGATCGCGCCTGCCGATGCGCGCCAGCGAAAGCCTGATGCGGCGCTACTACTGGGCGGCCAAGGCCGTGTCCCAGCTCAGCCAGATCCTGCTGCTGAACATCGAGGAGCGGCTGAACCCGTCGACGCACGAGCCGCGGCCCATCAACGAGCGCTTTTTCGAGAAAGCCGGCCTCATCGAGGTGGCCAGTGACGACCTGTACCAGCGCGACCCGCACGCCATTCTGGAAACCTTCCTGCTCTACCAGACGACTGTGGGCCTGAAGGACCTGTCGGCCCGCACCCTGCGGGCGCTGTACAACGCTCGCGGCGTGATGGACGGCGCCTTCCGGCGCGACCCGGTCAACCGCGCCAACTTCATGCGCATCCTGCAGCAGCCCTCGGGCATCACGCATGCCATGCGGCTGATGAACCAGACCTCGGTACTGGGGCGCTATCTGTGGGCGTTTCGCGGCATCGTGGGGCAGATGCAGCACGACCTGTTCCACGTCTACACGGTGGACCAGCACATCCTGATGGTGCTGCGCAATGTGCGCCGGTTCTTCATGGCCGAGCATGCGCACGAGTACCCGTTCTGCTCGCAACTGGCCGGTGGCTGGGACAAGCCCTGGCTGCTGTACCTGGCCGCGCTGTTCCACGACATCGGCAAGGGCCGCGGTGGCGACCACTCGGTGATCGGCGCTCAAGAGGTTCGCAACTTCTGCCGGCAGCACGACGTGGACCGCGAGGACGCCAAGCTGGTCGAGTTCCTGGTCAGCGAGCACCTGTCGATGAGCCGCATCGCGCAGAAGGAGGACCTGTCGGACCCCGATGTGATCGCCGCCTTTGCGCGGCGTGTGGGCAACGAGCGTTACCTGACGGCCCTGTACCTGCTGACGGTGGCCGACATCCGCGGCACCAGCCCCAAGGTCTGGAACGCCTGGAAGGGCAAGCTGCTGGAGGACCTGTACCGCTCCACCCTGCGCACCTTGGGTGGCCGCGCGCCGGACGCCGCTGCCGAGATCGAGGCGCGCAAGCGCGAGGCGCTGGTGCTGCTGGCGCTGAGCGCCCTGCCCTTCGAGGCGCACAAAGCCTTGTGGGCGACGCTGGATGTGAGCTACTTCATGCGCCACGAGGCGGCCGACATTGCCTGGCACACGCGGCACCTGTCGCGGCACGTGGGCACGGCCAAGCCGGTGGTGCGCGCACGACAGTCGCTGGCGGGCGACGGCCTGCAGGTGATGGTGTATGCCGCCGACCAGGAAGACCTGTTCGCGCGCATCTGCGGCTACTTCGACCGCGCGGGTTTTTCCATCCTGGATGCGCGCGTGCACACGGCCAACAACGGCTATGCGCTCGACACCTTTCAGGTGGTGGCCTCGTCACAACCCGGGCACTACCGCGAACTGACGCACATGGTCGAAAGCGATCTGGTGCGCGTGATCGAAACCGGCGGCCCTCTGCCGGAGCCTGCGCGCAAGCGCGTGTCCCGCCGGGTCAAGAGCTTTCCGGTGGCGCCGCGCGTCACCTTGCGGCCGGACGAAAAAGCGCAGCGCTGGCTGCTGGCCATCTCCGCCAGCGACCGCGCAGGCCTGCTGTACTTGGTGGCGCGCATCCTGGCGCACCACCACCTGAGCGTGCAGCTCGCCAAGGTCAGCACGCTGGGCGAGCGGGTGGAAGACACCTTCCTGGTGCAAGGGCCCGAGCTGCAGAACAACGCGCGGCAGATCCAGATCGAGACGGAGCTGCTGCGCGAGCTGTCGGACTGAGCAGGCCCGCGTCGTGCCCGCCGCTGCGGACATGCTTCAGTCGTCTTCGTCCGCGCTGATCTCGGGGAACAGCACTTCCGTAAAGCCGAACTGCGTGAAGTCGCGCACCCGCATCGGGTAGAGCTTGCCAACCAGGTGGTCACACTCATGCTGCACCACCCGCGCATGAAAGCCATCGACCGTGCGGTCGATGCGGTCGCCATACGGGTCGAACCCGGTGTAGCGAATGCGCGCCCACCGCGGCACCTTGCCGCGCAGGCCGGGCACCGACAGGCAACCTTCCCAGTCCTCTTCTTCCTCATCGCCCAGCGGCGTGATCACCGGGTTGAGCAGCACGGTAGGCGGCACCACGGGGCGGTCCGGATAGCGGGGGTTGCGGTCGTTGGAGCCGAAGATCACCAGTTGCAGATCCACCCCGATCTGCGGTGCGGCCAGGCCCGCGCCGTTGACGGCGCGCATGGTGTCGAACATGTCGCGCACCAGCAAGTGCAGTGCGTCGGTGTCGAACTCGGTGACAGGCTGGGCAATGCGCAGCAGGCGCGGGTCGCCCATCTTGAGGATGGTGTGAACAGTCATCGTGGATGATCGTGAAGAAATTGGTGAGCCACTGGCAGGTGGAGCGCAGCATAGCGTGGCTGGCCGGGCGCTGCATATGGTCTGCTGTGTGCCGCATGACATGCGGACACAGCCGCCACGGCCCCGCACGGGGCGACAATAACGCCCATGGCCACCACGCCCCGCGACCCAGACACCGCTGACGCCCCTGCTGCCGCTGCCACTGCAGCCACCAGCCCGCCGCTGCGCCCGCTGCCGTGGCCCGTGCGGTGGCTGCTGCTGGGGTTTGCCGTGCTGTGCCTGGTGATGGGCATCATCGGCGTGATCGTCCCGGGCCTGCCCACTACGGTGTTCATCCTGATGGCCGCGTGGGCGGCGGCGCGCAGCTCTCCGCGGCTGTACCTGTGGTTGTGGAACCACCGGCTCTTCGGGCCCCTGCTGCGCAACTGGGCCCAGGGCGGCAAGGTCAGCCGCCGCGCCAAATGGAGTGCAGCCATCTTCATGTCCGCCAGCGCCGCCGTGCTGTGGATGGGTGGCGCACGCACCTGGGTCGCCGCGGTGGCGTCGGCCTGCATGGCGTGCGTGCTGGTGTGGCTGTGGCTCCGGCCCGAACCTTGATGCATGGCCTGCACGGAGGGCGCCGTGCAGGCACATGCATTCACTCCGCATAATGCGGTGCCGCGACTTTTCAGAGCATGATTTTTGTGTATATAATCTAAGTCTTGTTCCTCGATAGCTCAGTTGGTAGAGCGCCGGACTGTTAATCCGTAGGTCCCTGGTTCGAGCCCAGGTCGAGGAGCCAAAAATTTGCTGGCCCTGCATGTGTACGCGGGGCCTTTCAATTAGTCAGTTGCAAGCCGTAGAAATTATTCCTCGATAGCTCAGTTGGTAGAGCGCCGGACTGTTAATCCGTAGGTCCCTGGTTCGAGCCCAGGTCGAGGAGCC
>Ga0209023_10002208_pt1 | contig 24731 bp, 24 predicted proteins | sample LakOneMetagenome_FD_187468 | JGI IMG/M metagenome (GOLD analysis project Ga0209023, IMG submission 187468) | Freshwater and sediment microbial communities from Lake Erie, Canada (SPAdes) (version 2) | ecosystem: Environmental > Aquatic > Freshwater > Lentic | place: Lake Erie, Canada... | reverse complement strand
CTTCGAAGTAGACCGCTTTCATGAGCTCAGTCTGCCTGATCAGGTTGGACTTAGCTGAATGTGTCCCCGGTGCCGGCCTGCGTCACGCGCCCGTGCGGGCGCACGCGGCCGCAGGAGCGGTGGCGGCGCGCCGTAGCGGCGCGGGTCGGGGCGGGGGCGGATGTCCGCACCGGCGCGACTGGGTCAGGAGGCGGAGGGAGCGGCCGCGATAGGTGTAGCTGAGGACGCGGCCGGAAGCTCGACCTGTACGCCGAAGAGGGCGTCGAGTCCGGTGAGGTAGGCCTCCTGCTCACCGGCCCGGGCGAGCTCGCGGGCGCGCACCATGGGAGTGTGCAACAAGACACCGGTCAGATGGCGCAGCGCCTGTTCGGTCTGCTCGCTGGAGTCGCCGCGGCTGCGGGCCCGGGCGATCTCGGCGTCGCGCAGCTCGAAAACATACGTGCGCAGCGCCACCACGGCGGGAGCGAGGCTTTGCTCCTCGGCCACGGCGGAGAACTTGCGGGCGGCGCGGCCCACCAGCTCACGCGCCTCGTCGGTGGCGTTGAGCTCCTCGAGCGGGGCGTGGATGCTGATCGTCTCAAGATCGAGCAACTCGACCCCGGGCACGTCGACGACGTTCGGGGCCACGTTGCGCGGCAGGCCGAGGTCGATGATGAGCTGCGGCGGCGCCTCGGGCGCGGCGTCGGCCGGGCAGAGGACGACGTGTTCGGATGCGGTCGAGATATTGCGAGCGTTCACGCCCACCTGCGCGCGGCCGGCCAGGATGAGGTCGGCGTCGATGACGTGCTCCTCGCCAAGTGTGCAGGTGACCACGACGTCGGCGCGGGCGACTTCGCCGGCGAAATCGTCGGCACCGACAGCGTCGATGCCGTGGGAGGACGCGAACTTGAGGGCGCGGCCCGAGGGCGAGTAAACACGCACATTCTCGGCGCCGCGGTCGCGGAGGGCGGCCAGGGAAGCGCCGGCATAACGACCGGTGCCCACGAGGAGCACGCGCGCCTCTGCCCAGTCGCTGACCCGGCTTTCGGCAAGCTCGAGCGCGAGGCGCACGAGGGAACGGCCGGCCGAACCGATGCCGGTGCGGTTTTTCACGCCCCGAGACGTCTGCGAGGCGCGCTGGAAGAGTCGCTCCAGCTCGGGGCTGGTGGTGCCGGCGGCACGGGCCTGCTCGAGGGCGCGGCGAACTTGGCCGGCGATCTCGCCCTCGCCGACGACGACGGATTCGAGGCCGCTCGTCACAGCGAAGAGGTGCTCGGCGACCCCGTTGCCGTGCACCAGGGTGAGGGTGTCGCGCAGGGTGTCCTCGGAGATCCCGGTGCTGGCGCTGACGGCTTCGATAGCCGCGTAGACGGCTGGAAGCGGTGAGACACCGTAGGGCTCATCCAGGTCAAGGTAGGCCTCGAAGCGGTTGCACGTGGCCACGATCACGGCGCCGGTGAGGGCGTCATGCTTGGACACCATGTGCCCGGCCGTTTCGCCGCCGCCCACAGACAGCATCTCCAGCACATCGAAGCTGGAATTCTTGTGACTTGCGGACAGCAAAATTAGCACTGTCTGATTCTAGAGCGTGAGTCTGGGAGCTTGGACTCGTTGGTGTCAGGGATGTTTGAGATGATGTACTTGATGATTCTCGACGCGCAGCACCCCCTGTCCTCCGGCGTCACAGCCGATTCCCGCCTGATTCGCGCCTACCAGGGCACGCGCCCCGACGTGACTCCCGTCTGGTTCATGCGCCAAGCCGGCCGCTCGCTGCCCGAGTACCGTAAGCTGCGGGTGGGAACGCGCATGCTGGACGTGTGCCTCGATCCGGAGCTGGCCAGTGAGATCACGCTGCAGCCCGTGCGTCGACACGGCGTTGATGCCGGCATCTTCTTCAGCGATATCGTGGTGCCCCTGAGGCTCGTCGGTGTCGACGTGCAGATCGTTCCCGGCAAGGGCCCGGTGCTCGGCAAGGCCGTGCGCACGGCGGCGGATGTGGACGAACTCACCGCCCTGGACCCCGCCGTCCTCGACGAGGCACTCGCACCCATCCGGGAGGCCGTCGCCCTCGCGGTGGCGCAACTGGGATCGACCCCGCTGATCGGGTTCGCCGGGGCCCCGTTCACCCTCGCGGCCTACCTCGTGGAGGGCGGCCCGTCGAAAGACCATATCCACGCCCGTACCCTGATGCACTCCGCTCCCGAGGCATGGGAGCAGCTCATGAACTGGACCGCGGATGTGACCGGGCGTTTCTTGCGCGCCCAGGTGACGGCCGGCGCGAGTGCTGCCCAGCTGTTCGACTCCTGGGCCGGAGCGCTCTCGCTTGCCGACTATGCGGCATCCGTCGCTCCGGCCTCGACGAAGGCGATCGCCCACGTGCACGGCCTCGGCTACACCGAGGCGGACGGCACCGACCGCACTGTGCCCATCGTGCACTTCGGCGTGGGCACCGGGGAACTCCTCAAGGAGATGCACGACATCGGCGCGGACGTGGTGGGCGTGGACTACCGCGTTCCCCTCGACGAGGCCAACCGTCGCCTCGGCGGAACGGTGCCCATTCAAGGCAACGTCGACCCGGCGCTCCTGTCGGCTCCGTGGCCGGTACTCGAAGCCCACGTGCGCGACGTCCTGGAGCGCGGACGCACCGCGCCGGCGCACGTGCTCAACCTCGGCCACGGCGTTCCGCCGGAGACCGACCCCGATGTGCTGACGCGCCTGGTGGCGCTCGTGCATGACGTGAGCGCCGAGAACTAGCGCGAATGAACGACGTCATCGTGATCGGCGCAGGAGTGGCCGGTCTCGTCGCGGCCCGTGCCTGTGCCCGAATGGGGCTCAGCGTCACTGTCTTCGAAGCCGCGGATGCCGTGGGCGGCCCGGTCGCCGGGCACGAAATCGCAGGTCTGCAACTGGACAGCGGAACGGAGAGCTTCGCGGTGCGCGGTGGAACGGTCGCTGCGTTCATCGAGGAACTCGGTCTCACCGGTGACATCGTGAGTCCGAACCCGGTGGGCGCATGGCTGCACCTGCCACCGGTCGGCCGCAACGCCACCGGTTCGGTCAGCGTGCCGCTGCCCAAGGCCGGCGTGCTCGGCATCCCCGGCTCGCCGCTCGCCGACGACGTGCGCCGCGTGATCGGCTGGGGAGGTTCGCTGCGCGCCTACCTCGACCGGCTGATGCCCGTGCTCACCATCGGACGCGAGCACAGCCTGGGCGACCTGGTGGCCAAGCGGATGGGACGCCGCGTTCTTGAACGCCTCGTCGAGCCGGTCGCCTCCGGCGTGTACACCACTTCCTCTCGAGATCTGGAGATCGATGTGGTGGCGCCGGGACTCAACCGAGCGTTGACCACGGCCGGATCGCTGTCGGGAGCGGTGTCGGCCATGCGATCCGGCGCGCCCGCCGGTTCCGCCGTCGGCGGCCTGCGCGGGGGGATGTCCCGCCTGCCGGCCGCGTTGGTGGCCGACCTCCGCCACTTCGGCGCCACCATTGAAACGGGCCGGACCGTCACCGGGCTCGCCCGCGCCGGTACCGAGGCCGAACCTGCCTGGACCGTGACCGTCGCCACGCGACCCCCGGCGACAGCTGCGGATGCCGCGGTGTCCGAAGCCCCGGCCCCTGACCCTGTTGAGCGGCACCGTGCCCGTTTCGTGATCCTCGCCACCCAGGGCGCGCAGGCCCTGCGCCTGCTGGCCCCGCTCGGCGCTGCCCAGGATGCCTTGAGCGAGCTGGACTGGCCGGGGCCGACAGCGGTCACCCTGGCCACCATCGTGCTCGACGCTCCGGCGCTCGACTCGCACCCGCGCGGCACCGGGGTGCTCGTGGCCGCCGCCGCCCCGGATGTGACGGCGAAGGCGCTCACCCACGTCACTGCGAAATGGAAATGGGTGGCAGAGGCCGCCGGCGCCGGCCGCCACGTGGTGCGGCTGTCCTTCGGACGCGCCGGGGAGTCCAACCCGACGGATGCCCTCGACGACGCCGAATTCCAGGCGCTGGCCTTGCATGATGCTGCGATCATCCTCGGGGTCGACCTGCCCACGGCATCGGTCGTGGGCTTCGCGCGCACCGAATGGCGAGACGCTCTCTCACCCGTCACGCTCGGGGCCCCGGAGCGGGTCGCTCGGGTGCGCGAGGTGCTCCTCGACACTCCCGGGATCGATGTGACGGGCGCATGGCTGGCCGGAACCGGGCTCGCCTCGGTGATTCCGGATGCCCTCGCCGCGGCAGGCCGGATCCGGCAGGCATCGCTCGGTCTCTGACAGTGCCGGCCGGGACCGGGTACCGCGGCTCGGAAACTGCTCAGGTCGGGGAGCCATCCCCTTCCCGATGACAACAGCGATACTGTGGGGAGAACCTGAACCTCGAAGAGTTGGAGTCTCAATGCGCGGAAAGCTTCTGTTCATCACGGGAGGACTGGTCGGCTACGTGCTGGGAGCACGCGCCGGCCGCAAGCGGTACGACCAGATCGCTTCCGTCGCGAACGACATCTGGAATGCCGCGCCCGTGCAACGCCGGGTGAACGAAGCGCGCGACTTCGGCCTGGAGCTCGTCGGTGACGTGCCCGGCATGCTCGTTGACGCCGGCAAGAAGATTTTCTCCTCCGCCTCGGACAAAAGCGGATCAGGCAAGGCCGGCAGCGCTGCAGCGTCCCGTCCGGCAGCCGGCCCGCGGGCCACGCCGAAGTCGAAGCCGACGAGCAGCGCGAAGCCCGCGGCATCCGCCGGCGCGAGCTCCGACGACTCCAGCGCGAACTGACGCAACGAGCCCGGTCGATGACTGCGGTGCCCGGGTTAGCCGGACCGCACACCCGAACCGGATGACCGGTTGCCGTTGCCGGCCGGTCCTGGCCTCTGCAACGGTTCCACCACACACTCCTCTACACCGACACCGTCGTTCCAAGACACTGGGAAGGGTCACCTGTGAGTACCAGCGGTTTCAACCCCAAGAGCAAACGCTCGCTGATCGCCCTGCTCTCGGACCTGCCCGGTCAGATCAGCGATCTGGTCAAGGCTGAGCTTGATTCCTTCAAGGCTGAATTCGCCAGCAAGGCGAAGAATTTCGGGGTGGGGGCGGCCCTGTTCCTCGTCGCTGCCGCCATCGGAGTCTTTGCACTCGGGGTGTTCGTGGCGTTGCTGATCATCGTTTTCGACCTGTTCCTCCCGCTGTGGCTGGCGACGCTGATCGTTTTCGCCTTGCTCCTGGCCATGGCGGCGGTCCTGGTGCTGATCGGGGTCAACCGGGTGAAAGCGGCCACTGCGCCCGACCCGCAGGGCATACAGGCGAGCCTGCGCAACGATGTCGACGCATTCAAAGGGGTTGGTCAGTATGAAAATTGAGAACACTCACAGCGCGGGTTCTGCCGCCGTGGTTCCCCACGGCAAGGCCGAGCTTCGTGACGAGGCGAAACGTGCCCGGGCCCAGCTCGCCAGCACGCTCGATGCGATCGAATACAAGCTCAACCTGCCTAAACAACTGAGAATCACCCGGCGACGGATGCGCTTGGCCCTGATCCGCCTCGGTGACGACAATCCGCTGGCGTTGGTCGGAATCGCCCTCGGCGTGGGAATCTCCGTGGGTGCCATGGTGTGGGTGGGCGCCAACTCGATTGTGTCCAAGCGCTCCTAAGCCCCCTTCCTGGCGAAATGGGCGGGTCGGCACCGTTCTGCATTTTGTTGCTGGGCCCTTTCGGAGCAGACTAGGTCCATGACTCACCCGGCTGCCGGAGAGGCAGTAGAACCTACCCAGACCGCACCTTCCACCAACCCCGAAGCCCCCGAAGCTTCGCCCCAGGGATTCACTCTCTTCACCGTGTCACGAAGAGACCCGCACAACCCCGACGACCTCGACGGCCGCGACGTACCGAAAGCTGTCAACGAGCTCGATGACATCATCGCCTTGGTCGAAGCCGAGGGCGTGACGGTCCGGGGGTTCTACGACGTCTCCGGGCTGAAGGCCGACGCCGACGTGATGATTTGGACCCACGCCGACACCGCGGAGAGCCTGCAGTGGGCCAATCGCGAACTGCGTCGCAGCCGCCTGCTCAAGAGCCTGCTGCCGACCTGGAACGCCATGGGCGTGCACCGAGACGCGGAGTTCAACAAGAGCCACGTGCCCGGATTCCTCCGCGGTGTCGAGCCTCGGGCCTGGCTCACGGTGTACCCCTTCGTGCGCAGCTTCGAGTGGTACCTGCTGCCTGACGCCGACCGCAGCCGCATGCTGGCCGACCACGGACGCAAGGGCGCCGCCTACCGCGGGGCCATCGCGAACACCGTCTCGGCTTTCGCGCTCGGCGACTACGAGTGGATCCTCCCGATCGAAAGTGACGAGCTCACCGAGCTCGTCGATCTCATGCGCGGCCTGCGCGACACCGAAGCGCGGCACCATGTGCGCGAGGAAATTCCGTTTTACACCGGTCGCCGTATTTCGACCGCCGAGCTCGTGGAGGTACTTCAGTAATGACGCACTATGACGCAATTCTGTTGGCCGGTTTCGGCGGACCCGAGGGTCAGGACGACGTCATCCCGTTCCTGCGCAACGTCACCCGCGGGCGCGGTATCCCCGAAGATCGCCTTGAAGCGGTCGCCACCCACTACCGCCACTTCGGCGGCGTGAGCCCGATCAACGATCAGAACCGGGTGCTGCAGGTTGCCCTGCAGGCGGAACTCGACCGCCGCGGCATCGACCTGCCGGTGATCTGGGGCAATCGCAACTGGGCGCCGTACCTCAGCGACACCATCAGCGAGGCGCACGAGGCCGGTCAGGACAAGTTGCTGGCCATCGCCACGAGCGCGTACAGCTCCTACTCGGGCTGTCGCCAGTACCGTGAAGACTTCGCCGCGGCGCTGACCACGACGAGCCTCGAGGGCGTGGTGCACATCGACAAGATCCGGCAATTCTTCGACCACCCCGGCTTTGTGATGCCCTTCGTCACCGGCGTCAAGCAGGGCCTGGCGGATGTCGCCGCGCAGATTCCCGGAATCGACCTCGACACCGAGGTGGAGGTGCTGTTCTCCACGCACTCCATCCCGATGACGGACGCCAACAAGAGCGGCCCGCCCGAGCGCGGTTTCGGTGAGGGCGGCGCGTATGCGGCGCAGCACATGGCGGTGGCCCAGGTCGTCATGAACGGCGTGAAGACCCCGTGGCAGCTGGTGTTCCAGTCCCGTAGCGGCCCGCCCAGCATGCCGTGGCTTGAGCCCGACATCAACGACGCGATCGCGCTGCTGCCCGCCCGAGGCATCCGTGCCGTCGTCATCGTGCCGCTGGGTTTTGTCAGCGACCACATGGAAGTCATGTGGGACCTCGACAATGAGGCGATGGAGACCTCGGAGCAGCACGGTATTTTCGCCGTGCGCGTTCCGACGCCGGGAGTGTCACCGGAGTTCGTCGGCGGCCTCATCGATCTCGTAGAGGAACGCCTCAACGACACCCCGCCGGAGGAACGAGCCTCGGTCACCGATCTCGGACCCTGGTACGACGTGTGTCGCCCGGGTTGCTGCGAGAACGTGCGCTTTGGATTCAAGCCCGCCGTTGCTGGAATGGCTCCGTGAGTGTGATTCGTGTCGGCACGCGCAGCAGTGCGCTGGCTTTAGCGCAGACCACGACGGTGGCGAACCGCATCGCTGCCTCCTCCGGGAGCGAGGTGCAGATCGTGCCGATTGTCACCCATGGGGACACCTCAACGGACTCCCTGTCCAGCCTCGGCGGCACCGGTGTCTTCGCGAGCGCCTTGCGGGAGGCGCTGCTGAACGATGAGTGCGACCTGGTCGTGCACTCCCTCAAGGACCTGCCGACCGACCCGTATCCGGGCCTGGTCATCGGAGCGACGCCGAAACGGGCGGATGCCCGGGACGTGCTGGTCGCCCGCTCCGGCTTCACTCTGGCCACGCTCCCCGACGGCGCTCGCGTCGGGACCGGGTCGCCGCGGCGGGTGGCGCAGCTGCTCGAGCTTCGACCCGACCTCACCGTGGTCGACATCCGCGGCAACATCGACACCCGTCTTGGACGCGTCACTGACGGTGACCTCGACGCCGTCGTCCTGGCGGCGGCCGGCCTGGGCCGACTGGGTCGCCTCGACACCGTCGCGTCCGAAATGCTCGAGCTCTCGGACTGGCCGACGGCTCCCGGACAGGGCGCGCTGGCCATCGAAGTGCGCGAGGGCAAATTGGATCGCCTGCTCGCTGCGTCCCTGCTGGCGATCAACCACGTGTCCACGGAGGCGGTCACGACCGCCGAGCGTCTCGTCCTGGCCCGACTCGAGGCCGGCTGTGCGGCGCCGATCGGCGCCATGGCCGTGCTTGACACCGGCTTGTTCTTCCTCACCGCGACGGTTTACAGCCCCGATGGCACGCGCAAGATCATGAGCTCGCACGCCGCGACACCCGATTCGCACTCCGCGAACCACCTGCGCGCGGCGGCGGAGGACATATCCGAGCGGGTGGCGGCCGACCTCCTTGCCGGCGGCGCGGCAGAATTCGCACCCCTGAAGGTGAACCAGTGACGTCCCGCACTCCTCAGCCCAAGCCACTTCGCGGATGGCGGGTACTGGTGCCCCGGGGCGGGCCCTGGGGCGACCAGGTCGCGGCGAGCCTGCGTGCCAAGGGTGCGCATCCCATCGTGGCTCCCATGATCAACTTCGCCCCCACCGACGACGCTCCGGCGCTGAACGAGGCCCTGGATCGTCTCGCTGAGGGCGGCTTCGACTGGATGACCATCACGAGTGCGACCACGGTCGACGTGCTGGCCTCACACCGTGCCGTCGTTTCGCCGGGCACGCGCATCGCCGCGGTCGGTGAGACCACGGCTGCCGCCCTCATCGCGGCCGGCTACCACGTGGACATCGTTCCGTCCGAGGACAACTCGGCCCGTGGGCTGTTGGAAGAGTGGGAGACGGCCACCGCGGGCGTCATCCCGTTGCGGGTGCTCACCCTGCGCAGCGAAATCGCCAAGCCGTTGCTCAGCGAGGGCTTGAGGCGGATCGGGCATGACGTGCACTCGGTTGTCGCCTACCGAACCATCGGCGTTCCGGTCAGTGACCAGGTCGTCGCCGACGTGAAGGCCGGGCTGGTGCAGGCGGTGCTGGTGACCAGTGGCAGTGTGGCACGACAGGTGCAGGACCAGCTCGGGCCGATCCCGGAGAACACTCTGGTGGCGTGCATCGGACCGCAAACGGCGAAGGATGCCCGGGCCATGGGTCTGCGTGTTGACGTGGTCGCCGATGAACGCACCGCGAAGTCCCTCATCGACGCGCTGGTGCGCGCTGCCGAGGAGCGCTGATCGAGCGGATCAACCCTATTTCGGACGCATGGATTGCTCAGGCGGGCGGCGTAGGGTTGCATCGTGAGTAACCCCGTTATCCGCCCGCGACGCCTGCGCACCACGCCTGCGCTCCGCCGCCTGGCCAGTGAAATCCGTGTCCATCCCGCCGAGCTGATTCTTCCCATGTTCGTGCGGGAGGGAAATGCGGCCGCGCCGATCACCTCGATGCCCGGTGTGGTGCAGCACAGCGTGGACAGTGCTCGCCGTGCAGTCGTGGCAGCCGCGGAAGCCGGCATCGGCGGAGTCATGCTGTTCGGTGTTCCCGAGGTGCGCGACGCCACCGGAACCGGGGCGACCGACCCGAACGGCATCCTGAACGTGGCGACCCGTGCCCTGGTGGAAGAAATCGGCGATTCCCTCGTGGTGCAGACCGACCTCTGCCTTGATGAATTCACCGACCACGGCCACTGCGGCGTGCTCGCCGCCGACGGCCGTGTCGACAACGACGCCACGCTGTTGCGCTACCAGGACATGGCGCTCGCCCAGGCGCACGCCGGCTCCGCCCTGCTCGGACTCAGCGGCATGATGGACGGTCAGGTCGCCGCCGTGCGCGAGACCCTCGACGCGGCCGGCTTCGAAGACACCGCCGTGCTGGCCTACTCGGCGAAGTACGCCTCCGCCTATTACGGCCCGTTCCGGGAGGCAGTGGCGTCGACCCTCACCGGCAACCGCCGCACCTACCAGCTCGACCCGGCGAACCGCCGCGAGGGCGTGCGCGAGGCCCGGATCGACATCGACGAGGGCGCCGACATCGTGATGGTCAAGCCTGCCGGCAGCTACCTCGACGTGCTCGCCGAGGTCGCCGCGATGAGTGAAGTTCCGGTGTGGGCGTATCAGGTCTCCGGCGAATACGCCATGATCGAGGCCGCCGCCGCACAGGGCTGGATCGACCGCCGCCGCGCGGTGCAAGAGTCTGTACTCAGCATCCGTCGGGCCGGCGCCGACGCCGTGCTCACCTACTGGGCCGTCGAGCTCGCCACCTGGCTGAATGAGGAAAACGCATGACGCACAACGATGAACTGTTCGCCCGGGCCCAGCGGGCCATCCCCGGCGGCGTCAACTCGCCCGTGCGGGCCTTCCGCTCGGTGGGCGGCACGCCGCTCTTCCTCGTGAAGGCGAAGGGAGCCTATGTCACGGATGCCGACGGACGCGAGTATGTCGACCTCGTGAGCTCGTGGGGTCCGGCGATTCTTGGCCACGCGCATCCGGATGTCGTCAAGGCGGTGCAGGATGCAGCCGTTCTCGGTCTCTCTTTCGGGGCGTCCACTCCGGCCGAAACCGAGATGGCCGAACTGGTCAAGGAGCGCGTCGGGGCCATCGAGAAGCTGCGGCTGGTCTCCACCGGCACCGAGGCCACCATGACGGCCATCCGCCTCGCCCGCGGCTTCACCGGGCGCGACCTGCTGATCAAGTTCGCCGGTCACTACCACGGCCATTCTGATGGACTGCTCGCCGAGGCGGGTTCCGGCCTCGCCACCTTGGCCCTGCCGGGTTCGGCCGGCGTCACTGCGGCCACCGCCGCACAGACGCTCGTGCTGCCCTATAACGACATCCACGCGGTGCGCACCGCCTTCGAGATGCATCCGGGGCAGATCGCCGCCGTGATCACCGAAGCGGCCGCGGCCAATATGGGCGTCGTCGCACCTGACCCGGGCTTCAACGCAGCCCTCGCCGCACTTGCGCACGAGCAGGGCGCCCTGCTCATCATGGACGAGGTTCTCACCGGTTTCCGGGTCGGCCCGGCGGGTTATTGGGGGCTGGAGGACGTGGCTAATGAGAACTACAAGCCCGACCTGCTCACCTATGGCAAGATCATCGGCGGCGGCCTGCCCGTGGCGGCCCTCGGCGGTCGCGCGGACGTGATGGACTACCTCGCTCCCCTCGGCCCGGTGTACCAGGCCGGAACGCTCTCGGGCAATCCGGTCGCCGTCGCGGCCGGGCTCGCTACCCTGCGGGCACTGGATGCGACAGTGTACGAGCGCATCGATGCGACCTCCCTGCGATTGTCCGAGGCCGTCTCCGCCGCACTGTCTGCCGAGGGCGTCGCCCACAGCGTGCAGCGCGCCGGCAACCTGTTCAGCTTCGTGTTCGGTGCGGAGGCGCAGGCGAGCCCCCCGCGCACCTACGCCGAGGTGCAGCGCCAGGAGTCGTTCCGCTACGGTCCGTTCTTCCACGCCATGCTCGACGGCGGAGTCTCGCTGCCGCCATCGGTGTTCGAGGCGTGGTTCGTGTCCAACGCCCATGACGAAGCGGCCCTTGGGCGTATCTTCGAGGCGCTTCCCTCGGCGGCCAAGGCAGCCGCAGCGGCGATGGCCACGGTCTGACGCTCTCGTGTGGCGCCGCGCGGCCGCTTTGGCGGTAGCGCGGTGCCGTTCCGGCGCGGCGCATCGGCGCCCGCGCCCGCCGGGCGCTGCGCTCCCGCTGTAGCGGTAGCGCGGCTCCGGAGCGGCGCGCGGGTAACTTTCCTGCTCTGATTCGGCGGATCAGGCCGCTCTCAGGCAACGGATCCGCACTCGAGAGGGCACACTAGAGACATGGCTTCACTGAGCGTTCACCCCGACAGGCTTGAGATCCACCTCACGCGCACTGAGAGAACGCTGGCCGTGCGCCGGGAGTCCATCGTCATCCAGCGCGAGAACATCCGCTCGGTGATCATCGCCCAGGACCCGTGGATCTGGCTGCGCGGCATCCGCTCACCCGGAACGTTCATTCCGCTGGTGCTCGCGGCGGGCACCTGGAAGTTCCACGGCGGCAAGGACTTCGTGTCGATCAAACGTCAGCGTCAGGCGGTGGTCATCGACCTCGTCGACGAAGAGTTCTCCCGGCTGATCCTCACCAGCCAGCACGCACCGGACCTGATCGCCTCACTCAAGCTTCCCGTGACCTGAACCCGGGTGGATCGGCGGTGCCGGTCGACTCGCGCCCGGCGGACGCGCCTCAGCGGGCGGCCGTCGGGGTGGCCACGCGGTACCCGCTACCGCGGTGCTCTTCCGGCAGCCGGTCACCACGGCCGTGCAGCTTGTTGCGCAGGCTGCCCTCGGCATAGCCCTCCGGATACGCACCGCGCTTGCGCAACTCGGGGATGACGAATTCGATGACGTCTTCAAAGGTGCCGGGAGTGATGGCGTAGGCGAGGTTGAAGCCGTCGACGTCGGTGTCCGCCACCCAATCCTGAAGGTGGTCGGCCACCTCGACACCGGAGCCGACGACGATGGGTCCGAGGCCGCCGATGGCGCCCTGGCGCGCGATGTCGCGCACCGTCCACTGCTTGCCTTCGCCGCCGGCCCCCTGCGCATTCGTCACAACGGACTGGATGGCGTTGCTCTTCACGTTGCCGATCGGCTCGTCGAGGTCGTAGGTGGACAGGTCGATGCCCATCCAACCGGACATGAAGACGAGGGCGCCCTCGTCGCTGGCATAGGAGAGGTACTCCTGGTATTTGGCCTGTGCCTTCTCCGGGGTTTCATCCGTGATGATCGTCAGCAGCGTGTAGATCTTGGCGGCATAGCGATCTCGGCCCTGGGCCTCGAGGGCGTCCCGGATCTTGGCGACGGTGGCCTTGAGCTGAGGCTTGGTCGACGCGGCGACGAAGATCGCTTCGGCGTTCTCGGCGGCGAAGGTGATGCCGCGCGGGGAGGCGCCGGCCTGGTAGATCACCGGGGTTCGTTGTGTCGACGGCTCGGCGAGGTGGATGCCGGGCACGGTGAAGTGCTTTCCGTGGTGTCCGATCTCGTGCACCTTGCTGGGGTCGGTGAACACCCCGGCCTCGCGGTCGCGCACCACGGCGTCGTCTTCCCACGAGCCTTCCCAGAGCTTGTAGAGCACCTCGAGGTATTCATCGGCCACGTCGTAGCGATCGTCGTGCTCGAGCTGGTCATCGTGGCCCATGTTGCGGGCGGCCGAGGGCAGGTACCCGGTGACCACGTTCCAGCCGACGCGTCCATTGGTCAGGTGGTCGAGGGTGGACATCCGTCGGGCGAAGGGGTACGGATGCTCGTAGGACGTGCCTGCGGTGACACCGAAGCCGAGGTTCTCAGTGACGCTGGCCATGGCTGAGATGAGCAGGATAGGGTCGCCGACGGGAACCTGCGCTCCGTGGCGGATGGCCGCCTCATTGCTGCCCCCGTATACGTCGTACGTGCCGAGCACGTCCGCGATGAAGATGCCGTCGAAGGCTCCTGCTTCGAGCATCTTCGCGAGGTCGGTCCAATAGCGCAGGTCCTTGTAGCGCCAGCCCTGGTCATCGGGGTGGCGCCACAGTCCGGCGGACTGGTGGGCGACGCAGTTCATGTCAAAGGCGTTGAAGCGAATCTGTCGGGGCATCTGCCCATACTGCCTTCGACCCAACCGCCTCGCATCCCGGAGTGCAACAAAGCGTTACACGGCGCGCAGCGGAGATCAGGTGACGTCTTTCCTCCAACTCACGGCATAGCCGACAAGAGTGAAGACCGCGGCGTAACCGAGCAAGACGAGCCCGCCCTGCCACCACTCGAGGGCGGCTGCACCGGAGCCCAGCGGGCTCATCAGCGAGTAGAAGCTCGCACCGACCAGGGCATCCGATGCCGCCCCCGGCAGGAATATGCCAATCTGGGCGGTCACCTCGATGAACGCGGCGGCAAGGCGCAAGACCGGCTCGACGAACTGGGTGAAGGCGAGCACGAGCACGATGGCCGCGACCTGGCTGGGCACGAGAACGCCGAGCCCCACCCCCACGATCGCCCACAGCGCCATGGCGAGCACGAGGCGCCCCACAAGCAACCAGGTGTCGGTCTCGCCGAGCAAGGCATCGATGCCGAAGAACGACAGGGTGAGCGCGCCGGCGCCCACGGAGGCCAGCACGGCCGCCACGCCGAAGCCGGCACCCACCACGAACAGGGTGACCGTCTTTGCGCCGAGCACGCCGCCGCGACGCGGGTTGGCGAGAAAGGTGGGCGTGAGCGTTTGGTGCCGTACTTCGCCCGTGGTGGTGAGCGCGCCGATGAGGACCGGGAAGACGTAGCCGACGGTTGCCCCGAAACTGTAGATGAGCGGCGGCAGCGCCGCCATGTCCGGAAGGCCGGTCCCGGCCATGTCCGAGGCCAGCGCTCCGCCGGCGACGCCGCCGAACAGGGCGGCGAGGCCGCCGGCCAGCAGGGCCACATAGCCCACGAGAACGGCGAGCAGGATCCACCACGTGCGGGTGCTGAAAATCTTGGCGAATTCGGCGGCGATGCCGCGCGTCAGAGTGTTCACAGTGCCCGCCCGCCGCTCACGAGAGTGAGGAATGACTCCTCGAGGCCCGCCTTCTGCCGGTGAAGCACGCTCAGTTCCACGTCGGCGGTGAAAGCGATATGCCCGATGAGTCCCGGATCGGCCGCGGCCGCGAGCAGGCCGGTGCGGCCAACGATGTAGGAGATGCCGGCATTCGTGAGGGCGGCGGCCAGGGCCACACGATCGTGGGCGTCCACGACGACCTGCGGAGCGGTGTCTGTGTCCAGGCTCGAGAGCGGGCCGAGGTGAACGAGTTCGCCACGGGCGATGATCACCACGTCGTCGACGCTCTGCTGCACCTCGGAGAGCAGATGGGAGCTCACCAGCACGGTGCGTCCCTCGCCCGCCATCTGGCGCAGGAAGAGTCGAATCCACTTGATGCCCTCGGGGTCGAGGCCGTTGATGGGCTCGTCCAGAACGAGTACACCGGGGTCGCCGAGCAGTGCGAAAGCCAGCCCGAGGCGCTGGCGCATGCCCAGCGAGTAGCCGCCCACGCGCTGGGCCGCGTAGTCGGCGAGGCCCACCTGGCTGAGCACCGCCAGCACACGACTGCGGGGGAGGCCCGCTGCGGTGGTGTACACGCCGAGATGGCTGCGGGCGGTTCGGCCGGGATGGAAGCTCGCCGCTTCGAGGGCTGCCCCCACCGTGCGGAGCGGATGCGGAAGGTCGCGGTAGCTCACGCCGTTGAAGGTCGCCGTTCCCCGGCTGGGTGCCACGAGCCCGAGCAGCATGCGCAGGCTTGTGGTCTTGCCCGCTCCGTTCGGGCCGAGGAAGCCGGTGACGCGGCCCGGCCCAACCGTGAACGACAGGTTGTTCACCGCCGTGGTGGCCCCGAACACCTTGGTGATGTTGCTGAATTCGATGATGTCGCCGTTTGACATGCCTCCCCCTCCCCGGTGGCACCAGCATATTGCCCCGCACCCGGTTTACGGCCCCTTCTGGGCGCCGATCAGCCGTTATGAGGCCAGAAAGGCCTCTATTGCCACCAGAAGCCGTTCCACATCGCCGGCGGTGTTATACGGGGCCAGTCCCACGCGCAGTCCGCCCGCGTCGCCCAGGCCCAGACGACGGCTGGCCTCGAGCGCGTAGAACGACCCGGCCGGTGCCAGGATCTTGCGCTCGAACAGGAACTGGGACGCGTCGACCGCGCTCGCCCCGGCGAAGGTGATCAGCAGGGTGGGCGTGCGATCGGCGGCCCGCGAGTACACGGTCACCCCGGGAAGTTCGGCCAGACCGGATTCAAGCCGGGCCAGCAGCTGCCCCTCGTGTTGCTCGCGCGCGAGGGCTGAGCGCACCAGCAGCTCGCGGCGGGTGCGGGGCTCGGAAGTTGCGGGGTCGGTCGGCAGTAGTGCCGCCAGGAAGTCCACGGCCGCAGTGACGCCGGCCAGCATCTCATACGGCAGGGTGCCGAATTCGAACCGCTCGGGCACGGAATCCGTTGACGGGAGCAGCTTCTCCGGATGGATGGTCTCCAGTAGCTCGGGGGCGGCCGCGAGCACGCCGCAGTGCGGGCCGAGGAACTTGTACGGAGAGCAGACGAAGAAATCGGCGCCGAGGGCCGCCAGGTCCACGGTCGAGTGCGCGGTCGAGTGCACGCCGTCCACCCACAGCAGCGCGCCGACGCCGTGAGTGACGCGCGCGATCTCGGCAATCGGCGGCCGGGTTCCGATGAGGTTGCTCGCCCCGGTCACCGCCACCAGGATCGTCTTCTCGGTGACGACCTCCGCTACGGCCTCAGCCGTCAGTTCCCCGGTCATCGGATCGAAGTCGACCCAGCGCACGGTCGCCCCGGTGCGGTCGGCAGCCTGCACCCAGGGTCGGATATTGGAGTCGTGGTCGAGCCTGGTCACCACGATTTCGTCCCCCGGACCCCAGCCGTGCGAGAGGTGCCGGGAGAAGTCGTAGGTGAGCGCGGTGGCGCTGCGCCCGAAGACGATGCCCGCAGGGTCGGTATTGAGCAAATCCCCCATGGCCGCGCGGAAACCGGTGACGGCATCGTCGGCGTTGCGCTCGGGCAGGCTGCGCGTGCCGCGGTTGGACAGCGGACGGGTGAGGGTGAGCGCCATGGCGGCGCCGACCTGGCGCGGAGTCTGCGTTCCGCCGGGGCCGTCGAAGTGGGCGAGCCCGGTGTCGAGGGACGGGAAGTGGGAGCGAACAGCCGGTGCGTTATAGGTCACTCAAACATCCAAGCACAGCGGCGGCCTGCGCGCAGCCGACAGCGGCCTTGATCTGGGATGGGGTGACCGGCTCAGGCCTGTCGCGCGCACGCGGGCTCGGCGAGGTCCACGCAGGACTCGCAGGCCACCAGCTGCTCGCGGCATTCGAGGTCGCTGCAGTTGACCATATGGTGGGTCGGTTCTCCGCAGACCCGGCAGCGGCCGAGGACGGCCGTGTGGTCACTGAAGTCGACCGACATGCGTTGGTCGAACACATAGAGTGAGCCATCCCAGAGCCCGTCGTCGCCATAGGCCTCGCCGTACCGGGCGATGCCGCCGTCAAGTTGGTAGACCTCGTCGAAACCTCGGGATTTCATCAGGCCGCTGAGCACTTCGCAGCGGATGCCGCCGGTGCAGTAGGTGACAATCGGCTGACCTTTGAGATGGTCGTACTTTCCACTGTCCAGTTCGGTGACGAAATCGCGGGTGTTGGACACATCGGGCACGACGGCGCCACGGAAACGGCCGATCTCCGCTTCGAAAGCGTTGCGGCCGTCGAAGAACACCACGTCATCGCCCCGCTCGGCCACGAGCTCGTGCAGCGCGGCCGGGGCGAGTTTGGTTCCGCCGCCGACGACGCCGTCGGCCGTGACCTGCAGTTCGTCAGGCGCCCCGAAGCTCACGATCTCATCGCGCACTTTCACCACGAGCCGGGGAAAGTCCAGACTCAAGCCGGCAGCATCCAGTGCGGTTCCTTCGCTCCAGGTGAAGTCGATGTTGCGGAAGGCGGCATAGTCGCGGGTCTTCCTTATGTAGCGCTTCAGCGCAGGCAGATCCCCGCCCAGCGTGCCGTTGAGGCCGTCGGCAGAAACCAGGATGCGTCCGCGCAGCCCAAGCGATTCGCACAGGTCGCGCTGCCACAGCCGCACGGCGTCGGGGTCGGTCAGCGGCGTGAAGGCGTAATAGAGCAGGATCTTCGGAATGGACACCCAGCTATTTTACGCGGCGGACCTCTAGGCTTCCGTCACACGAACGTTGTTGACCCACCATTGGAGTTTCCATGACCCAGGACCCACTCGCTCGCTTCGGCGAAGTGCCGCAATTCACCCTCACGAGCACGGACATGGCGGACGGACAGCCGCTCTCCGCCCCGCAGTATGGTTCAGACGCCGGCGGCGAAGACCGTTCCCCCCAGCTGTCCTGGTCCGGGTTCCCGGCCGGCACGAAGAGCTTCGCGGTGACGATGTACGACCCCGATGCCCCGACCGGCTCGGGGTTCTGGCACTGGGCCGTGGGCAATCTGTCGCCGTCCGTGACATCGTTGCCCGCTGGCGCCGGCGCCCCGGGCGGCGCAGCGTTGCCCCCGGAAGCCTTCACGCTGCCCAACGAAACCCGCCAAGCCGCTTTTGTCGGCGCCGGGCCGCCTCCCGGCACGGGCACGCACCGCTATCAGTTCATCGTGCACGCGGTTGACGTGGAGCGGCTGGAGCTGGACCCGCAGTCCACGCCCGCCGTCTTGGGCTTCAACCTGCACTTCCACACCCTGGCCCGAGCCGTCCTCGAGGCCACCGGAGTCGCCGGCGGTGCGACAGCGAGCTAGGGCAGGTCTATTCGGCCCCGTCAGCCAGCCTGGCGGGGCCACTTGTACCTCAAATGGGGGTATTAACAGGGTCTATGAAGGTCGTTCCCAGTGAGTCCCCACACTGCGGACATAATCTCAACTTGTGAGAAAGACCCGTGCCTCCGACAAGGAAACCGGCCTGACCCGGATTCCAGTCTGGGTGTGGCGGACCGTCATGCTGCGTATGCCCGAAAACCGTGCGGCCCGGTTCCGGGCGAAATCCATCACAACCGTGGACTACCACCTCGACATCGATTACGTCGGCGACGGCAGCCGTGATCATCGCCTCGATGTGATGGTCCCGCACGATGCCCCGCAGTCGCTCCCGGTCTACGTGTACTTTCACGGTGGCGGCTGGACGTCAGGGGACAAGGCTCCCCTGACCAAGTACTGCGCAAGCCAAGCCCACGAAGGCATGGTGGTCGTCAACGCCAACTACCGGATGGCCCCCCGGGTGCAGCTTTCTCATATGATGCAGGACGGCAACAACGTGCTCGACTGGGTGGCGCGCAACATCAGCGAGTTCGGGGGCGACCCGTCGCGGATCGTGCTCGGCGGCGATTCCGCCGGTGGCCATATTGCGGCCCTGCTCGCTGCCTCGGCCTTCGATCCGGAGCTCGCCACCCACTACGGCATCGAACCTCACGTCAATCGCAGCAACCTGCGCGGCCTCATCCAGCACTGCAGCATCGCCGATTTCTCGGTGATGTTCGATCGCAACTTCGTGCTCAGCCTGAATTTTCTGCGGATGCTGTTGCCGAAGAATGGCCGCGGACTGCACCTGCGCAGTGCCGCCCGGTTCATGTCCCCCATCGAATGGCTCGACAGCGGCTTCCCGCCCGTGTTCATCACCACCTCGGAACGCGATTATTTCTACCGTGCCAACCTCAATTTCATTGCCGCACTGCGCGAAAAATCGATCATCGTCGACACCATGATCTACGCCCGCAGCCGGGTGAACACCCGTCACACCTGGCAGCAGGACTCCCGGCATCCGGAATCACAAGAGGTCTACCGTCGACTGGGCGACTTCGTGCGCCGGGTTGCTCCGCGACCCGCGGACGACTCCGTCGCCGCGCGGCCGGTCGCTTCCGGCTTGGTCATCCGTCCCGCGTAATTTGCCCACGGCCACGAGGCAGACCGCAACCTGCCGCAAGGGCCCACGTGCTGTCACCGATCAGGGCGAGCACCACGAAGAACACGAAGAACACGATCGATTTCGGGTTGCTGACACCCACCGTGAAGCAAAACTTGGGGCAGAATTAATGCCCGGATGCGAGTAGATTTTTTGTGTGGAATATCACGAGGTCCGTGTACATCGAAGTGACGAGAACCTGCCCCGCGAGGGACAGCTCGCCTGGAAAATAGCCAGGGTTGCGACCGACCCGGTCCCAGTTGTGCCTGACGTGGCCGAGATGGTAATCAATCGCATCATCGACAACGCCGCCGTCGCGGCCGCATCCCTCACCCGCTCGCCCGTCGTGGCGGCCCGCGCCCAGGCGCTCAGCCACCCCCGGTCGACCGGGGGCGACGGTGCCAACATCTTCGGAACGGATGCCGCCATCCGGGTCTCCCCGGAATGGGCCGCCTGGGCCAACGGAGTGGCCGTGCGTGAACTCGATTTTCACGACACCTTTCTCGCCGCTGAATACTCCCATCCCGGAGACAACATCCCGCCCCTTGTGGCCGTGGCCCAGCATCTCGCGGCGTCACGGGGCCTCGGTGGCAGCGACCTGATGCGGGCGATCGCCACCGGCTATGAGATCCAGATCGACCTGGTCAAGGCCATCAGCCTGCATGAACACAAGATCGACCATGTCGCCCATCTCGGTCCCTCGGTCGCCGCCGGCATCGGCACCTTGCTCGGTCTCGATGAAGAGATCATCTTCCAGGCGATCGGCCAGGCCCTGCACACGACCACGACCACCCGTCAATCCCGCAAGGGTGAGATATCCAGTTGGAAGGCCTACGCGCCGGCCTTCGCCGGCAAGCTGGCCATCGAGGCGATCGACCGTGCCATGCGTGGCCAGACCAGCCCGACTCCGATTTACGAGGGTGAAGACGGTGTGATCGCGTGGCTGCTCGATGGGCCGGAACACACCTATTGGGTGCAGCTGCCGGCGCCCCAGGAAGCCAAGCGGGCCATCCTGGACAGCTACACCAAGGAGTATTCGGCGGAGTACCAGGCACAGGCCTGGATCGACTTGGCCCGCAAGCTCCACCTCCAGCACCCGGAGTTGCGGGGTCAACGGGCCGCCGACACCATTGCCTCCGTGGTGCTGCACACCTCGCACCACACGCATGTCGTGATCGGTTCCGGTTCCAACGACCCGCAAAAGTACAACCCCGACGCCAGCCGGGAGACCCTCGACCACTCCATCCCGTACATCTTTGCGGTCGGCCTGCAGGACGGCCGGTGGCACCACGTCGACTCCTATGCCACGGCGCGGGCGCATCGCCCGGACACCGTCGCCCTGTGGCGCCGGGTCACCACGGTGGAAGACCCGGAATGGACCCACCGATACCATTCGCCTGACATGACCGAGAAGGCCTTCGGCGGGCGCGTCGTGATCACGCTCACCGATGGAAGCACGATCACGGACGAGATCATTGTGGCGGATGCGCATCCGCTCGGTGCGCGCCCGTTCGACCGGGCCCGTTACATGGTGAAATTCCGGGATTTGGCCGAGGGGGTGCTCGAGGCCGAGGAAATCGAACGTTTCCTCGAGACGGTGCAACGCCTTCCTGAACTCACCGGGCCGGAGCTGCGCGGACTCACCGTCACGGCAGGCCCCGGACTCGTCCACCCGTCGACCGACCCCAAGGGTCTTTTCTGACCGCGCCAGGCCGCGTCGTCCCGACTCCAGGAAGGGAACACCATGAGTGACTCTGCCCCCACCGAACCACGAATCTACAAAGGGCTGGCCGGTGTCCCGGTTGATGTCACGGCGATATCCATGGTCAATTCCGATACGAATTCGCTGCTGTACCGGGGCTATCCCGTGCAGCAACTCGCCGCGCGATGCAGCGTGGAGCAGGTGGCTCTGCTGCTGTGGGACGGCGAGTTGCCCGCACCTGAGCGGCTCGCCGACTTCGAGCAGGAGGAGCGGTCGCAGCGGACGCTGACGGCCGACGTACTCCGCGTGGTGAACGACCTGCCACTGACGACGCATCCGATGGATGTCTGCCGTACCGCCGTGAGCGTGTTGGGGGCATGTGATCCGGATGCCGGCAGCAATTCCCGCGCGCACAACCTGCGCAAGGCGCACCAACTGTTCGCGCAGATGCCCGCGATCGTCGCCTGGGACCAACGGCGCCGACACGGGCTGCCGCTCGTGGCACCTCGAAGCGACCTCGGCTACGCCGAGAATTTCTTGTACATGACCTTCGGTGAGCTCCCGGATGCTGCCGTGGTCGAGGCCTTCCGCACCTCGCTCGTGCTCTACGCCGAGCACTCGTTCAACGCCTCGACCTTTGCTGCCCGGGTCATCGCATCCACGCTTTCCGACATGCATTCGGCCGTGACCGGGGCGATCGGAGCGCTCAAGGGGCCGCTGCATGGCGGCGCGAACGAGGCCGTGATGTACATCTTCGACGAGATCGGCGCACCGGACCGGGTGGAAGCCTGGCTCGACGCGGCGCTGGCGAACAAGCGCAAAATCATGGGCTTCGGTCACCGCGTGTACAAGCACGGCGATTCCCGGGTGCCCACGATGCGGGCGTCGATGGCCCGGATGCTCGAACACTTCAACCGCACGGACCTCATGGAGATCTATATGAACCTCGAGGAGGGGATGGCGGCGCGCACCGGAATCCTGCCGAATGTGGATTATCCGACCGGTCCCGCGTACCACGTGATGGGTTTCGACACCGAAACCTTCACCCCCATCTTCGTGGCGGCGCGCATGATCGGCTGGACGGCGCATATCTGCGAGCAGTTCGCCGACAATACGCTCATCCGCCCGCTGTCCGTCTACATCGGAGCATCGCAGCGGGACCTGCCCGGAGCCGGGGCGGCAACCTGATCGGAGGGGACGCCGATAGCATCGCAGGATGCATATGTTCTTCCGCACCGTCCTGCACGCCCTGCTGTCACGTTTCGGCCCGAGGCTCGGGCACTTCGACGTGGTGCGTACCCGATTCGTGACCTCGCTGACCGACCTCGACATCCTGCAGCACATGAACAACGGCGTCTACCTGTCGATCATGGACGTGGCCCGCTTCGATTTGCTGCACCGGACCGGCATCTGGAAGGTCTTCGCACAGCGCGGTTGGTACCCGGTGATCGTCGCCGAGACGATCAGCTTTCGCAAGTCCCTCCGGCTGGGGCAGCGTTTCACCGTGGAGTCGCGCATCCTCGGCTTCGACGCCAAGGCGGTCTATGTGGAGCAACGCTTCGTTCGGCCGGATGCTGACGGCAACCCCGAAATCTACGCGCACGGGTTCATTCGCGGCCGTTTTCTGCAGCGCAGCGGCGGCGTCGTGGCCATGGCCGACCTGCTCGAGGCCGTGGGAGTGGCTGCCGAAACCGTGACGGTTCCGGCGTGGTTGCTCGAATGGAGCGACGACGTGGCCGTGCCGGCCACCCGGGCCCCCGCTCCGAGCATCTGGCGGTAGGGCCCGCCCGGCGTCGCGGCCTGCGGCGTTGCGGCCGCTACCGTGCTCGGGCGGGAATGATGATGTTCTTGTAGGCCTGCGCCAGCGCCGGGTAGTAATCCGACCACACCGGTGCGGGCCGTCCCGCGCGGTACGCGACAAGCCGGTCGAGGTAGTAGTCCCAACCCGGGCCGATCGTGGGCGCTTCGGCCGCATTGCGCAGGCGCTGGCCGACCGTGACCGTGGTCATGCCGTTACCCTCGGCCAGGTGGAACAGGGCCCGCCAGGCATCCTCACCTTCGCCGAAATCGCCGAGGAATCGGTGCGGAGCGGCGCACTCCAGGATCGTCACATACTGCCAGTGCGAATCCGGGTCGGACGACATCCGGAACTTGACGGCCCCGGTGCTCGGGACGCCGGTGAAGGTGCCGATCCACTTCTCGAGTTCGCTCGGCCGGGTCAAGCTCGCCCAGACATCGTCCGGGATCGCCGTGAAGAGCCGGTCCATCATGAGGTAGAGGCCGTCGTCGCGGTGAACGAGGCGGCCAGTGGCCTTGGCGGTCATGAGTTCCTCCCTGCTGAGTGAAACACGATTCCCTGCACAGGGTAGGCCCGTTTTGCCAGTGTGACCAGCGCCGTGTGGCCTGAATTCAGCCCTCCAACACCGCCATCGCCGCGTTGTGGCCGCCGATTCCGCTGACGCCGCCTCCGCGCCGCGCGCCGGCGCCGCAGAGCAGGATCCGGGGGTGCGTTGTGGCCACGCCCCACCGCTCGGCGGCAGTCGTGCGGGGCGCGTCGTCTTCCAGGAACGGCCAGGACAGCGCGCCGTGGAAGATGTTGCCGCCCGGCAGGTTGAGGTCGGCCTCGAGGTCCCGCGTGGTCTTGGTCTCGATGCACGGGCGGCCCTCGGCATCCGTCAGCAGCAGGTCTTCGATCGGTTCGGCGAGCACCGAGTTGAGTGAGGTGAGCACGGCGGCCTGCAGGGTGTCGCGGAGGGCGTCATCGGTCTGGGCATCGGCCCAGCGGTCGGGGGTGTGCAGGCCGAACACCGTGAGGGTGTGCACGCCGGCCTCGCGCAGCTCCGGCGAGAGCACGCTGGGATCGCTGAGCGAGTGGCAGTAGATCTCGCACGGCAGGCGCTCGGTGAGCGTGCCGGTCAGCGCGGCGTCGAAGGCGCTGTCGAGTTGGAGCTTCGTCTCGTTGATGTGGAAGGTGCCGCCGAAGGCGGCCGCCGGCGCCACCCGCTCGTCGCGCAGGCGCGGCAGCCGGGACAGCAGCAGGTTCACCTTCACCTGGGAGCCCTCGGGTTTGGTCTCGGTCCGGCTGCGCTCGCCGAGCAGGCCGTCAAGCACCCATGGCGCGACGTTGCCCAGCACATAGCCGCCTGTGGCCGTGAGCCGTTGCCCCTCGCGCTGGTATTCCACCCGTCCGTCGGGGGTGACCGACACGACCTCCGCTCCCGTTTCAAGGCGCGCCCCGGCATCCCGGGCGGCGCGCTCGAGCGCGCCGGAGACGGCGCCCATCCCACCGATCGGTACGTCCCAGTCCCCGGTCTCCTGGCCGATCACGTGGTACAGGAAGCAGCGGTTGGCATCGAGGTCGTCTCCGTCGAGCGAGGCGAATGTGCCGATCAAACCGTCGGTGGCCACCACGCCGCGCACCAGGTCGCTGTCGAACGTATTCGTGATCACCTCGCCCAGCGGATGCTCGATGAGCCCGTTCCACAGGGCGTCATCGGCTACCATTCGGCGCGCTTCCGATCGGGTGGGCAGCGGTTCGCACACGGTGGGGAACAGCGCGCGGGCGAGCGCCGC
>Ga0209023_10002207_pt1 | contig 24732 bp, 16 predicted proteins | sample LakOneMetagenome_FD_187468 | JGI IMG/M metagenome (GOLD analysis project Ga0209023, IMG submission 187468) | Freshwater and sediment microbial communities from Lake Erie, Canada (SPAdes) (version 2) | ecosystem: Environmental > Aquatic > Freshwater > Lentic | place: Lake Erie, Canada... | reverse complement strand
GTATTGTTTGATGACATGGATAATGCCTGGGTAAGCACCAACCGTGGGCTTGCAAAAATTGATACTGCTTATCGTATTACGTCCTATTCTGCCAAGGAAGGGTTACAGGGTGATGAATTTAATACAAGAGGTTATTGCAAAGGAGATGACGGCATGTTATATTTTGCAGGAGTGAACGGGATCAATTTTTTTAAACCGCAAAGCCTGGTAAGCAAAGGGGAGCCATCTAAAACCATGCTCACCGGTATTGAAGTAAATAACCAGCCTTATTTAAAAAATCTTCAGCCGGAATTCATTGAAACAGTCAACTTACCCTACAACCAAAATAACATCCGCTTGTCTTTTGCCAACATGGACCTGACAGTTCCTGAAAAAAACCAATACAAATTCCGGTTAAAGGGTTTTCAACCCGACTGGACACTACCACAAACCAATAACATTGTACAATACATTTTACCACCGGGGGAATACCAGTTGTATGTGCTTGGTGCCAACTATGAAGGCGTATGGAGTAAAGAACCGTTGATCGTACGGATAAATATCTTACCTCCCTGGTATCAAACGATATGGGCTAAGGTCCTTTTTGGTTTGCTGGCGCTGGTTGTAGTGGGCGGAATTTTTTATTCTATTTCCAGGAACAGGTATAAAAAGAAACTGCGGAAATTACAGATGGAACAGGAAGTGCAGAAAGAAAAAGAACGGCTCAGCCGCGACCTGCATGACAACCTGGGTGCACAGATCACCTGGTTATCCAATAACATCAGCCAGGTGGAAACGGCGCAGCAACAGGATCAACCGGTAGAACAAAAAATGAGCAGACTTAAAGAAGGCGCCGGCGAACTGATGCAGACGCTCAGGGAAACCATCTGGATACTGAACAAAGACAAAGTAAGCGCCATTGATTTCTTTGATAAACTGGTAAACCATGCCTCTAAGTATATCGAGGGTTATCCTTCCATGCAGTTACAAACCGAAGAGAATATTTCGCCGGGTATTGCACTTAATTCCGGCCAGGCTTTACAATTATTCCGCATCTGCCAGGAAGCAGTAACCAATGCCTGCAAGCATGCACAGGCAAATATCCTTTTCATCAAGGCATCATCTGCGAATGGTCATTTCAGCATTACCATCGGTGATAACGGAAAAGGATTTGACACCAATGCCGAAAATCCCGGCCACTACGGGTTACAGAATATGAAACAACGGGCTGAGGAAAGTAACCTGCAGTTACATATTGAATCTGCGCCCGGCACCGGAACAAGGATGAGCATCACAGCAGCTGTTTGATCCATCACTCCATAAAATACTCCCCCGGGAGTATTGCCCAATCCTTACCAGGAAGATAGTTTCGTAAGATCAAAAGAACTCTTTATGAAAAAATATCTTCTCCTTCTGATCAGCAGTTTTGTAATAGTGATAAACAACGCTTCGGCAAAGATCTGGCGGATAAATAATACCGGTGTGCCGGCAGACTTTACCAACCCGCAGTCTGCTAATAATTCAGCCAGTGTGCTTAATGGCGATACGCTTCACCTGGAAGCCAGCGGCGCTTCTTATGGAAGCATTACGCTTAACAAACAGCTCATCATTATCGGCAATGGCTATCTGCTTGGAACATTGGGCGCCAATGCCAATCCCGATCTGCAGGCGAATCCTGCAACATCGCTCCTGGCAAGTGTTCTGTTCAATACCGGAAGCAACGGGAGTGTGCTCGAAGGCTGCACCTTAAGCAGTACCTTAACCGTTACAAACAGTGCATCCAACATCATCATCCGCCGCAACCGGCTCGCCAATGTAACACTGGGCCTTTGCAGCAATGTTCAGGTATTGCAGAATTATATAGACAATACCACCAACGCTTCCATTAACTGGGATGGCAACGCAGCCACTAACCTGCAGATCAATAACAATGTTATTGCCAATGCAATCAATCTTGGTTCCACATGCAACGGCGATTTTATGAATAATATTTTTTCTGCTGCTGCTTCATTCGGTGTTCACCAGTTAACAGGCTTCCGGGTCTGGAATAATATCTGTGCTAATAACTGTACCGTTACACTTTCAAGTTGCGACAGCCGCAACAATATTGGCAGTAACGCACAATTTGGAACTTTAAATGGCAACCAGTCCTCCGTAACCATGTCAACCGTTTTTGAAGATTTTACTAATGTGAGTGCAGGTTTCAGTGAAGACAGCCGCTGGCAGTTGAAAACAGGCAGCCCGGCCATTGGCGCCGCATGGGACGGCGTTTCAACCAGTGGCGATTGTGGCATATTCGGTTCTTCTGCAACCGGCTCTGCCTATGTATTATCAGGTATTTCAAATGTACCCAGTATTTATAAACTATCAGCGCCGGCCACCGTTACCACAAACACCTTAAACATCACCATCAGTACAAGAACAAATAATTAATTGCAGAAACATGAAGGCTGTTAAACATATTGCTGTTCTGGCATTGCTGTTCACCGGCATGCAGCTTTCTGCACAGATCATCAACAGGGTTGAGTATTTTGTTGATACCGATCCGGGATTTGGCAATGCAACCAGTGTGTCCATAACCGCTGCAGCCAATATTACCAACCTGCCTGTTCCGGTTGATATATCCGGGCTGTCGAAAGGATTTCATAATGTGTACCTGCGATCAAAAGATGATGCCGGTAAATGGTCGCTCACCAGCCGCTGGATGTTCGTTAAAGAAAACCTCGCTGTTAATGCAAACAAGCTTGAATATTTTATTGATGCCGACCCGGGGTTTGGAAATGCCACCGATATTCCTGTAACGCCGGGAAATAATATTGCAAACCTTGCCATACCGGTTGACCTTTCTGCTTTAACAAAAGGATTCCACATTATTTATCTCCGCTCAAAAGACGATGCAGGTACCTGGAGTCTTACCAACCGATGGATGTTTGTGAAAGACTTTGCAACTGCCAATGTAAATAAGGCTGAGTATTTTATTGATACCGACCCCGGGTTTGGAAATGCTGCCGATGTTTCTGTAACTCCCGGAAATAATATTGCCAACATTGCCATACCAATTGACATCAGTTCATTAAGCAAGGGCGTTCATATTATTTACCTGAGAACAAAAGACCATAACGACACCTGGAGCCTCACCAACCGATGGCTGTTCTTTAAAGACATTGCACAGGATAACCTGCAGAGCGGCGAATATTTCTTTGATACCGACCCTGGCTTTGACAACGGTACAGCCATTCCGTTCGGAACCGGGCTGGGAACCAGTGTTTCTGATCTTTCATTCGGTGCCAGCCTGTTTGGCATACCCAATGGCATTCATTATCTTTTTGTACGCACCAAGGAAGCCAATGGCAAATGGTCGCTCACCAATGTGCTGCAATTTGACAAAAATGAACCGCTGCCGGTTAAGCTGATCTACTTTAACGCAATAGCTGAAGGAAAGAAGGCGCACTTGATCTGGCAGACCGCCACCGAACAAAACAGCGACCGCTTTGACATTGAAAGAAGCGCCGATGGTTTGCAATTTGAAAAGATCGGCTGGGTAAAAGCTGCCGGTAACAGTACATCGCATATTGACTACAACTATTTTGACCAGGCTCCTAAGAAAGGAATAAACTATTATCGGCTGAAAGAAGTGGATATCGATAACCGGTTCGAGTTTTCAGAAACCAAAACAGTCCGTTTTGGAGATGATATACTATTTGCCTTATACAATAACCCAACAAACGGATCAGACATGAAGCTGGCTGTTAATCTGTTTCCATCTGTTCTATCGGTATTTGATGCCAGTGGCAGAAAGGTAAAAGAGGTAAACATAACAACCAGCAGCAGTTCTTTATCCGTAGCAGGAATTGCCAGCGGAACTTACCTGGCGGTATTGAATAAAGATGGTAAAGTGATCGGGGTGGAAAAATTTGTGGTGAACAGGTAGCGGGTTTATCTTTCGATCAGCTTTTCATCAATAAGGTAAGCATTGATTTCATTGATCTTTATTCTTTTTTTTCCCTCAACAAAATGTATCATAAGGTCATCTGCTTCAATGGCCGGAAAAGTAATTATTCTTTTTCTTCCAACCGTCGTATGCATATAGCTTTCCAGTTTCTTATTGTTCCTTACCTGTATGTAGAATTTTTGAACAGACTGACCATCTTTAACGGATTCCTTTAGTATTACACAATTAATTTTTGCCGGCTTTTTGAAATGCACATTGACAAATTCTTCCTGGCAGTTCATTATCCAGGCATTCAGGTTCTTTGCCTTTATGCTGTCACCGGATATAATAGAAACAGTTGCATTTTTAACCAGGTCATTCTTAAAGCCCTCTTCTTTTAATTTTTCAAATCCCACCAATGCTGCCGAATCATATTGCGTGATCAGTCCCCTTCCATCCGGTGGCACATTCAATAATAAATTTGCGCCACGGCCAACACTTTTTAAATATAACTGAAATAATTGCTCCGGTGTTTTTACTTTACTGTCTTCTGTCTTGTGATAGAACCAACCTGGCCGTATACTTACATCACATTCTGCCGGTATCCAGTTTTTTCCATTAATATTTCCTGCATTCAATGTATCCTGCGGCGGGCCGCCGGCGCCTCGTTTGAATCCGGCAGTATCCAGGGTATTCCAGTTTGTTTTTCCGGCAATACCGTCTTCATTACCACACCAGCGTATGTCGGGGCCAATATCGCTGAACACAACCGTATTGGGAGAAAGTTCCCGAACGGTTCTTTCAAAGCGATGCCAGTCATAAACCTGTTTCTTCCCATTCGGCCCTTCGCCATTGGCCCCATCCCACCATAGTTCCCAGATGGGGCCGTAGTTTGTAAAAATTTCCTTCATCATATTTACAAACACGTCGTTGTATTTTTCTGTGCCGTAATCGGGATGGTTCCTGTCCCAGGGAGAAATATAAACCCCGAATTTCAACCCGTATTTTTTACAGGCCATTGATAATTCCTTCAGCACATCTCCCTTCCCATCCTTCCATTTACTTTCCCTCACTGTATGCTTCGAATATTTACTTGGCCACAAACAAAAACCGTCGTGGTGTTTTGCCGTGATGATGATGCCTTTTGCACCGGCAGCTTTTGCAATGCGGCACCATTGTTCGCAATCTAAATTGGTTGGATTGAATACTTCTTCTTTTTCGGTGCCATGGCCCCATTCCAGATCTGTGAATGTGTTGGGCCCAAAATGCATGAAAAAGTAAAATTCCATCTCATGCCAGGCAAGTTGTGCCTTTGTTGGTTTGGGAATACGGGTTTGTGCCTGGAAAAACAAAGGGCAACAAACCAGGATTATGGTTACAAAATTTTTCATTTGATTACAAAGCCCGGTCAAGGTGAGTGTATCCCCCATCCACATGGATCAGTTGCCCGGTGGTATGGCTCGATCTTTCAGAAAGAAGGAACGCAACCATGTTTGCTATCTCTTCTGCCGTTGTCATTCTTTTTCCCAGGGGTATCTTTTCTGTGATCGATCGTAGTTTTTCTTCCGGGTTAGCTAAAGAGCTGATCCATTTTTCATAGAGCGGTGTGTATGATTCTGCAACGATCACTGCATTCACCCGTATCCCGTATTTCAATAACTCAACCGCCCATTCTCTTGTTAGTGCATTTCTTCCACCATTTGATGCTGCATAGGCCGATGTACCACCCTGGCCGGTTTCGGCCACCTTACTGCCGATGTTTACAATGGGCCCTTTGCTTTTAATTAATTCCGGCAAGGCAAAATGAGCCAACAGGTAATAATGTACCAGGTTCTTATGCAGAGATGAAATGAATGCTTCATAATTTCCATTCTCCAATCCTACCCCGTCATTAACACCGGCATTATTTACCAGGCCATCGATCCTGTTGAACTTATCAACCACGGCATCAATAGCTTTTTTACATTCCCCGGGGTTTGTAAGTTCAGCAGTTACGGAAAAGCCATTGCCGGATATGTCTTTCAGCATCGATTCATTGTCGTTCGCATTTCTGCCGATGATAACCGGCACAGCGCCTTCTGTGGCCAACGCTTTTGTTATTCCGGCACCAATGCCTTTGGCGCCGCCGCTTACGATGATGACCTTATCTTTTAATGCCAGATCCATAATTAAAGATTATAAAATTTTTCGGCATTGAGCCCGGATACTTTTTTCCTGTCTTCTTCGCTGTATTTTTCCATGTACTTATCCAGCAGGGCTTTCCATTGCATATACGTACCCGAAAGCTGCAACACCGGCCAGTCGCTGCCAAAGAGCAGGCGATCGGTCCCGAAAAATTCAAATACCGTATCAAAGTAAGGATAAAAGTCGGCCGCTGTCCATTTGTTCCATTTCGTTTCTGTAAACAACCCGGACAGTTTGCAGTACGTATACGGATGCATGGAAATTTCCTTCATATACATTTTCCAGTCATCAATTTTTTTATCCCTGATGCCCGGCTTGGCACAATGATCGATCACAAATTTCTGTTCCGGGAACCTGGATACAAACTCCAGTGCCTGTTTTAACTGCTGATGATAAACCAATACATCGTAGGTATAATTGAAAGCGCTTAATGCCCGTATGCCCCGTTTAAATTTAGTCCCCGATAAAAATTCATCCGGCTCTGCCTGCACAATATGCCGCCATCCCTTGATCACCGGGAATTGTGAAAAATATTCCAGGCGTTCATTGATGTTCTCATCCTGCAGGTCAACCCAGCCTACTACGCCCTTTATAAAAGGATTTGTTTCTGAAAGATTGGTCAGAAAAATTGTTTCGGCTTCGCTTTGGTCTGCCTGCACGGCTACACAACCATCCATTTTGTTTTCGGTAAGCAGGATCGATAAATGCTCCGGCAAAAAATCCTGCCGGAGAATTTTCATATCCTCCGTGATCCACGAATCCTTCGCTGCATCAAAGTTCCAGAAGTGAACGTGAGAATCAATGGTCATGGCAGTTGAAATATTTTATCCATTACGATCCATTTCTCCCCCGGTTTTGCCCAGGGCAATGCCTGCTGAAATTTCCACATCAGCGCTTCCCATTCCTGCACGGTTGGATCAGCTATATCAGCGGCTGATTTTTTTTCAAAGCTGAAATCTGTATTGGCCTCAATGATCATGAACATACGGTTGCCCGTTCGGTAAATATCCAATACTTCAATACCGGAATCTTTGATGCTCTTTATTATCCCTGGCCATACATTGCGGTGATACTCTTCATATTCAGTTATCAACGCCGGATCATCCTTAAGATCCAATGCCAGGCAATATCTTTTTAGTTGTTTCATTTTTCTGAATAGGCCCTTGCAGTTTGTTTGCTGCTGCCCAGCCCGTCGATGCCCAGTTCGATCACATCGCCGGGTTTTATATATACCGGGTTTGGTTTTTGTCCGAGCCCAACGCCGGCCGGTGTACCGGTGGAAATAATATCGCCAGGTAACAGTGTCATGAACCGGCTCACATAAGAAACAAGATGCGGAACACCAAACACAAGATTTTTTGTGTTGCCATCCTGCATCATTTTCCCATTTACCGTTAACCAGAGTCGGAGATCGTTCACATCACTTATCTCATCCGGGGTAGCCAGCCATGGGCCAAGCGGGGCAAATGTGTCGCAGCTTTTCCCCTTCACCCACTGGCCGCTTCTTTCCAGTTGAAATTCCCGTTCGCTGTAATCGTTGTGAAGTAAATATCCTGCAACATGATCCAATGCATCTGCTTCATTTACATACGATGCCTTTTTGCTGATCACTACCGCCAGTTCCACTTCCCAATCAGTCTTTACACTATTCTTTGGAATGATAAGATCATCATTGGGGCCAACCATGGCGCTTGTTGCTTTAAAGAAAATGACGGGTTCGGCCGGCAGTTGCATATCACTCTCTTTAGCATGGTCGGAATAATTCAACCCGATGCAGATAATTTTTGAAGGCCTTGCAACGGGTGAACCAAGACGGGTATTTTTTGAACCCGGTTTTAATTCTTTTTCATCGATGATCTTTTTTAAGGATGAAAGCCCGTCGTTTTCAAAGAAATGTTCATCATAATCTTCTATATACGCTGATACGTCAAACCGGTTATCATTAATAATAACACCGGGTTTTTCTTTACCTGCTTCGCCAAAGCGGATCAGTTTCATACATACATTAATTATTCAGTTTAATAAAGCCGCCGTCAACCGGGTAATCACAACCTGTAATGAAAGATGCCTCCTCGCTGCAGAGGTAAAGGGCCAGTGCAGCCACTTCTTCCGGTTTTCCCATACGGCCGATGGGCTGTGTTTTAGAAAGTTTTTCAAACATTTCTTCTTCTTTTCCCGGGTAGGTATTCTTTAAAAAGCCATCTACAAAAGGTGTGTGTACCCGGGCAGGAGATATAGAATTGCAACGGATGTTCTCAGTTAGATAATCTTTGGCAACGCTCAATGTCATGGCCATTACAGCGCCCTTGGCCGTACTATATGCAAAACGGTCGGGGATGCCGACATGTGCTGCAATGGATGCCATATTGATGATGCTTCCTCCCTTTGCTTTTCTTAACCAGGGAATGGCGGCATAGATACAATTGTAAACACCTTTTATATTTACCGCCATTACTCTATCAAAATCATCTTCTGTGGTTGTATCTGCTTTACCGATATTGGCAATGCCGGCATTATTAATAAGAATGTGAGCCTGGCCGATCTTTTCAAAAACAGCAACCACTTCATTTTGTATGGCCACATTGCAGGAATGGGCAAATGCTTTTCCTCCCGCCTCTTCAATTTCTTTAACCACTTCGGCAGCACTGTCCATACGCAGTTCAAGAATATGAACAACGGCTCCCTGTCTGGCAAACGTGCTGGCAATGGCCTTGCCAATACCGCTTCCGCCGCCGGTAACCACTGCAATTTTATTATCCAGCCGGAACATAGTTATTGTTTTATTTTATATCCCTTCCATCCAAACCAGGCTACTACCACAAAACAGATTAAAGGTACGATATAGGCATTTGCCGTTGACTGCTCCGACAACATGCCCATTACATACGGCACCAATGCCCCGCCAACGATCGACATGATGATAAAGGACGATCCTTTTTTAGTATGATGGCCAAGATCTTTAACCCCCAATGCAAAAATGGTGGGGAACATGATGGATTCAAAAAAGAAAATGATCATCAGTGCATAAACAGAAGTCCATCCTTTCATCCACACAACAGCTATACAAAGCAGGATATTGACCAGGGAATAGATCATCAGAAGTTTATTAGGGGCAATTTTCCGCATCAATGCCGTACCGGCAAACCGGCCGCCCGTGAAAAGAAGCATGCTGATGGAAAGCAGGTAGGATGCTTTTGCCGTGTCAATCCCTGCGCCGGCCTCTGTGCAGTAATTGATGAATAAGGCAGCTACCCCAACCTGTGCAGCCACGTAAAAGAACTGGGCGATCACCGAATTAACAAAGTGGGTATGTTTAACGAGGGGCTTGGTATCCTGGATGTTTTCTGAAACCAATGTACTTTCTTTTATTTCAGGTAAAGCTGTTCGCAGGAATAACACAGCGACCAATAACACAATGGCGCCAATGATGATGTAAACAAACTGAACAGAATCAAGATTTCCTTTTTCATTATTGCTGCCAAAAAAAAGATTGGCGGCAATGATGGGGCCTATGAATGAACCTACGCCATTAAAACACTGCGATAGGTTGAGACGGAAGGCAGAAGTTTCCGGTTTGCCCAAAACCGTAACATACGGATTGGCTGCAGTTTCCAGGCAGGCAAGCCCCGAGGCCAGAATGAACAGGGAGAGCAGGAAAAAATTAAAGCTGGATTGCTGTGCAGCGGGATAAAACATAAAGGCGCCGATCGCATACAATAATAAGCCAGCAATGATCCCCTTCTTATATCCATACTTATTCATAAACATTGCTGCCGGAAATGCGATCAGGAAATAAGCTCCGAAATAAGCGGCTTGCAATAAAGTGGACCGTGTTTTAGTGATATTAAGCGATTCCTGGAAATGCTTATTCAAAACATCGAGTAAGCCGTAGGCCAGTCCCCACAGAAAAAACAAACTGGTCACAAGCACCAGGGGAAACAGGAAATTATTCTTTTGCTGGTTCATATCGTTAAGTTAATTAAATAACATTCCTGTTTGCAATTCCTCTTTCTTTCCGTTCTCCGGTTGCATTAAAACCTTGAGTTCATTGCCGCCGCCGCTGTCGAAATAGATCACCCGTATTTTATGAAGCCCTTTTTTCAATGCAGCCTTGCCGCTCTTCTCCACGGTTCCGTGATCGCCATCATTATCCACTACTTCTTCGTCATCAATAAATAATTTGCTTCCGTCGTCTGACTGGGTAAAGAAAGTATAAACAGCATCCTTCACTATCCTGATGTACCCGGTAAATTCAAAAGCGAATTTATCTGCCCGTTGTTTATTTTCAACTGAAATATTTGAGGCCGTACCCATTCTGAAAGGTTCTCCTGCAAAAGCCGTCTTCATATTGATGTTCTTATCCGGCTGGTAATATTTGTACCTGAGGCCCGGACGAACGGCTGCTTCCACTGCCTTTTTCCATTCATATACCTTTACATTCTCTTCAAGCGTGGCGCTGGGTAAAACACCGGCCTGGTATGTTTTTGCTTTTATGACACTTGTCTTATCAATGCTGAATGGCATTTTGTATATGGTGGATCCAGGCCCAGGCTCCGTGCCATCGGTTGTATAACAGATCGTTGCCAAAGCGTTTGCCGGAGTAAAGTGAATGATTGGTTTTATTGCGGCTTTCTCATAATCCGCTTTTATAACAGGCTTAGAAGAAAACTTCCCATAATTTTCGATCTTTACCACATACGCATAGGGCGCTTTAATTTTATTGGGATCATAATCCGGCAGGTCGATCTGTAAATTTTTTCCCTGTTGTTGCCAACTCAATTTTTCATTTGTTGATAAGAAATTGATAGTGGTGCCTGGGGAAGGATCAATATCTTTCAAAACCAGTTTTTTATTAGCCGGGTATTTTGGAAAAATGGCGTAAAGCGTATTTGCATTGGCATTGTATGTATAAAAAACTTCTTTCACCGCATAACCCGGATCCGGATCGATCGTAATTTTCAAAAGCATGTCGCCACTCCGGTCTTTATATTCCCGGTTGCCTTCACTCCACTGCGAATGTTCTTTCCACCTTGTTGTATTATAGATGGCTTCGCCGTTTATTTTCAGCCACTCACCCATTTGCAATAAACGTTCCTGCATGATGGGTGGAATTTTTCCGTGTTCATCCGGGCCGATATCGAGTAAAAAATTTCCACCCCGGCTAACTTTATCTATCAACTGCAGCACCAATGATTGAGCTGAGTTATAATCCCAGGCGTCTTCTTCCCGGTTGTAGCCATAGCTGTAACCCATGCCCCTGCTCTCTTCCCAGTAGTGATCTTCAAAATCAAGATCAGGCTGGTATTCGGGGGTGTAAATGCCGGCGTGTTTAAAACGGACTCCTTCGCCCCAGCGGTCGTTCACAACGATCTTATCCTTCACCGGGCTTTCATTATACAGCCAGGCTAAAAATTCCTGACTCTTCCATGTTTCCGGCGGCGCTTCCCAATCGCCATCCGTCCAGAACACATCGGGCTGGTAGGTATTGATGAGGTCTTTCATTTGGGGCCAGGCATGTTCGGCCGCGTATTTATTTTTATCTGCTTTCCACAACGGGTTGAACCATTCGTACAAAGAGAAATACATACCGGCATGCACAGAAGTTTTCCGCACTGCTTTAAAAAGATCACCGAGCAGGTCTCTCTTCGGGCCCACATCAACCGCATTCCATTTAAAGCCCCAGTCCCGGTCGGCCTCTTTGCTAGGCCACAGCGTAAATCCATCGTGGTGCTTGGATGTAAGCACGATATATTTTGCACCCGATTGCTCAAAAAGCTTTGCCCATTCATCGGGATTGAATAATTCGGCCTTGAAATCATTTGCCAGGTCGTAGTAAGAACGGTTGCCGAATTTTGCTTTATGAAATTTTTGCCTGGCCGTATCAGTCGTTTGCAAACCCTGCTGGTACCACTCTGCATAGTTCCCTTTACTGCTCCATCCCGGCACGGAATAAACTCCCCAGTGAATGAAGATGCCGAATTTAGAATCTCTGAACCATTGTGGTGTGGGCCTGCTGTCGAGGCTTTGCCAGTTGGGCTGGTAGGTTTGAGCTGATGAGATCATTCCCAATACAATACATGAAACAAAAAAAATAATCTTTTTCATAAATTGTTTTTACTCTGCTTTTTCAGATACAAATTTTTTGCGTGGACCATTTTCTGTTTTAATATTCATGAGTGCCGGTGTAAGTCCTTCACCGGAGGCGCCAAATACAAATCCGCTATCACCCACCGTGGATTGGATAATGACCTGGCATTTGCCATTGAATAATTTGCGCTGCCATTTGCCAGCTGGGCATTTATCAGGCTCATGACTGCCCGGATCACCATTGCCCACACCAATGATCTTTGCAGCTCCCATTATATTGAACTGTAACTGGTTCATTGCATCAGGTACCTCTCTTCCCTTATCATCCTGTACAGAAATATTCATTACACAAATATCTTCACCATCAGCATTTATTGCTTTCCTGTCAGGTGATAATATGATCTTTACAGGTTTACCTGTTGTTTCGATCACTGCATAAAGTTTTTTTCCTCTCCTCCATCCAACCGCTTCTAATTTTCCGGGCTTGTATTTCACCATCCACACCAGGTGCCCGTTCCTTTCCATTGTTTTCTTACCTAAACTTTTTCCATTCAGTTTCAATTCTACTTCATCGGCATTGCTGTTTACCCATACATTAATGCTATCGGCTGGCAGGCCTGCCTGGCCGGCAGGCAGGTTCCAGTGCGGACTGATCTGCAATACATCCTTATCACTCCACCAGCTTTGATAATAGTAATAATTATTCTTTGGGAAGCCGCACATATCCATGATGCCGAAATGAGAGTTGATACAAGGCCACCCGTAAGGTGTCGGTTCACCCCGGTAATCAAATCCTGTCCATACAAAACCACCCATGAACCAATCCTTTTCTGCATTTGGCTTCCACCATTGTTCGGCGGTACTTGCCCATGGGGGATATGTGATATCATGATCAGGAACATACCCATTGACAGTGTCTTTTATATAAATGCCCCTTGTGCAAACGGTGCTTCCTGTTTCGCTTCCCATTACCGGTTGATCGGGGTGATCAGCATGATATTTATCAACCCCATCAAGAAAATAATTAAAGCCCCTTACCGGTATCACTTCATTAATGCCGGGGTAATTATTTCTGTTGTTGGCAGCATAGGTACATATTCGTGATGGATCCAGTTCCTTTTGTTTTTCTATAAGTGTAAGCGCCATTCGCTTACCGATATCATTTCCCTGTACCCATCCTTCTTCATTCCCAATGCTCCACATCAAAACAGAAGGATGGTTCCTGTCTCTTAACAGCAGCTTTTCAAACTGGCCCATATATTCCGTTGATGTTCCAATAAGCCTGTTCTCATCAAGCACCAGCATGCCCAGTTCATCGCATGCCTGCAATAACTCGGGGGTGGGTGGGTTATGAGAGGTGCGGTATGCATTTACCCCCATCTCTTTTAAAAGTCTGATCCGGTAAAATTGCAACGCATCGGGCAAGGCGCTGCCCACCCCTGCATGATCCTGGTGACAACAGACCCCGTGAATTTTTATGGGTTTACCATTTAAAGACAATCCTTTACTGGCATCTATCACAATGGTCTTTATTCCAAATGTCGTCGAGGTACTGTCTATCGTGCTGTTATTATCTTCCTGTTTTACAAGTGTTATCAGTTTATAACAATAAGGATCTTCCAATGACCAAAGTTTCGGATGGGGTATCCTGAGCTGGTACTGGATCTTTTTTGAATCACCTGCAACTGCAGAAACACCTTCTACCTGTGAACCAGTAACCTTCCTGCCATTCTTATCCATGATATAATAAACAATGGTATTGCGGCTTCGGGTAAAAGAGTTATTCTGAATTTTTGTTTCTACGGATATTGTTGCAACGCTATCCGTGTTGCTGGTCTGGATATAAGTTCCGTATTCGGCAATATGCACCGGGTTGAATTTTTCCAGCCACACATGCCGGTAAATGCCTGCACCTTCATAGAACCATCCTTCGTATTGTGATGCATCCACCCTTACCACCAGCACATTTTTTCTGTGAAAATTCAGGTAATCACTGACATCAAGGCAGAATTCGCTGTATCCACTTTCATTATTACCCAGGTAATGGCCATTTAAATAAACCTTACAGTTACGAAACACCCCGTCGAAATGAATACTGAATTTATTACCCGAATCTTTTACTGAAACGAAAAAGGTCTTTCGGTACCATCCAATACTTGTGCCGGGAAACAAGCCCCCAATAGCTTTAAACCCATGGTCCTGCAGGCCCTCATTCTTTATATTCACAAAATCCTGTTCCACTGCCCAGTCGTGCGGAATATCCAGGCTGCGCCATGACGAATCATTAAACCCGGGAGCTATACAGCCCGTTGCTGATCCTGCTTTGGCCAGGTTATAGTTGAGGTTATAATCAAAATCATTCCGGGTATCCGAGGCATCGCCAAAATGGAATTTCCAGTTACGGTCCATGGATATTTTTTCCCTAACGGGTGATTGCGTAAAAGCGGTCAAGGGAAGACCGAATGCGAGCAATACGATCAATGATTTCATCATTTATGATTTTACATATCTGTAATTTTAAAAACCCAGGCATGTTTTCCCGGAGGGTTCTTTATTGCGTTGCGGGGAATAATGATATTGAAGCCGCCAGCATTATTCACCGCAACTGTCATAGGCTTACCGTATCCCAATAAATAAATTTTTCTGGGTGATCTTTCTGGAAAACTATTTATCGGAATTATTTCCGGCATCTGCATTTCATTTTCATCTGCCAGGTAAATGGCATACACAGTATTTCCTTTTTTAGTAAAGACAAATTTTCCTTCTTTGTATGGCTTGATGAATGTGGTGCCGTAAATCGCTTCGTCATTCACTTTCATCCAGGCGCCAATTTCTTTTAAGCGATGATAAGAGGAATCGTCCCAGTCGCCATCGGGCCCGGGTGCCACGTTCAGTAAAAAATTCCCCCCTTTGCTTACCGCATTGCACAGCATATGGATCAAGGTGTTGGCCGATTTATTCTTTGCATTGGGTACATACGACCAGGAAGTGGACATGGGCATACAACTCTCCCAGGGTACCGGGTTCGTTTCATTCGGTATCATCGCCTCGGGCGTAAGATAATTTTCATACTCACCGGCAACGGTACGGTCAACCATCAGTATACCGGGCTGCCTGCTTCTTGCCATGGCAGCGATCTTCGGCATGTCAATATCCTGGTCGTATGGAATAGATTTTTGCCAGCTTACCGAACTGTCGATGCTGCTGAAAGGGCGCACCCAGCCACCGTCCAGCCAAAGGATATCAACCTTGCCATAATTGCTCATCAACTCTTCAAACTGGGTGTAGGTAAAATCCTTAAAGCGTTTCCATATCTCGGGATATTTTTTTGTGTCATAAGTCGGGTTCCGGTCTTTGGGTGGAAAATAACTCCACCAGTAATCAGGTGCATGCCAATCGGGTTTGGAAAAATAAATGCCTGGCATCAGGCCTTCTTTCCGGAATGCATTCAGAATTTCTTTGGTCACATTATTTCTCGGATCTTTTGAGAAGGGTGTTTTTGCATCGGTGATCTTATAATCCGTGGTCTTTGTATCAAACATGCAGAAACCATCATGATGTTTCGCCATAGCCAGCACATACCGCATACCGGCGTCCCTGGCAGCAGCCGCCCATTTCTCCGGATCAAATTTTACCGGGTTGAACGTGGTCTGCAGATTTTCGTATGCTTTTTTGTATTCGTACCAGTTATTGGCGTAAGGGCCTTTCCGTTCACACCAGCCTTCATCTTCGGGACAAAGGCTCCAGCTTTCCACCACACCCCACTGGCTGTATGGCCCCCAGGTGATCATAAGCCCGAATTTCAGATCGCCCCATTCTTTCAGTTTTTGCCTCACCAGGATATCATCCGGCACTTTATAATCAAACTTACTTTGTGCAGTGACCACACCGGAGATAAGGAGAAAGAAAAAAAGGGAATAAACCTGTTTATACTTTGCCATAACCTTGTTTACTGCAATATAAAAAGAAAACATAAGCATTACTATTTTGACCCCGTGGCGTACCTTTGCCCCGAAATTTTAAAACCAACAGACTATATGGAATACAGGATAGAAAAAGACACCATGGGTGAGGTAAAAGTACCGGTGGATGCCTATTACGGCGCACAAACCCAACGCAGCATTGATAACTTTAAAATAGCACAGGACATTAACCGGATGCCGAAAGAAATAATCCGGGCTTTTGCTTATTTAAAACATGCAGCCGCTATTACCAACTACGAAGCAGGCGTGTTACCAAAAAAGAAAGCCGACCTCATTGGCAAGGTCTGTAAAGAGATCCTTGATGGAAAACTCAACGATTACTTCCCGCTGGTGGTTTGGCAAACAGGAAGCGGCACCCAAAGCAATATGAATGTGAATGAAGTGGTGGCCTACCGCGGGCATGTACTGAACGGCGGTAAATTAAGTGATAAAGAGAAATACCTGCATCCCAATGATGATGTAAATAAATCGCAAAGCAGTAATGATACCTTCCCTACAGCCATGCACATTGCGGCATACAAGATATTAATGGAAACAACCATTCCCGGCATCACCAAACTGCGCAATACACTGGATAAAAAAGCCAAAGCTTTTAAAAAGGTGGTTAAGATCGGCCGTACGCATTTTATGGATGCAACGCCGTTAACCGTGGGACAGGAATTCAGCGGTTATGTTTCGCAACTGGATCATGGATTGAAAGCCATTAAAAATACGCTGGCGCATTTGAGTGAACTGGCATTGGGCGGCACAGCTGTTGGCACAGGCATTAATACGCCTCCTAAATATGATGCGAATGTGGCAAAGCATATTGCCAAATTAACCGGGCTGCCTTTTAAAACTGCCGACAATAAATTTGAAGCCCTGGCAGCACATGATGCCATTGTGGAAGCACATGGCGCATTAAAAACCGTTGCCGTGAGTTTGATGAAGATCGCAAACGATATCCGCATGTTATCATCCGGACCAAGAAGCGGCATTGGCGAAATTTTCATTCCCGACAATGAGCCCGGCTCTTCCATCATGCCGGGAAAAGTAAACCCAACGCAATGCGAAGCGCTTACCATGATCGCTGCACAGGTGATGGGCAATGATGTGGCCATTGGCATTGGTGGTGCCACCGGCCATTTTGAACTGAATGTTTTTAAACCGGTGATGATCTATAATTTCCTGCACAGCGCCCGGCTGATCGGCGATGGCTGTGTTTCGTTCAATGATAAATGTGCCGTGGGTATTGAACCGATCAAAGAGAATATCAAGAAACACCTGGATAATTCACTGATGCTGGTAACTGCATTAAATACCAAGATCGGTTATTACAAATCTGCAGAAATAGCACAGAAGGCACATAAAGAACATACCACATTAAAACAGATGGCTGTTAAACTGGGTTATGTTACCGAAAAAGAATTTGACGAGTGGGTGATACCGGAAAATATGGTTGGTAAGATCTGATTCTTCTAGTGTCAGGTCGCTTTAGCGCCCCCGACACAAAAAAGGCTGCCCTCTACCGGCAGCCTTTTTATTACCTGGATCTCACAGCTTGATTATTTTTTCTATCTGCATTTCCACCTCAAATGTATTATACAGCTTAAACGCATACACACCGGCGGGTATCGAAGAAACGTCTATGGAAAAATTATTCGTGTATGAAATTTTTTCGATCACCAGTTTACCGGTCATGTCGTACAACTGTGCCCGAAGTGGTTTGCGCATTTCCTTTTTCCCCTGCACATTCAATGTATTTGTAAATGGATTTGGATAGACCTTCACCAGGTTTGATACCACCCGTGGATTTATTGTGGAATTATCCAGGGAGAGCGTTGCACCCGTGTACGTATATTCCATGATGGCACCGCCATTGGCACTAGCACCGGCATCCCGGGCAATATAAAAACGGAACCCATCGGGTGCCACGGTGATTCTTCTTATCCTGTCGCCATCGTTGCGGAAATATGAGCTGGTATCGCCTGCCACCCCATCACCGGCTGCATTTAATTTAACCCGGTACACCAGGTTTCGCTTCAGTGGTGTAAGCAGCAATGAAGCCGGCCAGCCGGGAATAACATTGTGGCCGTAAAAATCAATACTGGAACAGGCCACGGTTGGCCATAGGTTGTTATTGGATTGTGCCATCAGTGCCGGCATATCAGCAGCCGAGGCAGTAAATAAAGTAAAGATGGGTTCTTTATGCGTGGGCGTGGCTGCACAGAATGTTTCCTCATCAGCACTTGTATTCTGCCCTATCTTGTAACCATCTACATTTCCGTCGCAATAACCCGATACCTGGTCCCAGCCATAGTTCCTTCCCGGTTCGATGATATTGATCTCATCATCTGTTCTGTCCATTTGTTCGGAGCTGTATAAATAATTGGTACCGTTTACGGTTCCCCATGCCAATCCCTGTGCATTACGGTGGCCCATTGAAAAGACATAATCCTGCGGGGTAATGGGTAATCCGTTGTAAAACGGGTTATCATTCGGCACCCAGTTATCCTGGCCGCCATCGTTATCAATTTCAGTATTAAAGCGAAGAACTTTCCCCTCCATTACGTTTACGTTTTGTGCATTCTCTGCACGGGTGGTATTCAGGAACTGGCCGGCCCCCATATCACCCACGGTATAATACAAGCGGTATTGCGTGTGATCAGGATCAGCCCCGGGTTCAATAACAGGGCTTATCACTAATCTTCCCGAATTATGATCACTGCTGCCGGGAATGGAATTTATGATCGTGACCGGATTGGTCAGGGTATTTCCTATATAATCAAAGCGAACAATTTTCGTAGTGAAGATGCAACTTGTATTGGTACCCGGACAACTGCCCCTGTTATAAACGTAAGCCGCATATACCCAGGGCTTGGCTGCCCGTACTGCCGGGTCGGATGAATACAGGTTTGGATGGATCGCCAGTCCCATTAAACCACCCTGTGGCTGTGTTCCGCTGCCTGAAGTAAAATTTATGGAAAGATCCGTTGCACGAAGATTAATCAATTGCGTCTTTATACCGGATGACACACTAACCCTTGAAATCACATAAGCGCTGTTCTCTGTAACCCATAAAGAATCGTTGGGACCATACACTACTTCCCAGGCGGAATTAAAACCGGAAGCTACTGTTCTTTTTGTAAAAGTGGTTTGCGCTTCCGCTGTTTGAATAAGCGAAGAAAAAAGAAAAATGCAATTGATGAAAGTCAGTATCCTAAACGTTCGTTTCATAGGTAAGGATTTATTGTAAACGTTTTGATAATGCGCAAAAAACAGGCCGTGAATTAAAATCATCGCCACCGTTGTGGCACTCACGTCTTAATCACAACGGAAAATTCAGAACAATTATTTTCTACCCGGCCAATTGAAAATATAAACATATATGCAGGAATAATTTTGTTTAAACTACCTGTGAAATCCGCAGTTGAGCTTGTCCTTTTTACTAGCCCTTGTCTGACTGGCCAGGTGTTTCTCCCGTAATTGTTCTACAGGAAAGACGAAGGAAATGGATACTTATTCACATGATCGCACAAAACCATTTTTTTTCAAAATAATAAATCCTCCCGTTCCGTTGTCAACATAACAGACTTCCGAATAAGCATAAAGGACCAGGCTCTGTTTTTGGCGAATAGAAACTTATTCACTGGCTGATTCAACCCTCGTACTAACTCCTTAAACCAGCTGTATATTTCCATAGCGGTTTATACATGCAGAAATAAAACCATGAAAATATTTATCATCCATATCCCCCATTCAGTACTTAAACTGAGATCCTATGAAAAAAAATCTACCCCGTACTTTTTTTATATCCATCCTCCTGCTGCTAAACCTGGCTAACCGGCAAGGACTGTATGCACAGGTACAGACAGGAAAAAGTTATATCAATGTTTCAAAGAACGCCTCCGGCGGAACCTTTGAGCCGGGCGACACGCTTGAAATAAGGGCGGCCATTGCCGTGGGGAATTTTGCGGCATTCTCCATCAGCCGGGTGCGGTACAACGATACCATCAATGCCAATTTTACCTACATACCAAACACCCTTAAAATTTTAACCAACGAAGGCCTTACGTTCCGGTCGTACACGGACGCAGCAAACGATGATGCTGCCATGTTTAACGGCGTAAACAATACGTTACGGATAAATCTCGGAAGCGGTACAGCGGCCGCAACAAATACAGGTAATGCAACCACCGGTGCCGGTACCATAAACTATAACGACAAGCCTTCTTTTTACGGGGGCGTATGCATCATGGTTGCTTCCTTCCGGGTGAAAATAAATAATGCGGTTTCGTACAACAGTTTAATAAATATGCCGGGCGGTGCATTCCGTTACATTCAGTCGGCGGCAAATATAACAGCCGGCTTTTCGCAGAGCAATATCATGGTCTTTCAGAACCTGGGCGTTTGCCCCAATTTTGTTGGTGGCAATGCCGTAATAGAAAACAACGGAACATTCGGCAGCGGCAATACACAAAACAGGAATTCTTCTGCCATCGTACCGGGATATACCTTCATAAATTTCAGTGCCAATCAACCCAACGACGGTTATTATGGCATTGCCAATAACAGCAGTGCAACGGGTGCAACAAATAATGGCGTAGCGTATCCGCATGCATCAAGGGTATTTTCTGTGTGGGATATCATTGGCGATCATACCGGGGCTGCCAGTGCAACAGCAGGCAACCCGGCTACTACGCCCGGAACCAATGGTGGTTATATGGCGGTGATCAACGCAAGCTATGCAACCAGCCCTGCCATCCAGCAAACAGTAAGTAATTTATGTCCTTCCACTTATTATGATTTCAGCGCCTGGTTCCGGAATATCTGCTCCGAATGTTCCTGCGACAGCAACGGGCACGGGGCGTTGAATGCATTATTCAACGGGCCATATCCGCCAGGTGTAAAACCCAATCTTACTTTTCAATTAAATGGCATTGATTATTATACCACTGGTGATCTGCCGTACACGGGCCTTTGGACCAAAAAAGGTTTTACCTATTTAACCGGCCCGGCGCAAACATCCTTTACGCTTTCAATAAGAAATAATTCTCCCGGTGGTGGTGGCAACGACTGGGCAGTGGATGATGTAAACCTTTCTACCTGCGAACCAGACCTGCTTTTAAAATATACGCCCGAATTCAAGGCATGCTATGGCGCACTTGTTGATCTTTCGGCCGTGATACGATGTTATTTTCCAAACTACATTTATTACAAATGGCAGAAAAGCACCAATGGCGGCGTGAGCTGGTTTGATACAGGCGTAAATGGAGTTGGTTCTCCAACGTTGGTATCCGGACAATGGGAATACACGGCCGTTTACCCGCAGTTTGTCGCCTGGCAGGCCGACAGTGGCCATCGCTACCGCACCGTGGTTGCCACTACATTAGCCAATCTTTCTGATCCCGGTTGTTCGTACAGCAATAACACGAGTACATTTTTAAACATCATCAACTGCGGAATAATACTGAACGTAAACCTGAAAGAATTCAGGGGGCAGCTGGTACAGGATAATGCAGCGCTGAACTGGACATTGGTATCGGGTAATAATATTAAGCATTTTGAACTGGAGAAAAGTCTTGATGGAAAGAATTTCACCCAGACTGCTGTTGTACCATTCAGATATGGCGGGGGTACATCAAGCTATGATTTTAATGACCCGGAAAAAACTGCCGGTACCAGCTTTTACCGGTTAAAGATCGTGGACCATAACGGGCTGTTCATTTACAGTCCCATCATTATGGTCAATAATAAAAAGATTGATTTTGAGATCAGGCCCGGCGCTAACCCAGCTTCAACATACACCACGTTAGATTATCTGTTGCCGGCGGATGGCAAAATAAATATCCGGCTGCTTGATATGTTCGGGAACCTGGTAAAACAACAACCGGCAATGGGTAAAAAAGGATGGAACAATACCCGGATCGAGTTTGGTAAAAATATGGCGGAAGGCATTTATATACTTTCTGTTTCTTACAATAATACCAGCATCAATAAAAGACTGGTCAAAATAAACTAAAGCTTTTTGTCCCTTTTGAGTTTGATTACAAAGAAAGCCCCCTGATTCTTCAGGGGGCTATGCGTTTATAAAAAAGAATTTATTTGCAGGTATAGGAGAAGCTGAGTTTACTTTTTACAGCGGGAACGCCTGGCTGATCATCACCGCTCATGATCACACTCAATACATAATTATCCCGGCTCATTACATAACTGCTGAAAGAAGAAACCGCAGAATCCCTCAACACATTACCTGGATCATAGTTTCTTACTTTAATGGTCTTTGGCCCGTTTGTTGGCTTTACGCCAAAATTATAAAACTGGGTGAAGTAAGGATATTTATCCTCATCGGGAAATATATACAGGAACCGCTTGGGTAATACATTGGCATAATAATCTACGTCTGCATCTATCACCAGGTCGCCGGTAAACAGGTCGGTTCCGGTCATATGGGTCATCCTGCCTGCCGACCAGGTATAGTTAACCAGGTAAAAAGGGATGCCCGGGTTACTGGTAAATGAATAAAATTTCTGGGTCAGGTAGCCGCTTGCATCATAAAAGTAATAGATCTCATACTGCACTGAAAAAGGATCCGTTGGATCCAGCAATGCGTGAAGCTGGTTGATGCGGCGGCTGGTAAGGTCTATAAGAAAGTATTCATCGGCATTAATGAATACCGTATCGCTAGCATAAAAAGGCGTGGAAAGATAATCCAGGGTAAAAGCTACGCTATCAAACAAAGCGACCCTGGTTACGTTATCGCTGCTGTTAATGACAGCAGTAAGGGAACCAAGTGCTGTACCGGCACCCGCCGTATCGCTATAAGCTATTTTGCTGATCCGGCAATCTACCCCAATGATCTGCCCGTTGCCATTAGGATCAAAACTATTCTCCAGGCTATATTCTTTGGCACAGGAAAACAGGGTAAGCACAATAGCTGAAAGAAAAACAGGGGATAGTCTTTTCATTTTTGTCAGTTGTATAATTTACCGGGAAAATCATTTTATAAAGTCCGGATTTACTCAAAAATAACAGGATTTTCCCAACCTTATGGTATTTCGATCATAAAGATTACCAAATTCAATCATTTGCTGCTTTCAGGTATAGTATATAATAATCCATTTCAATATACCTGCTCAAAATTATCAAAGTCTGGGCCAGATCTTATTGAACGGGTATATCAAATACTCCTTCTGTAATCATTTTGGAACCAGGCCCGGTACCAAAATTCTCTCTGATCTTTCCACTGAATGTTCCTATACAACGGGTAGCTGTGAGGGTTGTAATGGTAATTGTAAATGGAGGATTAGGAGAAAAAACCGTGTTGTCTGCAGCAGTCCAGTAAACAGAAGTACTATTAATAAAATAGCTCATACCAACTTTATAAACCCCACCACTTGTTACAAATGTATTTTCATTATACGTGCCTGTTGGAATTGATCCGCCCGCTGGTTTACTAATGGTTATAGAATAGTTATCCGTAGGTGATCCAACCGGCAATAATCTTCCGGAAATGGTGAGCATTGTTTCCGTTGTTCCAAAAATATTATAATCAACCGTAGCATGTGCATCTTCAACAAAAGAGGTTAGCACTCCATCAATCTTGCAACTAAAAATGGATGGTGGTCCGGTTACAGCCGTAATAGAAAATGAACAAGTATTGCTTCCCCCCGTAACGGTATAATTAAACGGCCCTGCAGCAGCAGGTGTTCCTGATCCAGGAAGTACTACTGTCTGAGTTCCTGTTGAAGTAAAAAGGCCTGTTTTGCTAAAGGATATTCCATTTACAGCAGGAAGTGAAGAAATTGTATAAGTGCCTACACTGGTAACATTCACAGACAATGTAATGGTGTTTGATGTACCCAATGCTGTTCCAACATTATAAGATCCATTAACCGTACTGCCTGCACAGTTGAAGGTATATGCGCTTACCGGGGTAGGATTGACCGTTAAAGAGAAATTACATGTTGTAGTGCCACCCGATACCGGAAAAACAAACGTATTGGCAACGGTTGGTGTACCGCTTCCCACCAGCACTACCGTTTGAGGACCGGTACTTGTAAAGTTGCCGGTCTTGGAAAATTTAATTCCATCTACCGTTGTGGAACTTATATTAAATGCACCCGTTACGGTTACATTTACATCTATGGTTGCCGTATTAGCAGCAGTTAACGGTACGGCCGCCAGATACGTGCCGGCTAAAACAAAACCGGTGCAATTTGATCCGGCTCCTCCAAGTGTATATACGGCCGGGCCAACTACTGTTACAGAAAAAGAACAGCTACCGCCGTTGCCGGTAACAGTAAAGGGAAAAGAACCCCCTAATACCGGAGTACCAGAACCGCTAAGTGTTATCGTTTGGGTACCGGTAGTTAAAAACTGACCTGTTGCAGAAAAGATCATTCCATTCACCAGGTCGGTTGATATGTTATAAGAACCAATCGCAGTCACGTTCACCGTTAGTGCAACCGAATTTCCGGGCGCTAATGGAACGCCGGATGTATAAGACCCATTTAATACAAATCCCGTACATGAGCCTGGCGAACCGCCCAGGGTGTAAACAGCTGGAGTGGTAGTACCACCGGTTAC